>Ga0209092_10003368_pt1 | contig 13921 bp, 10 predicted proteins | sample FraStrMetagenome_FD_187446 | JGI IMG/M metagenome (GOLD analysis project Ga0209092, IMG submission 187446) | Marine eukaryotic phytoplankton communities from Arctic Ocean - Fram Strait ARC3M Metagenome (SPAdes) (version 2) | ecosystem: Environmental > Aquatic > Marine > Oceanic | place: Fram...
ATACATCAATATTTATTTATAGAGTAATTTATGGGTTGAAAGTTGAAATGGCACCACATATTATGTTCAGGCTCCGTGAATGAAATCTTTTGAGATCTTCATTCTTTAAACACGATGGATACGAATATTAATGAAAGCTGCAAAGAAGCCACGCACGAAGGTGTTAGATTAAAGTTTGTCAAGCTCAAAGAATATACTTATGGAAATGTCTAGGTCCTATTTGGTCGCATTTTCTTCTTTAAGCTCAATAGATACATTGCACTATGCATGTACTGCAATAAAACTTTATCGGTGCGCTTTGCGAAAACACATCACAGATATGTGTAGTGTTATGTTATATCTTCTGAAGACCGAGCAACCTTTTTTGGGTCCATGAACAATAAAGATGTACCTTTTCATCTAGCCAACAAATTGAAAGCTTCATCACAGAGGCGGTTCGAAATGAAGAATGAGGCAGAAGTTGATGAAACTGCGACGAAGTGGAAAAAGTCAGGATCAACAATCAGTGCATATATGGCAAAAACTTGATAAAAAGCCAAGAACATCTTCATATAATGCTGTTGTAGACCCTAATGTGGGGTAATATTTCATTTAACTTTGCTAACAACCCATTCTTTATTCGATTTTTGTCCAAACTAAATGTGGCAGAACAGTGGCGTGCCACGTGGCAGAAGCCTCTGCCATTTTGCTAAATTTGATCAAGTGGCGTGCCAATGGCACAGCCAATTACGAAAAGGTCTGCCCTTCACCCTACACATGACTCAAGACATCATACACTGTACAGTGTAACATCACACATCTTGTCCATTCGATGGCACGTACGACGTACGAGCACCACTACATGACATTATTTTCGACTACAGATAGACCTTATTTCCACTCTCTTTTTCAGTGATATGTGATATATGATATATTATTGGAAAGCACAATTTTTTGTGCTCATGTACTGTACAGCGTGCATTTTTTCTACGTCGAGGAGAATTTTTATTTATATTTACTTATCGACAAACAGGAAAGGTCGAAAGTGAGCCATGCTAAATGAGTGTCATACACATGATTTATTGACATAAGACATAACGACATACTCTGTAAGAGGATAGACGAACCAATGGAGAATTTATTTCAACCCATCTACCCATCTACATGTACGCACTCCTCTTCTATATCTTCTATCGTGTCAGATATTATTGAAAACAAGTAATCCCAGCAGCAACATCAGTACGATAACGACGGGAACTACGACGACGCGATGGTGATAAAAGAGGAAACCAAAGTTGACCTGGACGCCGTCGAACTCGGTATCGTCGCCGAAGAAGAAAATATTTTTCAACCAACGAATCGCATCAGACGAACTTCCAATCGAAGCGTCGGCAGCAATGGCGGCGGTCGACGTGGGAGTCATCGGAGCAGTGATAGCAGCAACAGTTTGGCGCAGCGTATGACGAGTTTGTTGCGTCTTAATAACAATAGTAAGAGCAGCGATACTAGTTTGGAACAAAATGCGACGAGAAATACCATGGGTATTCGAAATCTTTTGCCTGGAAATCGTACGAGCGGCGCGGATTCGGTTGCGTCGAATCGTAGGGATGTGATGTCACTTGGTGATGCTGCTGCGTTAGTTCGTGAGGCAGATGAAAAACATTCGATGAATCCTAAACACTATGTGAATAAGAGATTTAAAATTGGGGATTACGTGGTGATCAATAACTTTGAGAAAGGCACGGAAGAGGAAGATATTTTGTTGAATCAGTATGGCTACGCGAAAATTGCGAAGGGTGGGAAAAATAGGTCAGATGAAATGACAAAGGGGCCATTTGAATATATTTTGGCAATTGTCGAAAATGTCCACCATTCTGAAATTGTTCCTTACTACACCGTTCGCAGAGAGGATAATAATCAAACGTTAAGAGCTGATGTTTGCGATATGGAAAAAATATCAACTGATCAAGCAAATAAGGCAAGGGTCCACATAAAAAGACATTCAGCTTGTACCACTGAATTTTTTGATGATGTAGACTTCACTGATGACGATCTAGGAGAGCCCACTTATGTTTGGGTTGGCAAAATTCAAAGTGTCTTGAAACATCTCACGGATGGCGCAGAGAACTTCCAATTTAATATTTCTTTGTCACCAGTCAACCTTTTTGTAATTTGTCATATTTACTTCATATTTATTGACCAAATACGTTTGACGTTTATTCCTCCAGATTTAGATGAAACCTTTGCTATCTTGTCGTTGTAAGTTTGCTGGAATTTATACATATTGAATAATTTATCTCATTTTTCTTCGTTTGTTTAGGATTGTTTGGCTGACTTTAGTTCTTGAATTGATTTTCGAAGTAACGATTAGACCAGCAGACTATTATAGCCGGCTTCGCTCTGTCGATGCGTTTTCCCCAGAAACGCAACGTTACATCGACGATGTAAACATCGCTGTAGAAGCTTTAGCGCTTATAGCTTTTATACCGGAGATTTTGTGCACGATGAGAGATGATGAGTATAATTGCGGTGGCAGATACAAATACGGTTTATTGGACGCGTTGACAAAATTTTATTATGATGATGGCGGCGATAGTAGTAGTTACGATTTTTTCGCCGGCACATTAATCATTGGCGTAGTTCGCTTACGAATTGTTGGGCTTACGCGTCATTTGATAAATTTTTTCTTAAGAGAAGATATAAGAGTGAAGACAAAAGTCGTTACCGACAAAGCCGAAGTAAGCGTAGATGAACTAGTTGATAAAGAACGCTACCAGGTGAGCAATGGACTGAATTATATGGCTTAATTATGATAAGAGATTCTCTCAAGTGTTCTTCATAATTTTAGCAAAATGGTCAATATCTTAGGAAATCTTCGCAAGAAGACTTCATGAAGGTTGATGAAAGTTCTACGGAAGAATCGGACGACGAAAATTATCCAAGTCACATAGCAACGGCAATGATGATTAAAAATTCCAATTACCTAATTCTTATTATGTGAGATTGATTCCTAATTTATATCTTCAGAAGTATCTTTTCTTATCTCACTCAATTCATTGCCATATTGATGTAGCTTCGTCGTTACAATTATCTTGCCGCTCCTTTATGTGGTGATATATAGTGGGGACGATTTTGGACGTCCGAAAGAAAGTGCAAGACTACTTGAACAATATGCCACGATAAATGTGCCGAGTGATAATGATATGATTTGCACAAGAGATGGATTGATATTTTCATGGCTTTCATCCATTGGAATTTATTCTGTCGATAGGTTTAATATTCCGGAAGCGAGCCCAAGTGTATTTGTTGTGTGGGGAGAAGTATCATCACCAAAGAGTGTTGAAATTGGTTGCAACAACACTATTGAATCCCCAAGGAACATTACCCAAGACTTTTGTAATTTAGTCAGGGAACAACAAACAAAGGAAGATGTCAGTGAGGAAGCAGGAATTTTTTATGGAAAATTGTGTGACGAGGTCTGGGATAACCCGAAAAATTCAAAGAAAGAAGTGGCTGCCCGTACTATTGGTGTACGATATGGTTCGATATTCAACGTTACCTTAGCAGGCAATGTCAAAGACGTAAAAATTGAGGTATTGTTCAACATTCAAGGAGAAATTGGGTTTGCGTAAGCTTGTAATTTTTTTTGTATTGAACTGTCAGCTTTTCTATTTACATTAAAAAAAATCGGTTTTAGGGCATCACGACTTTTAATGCAACAAGCATGCTTGGTTTTCTTTATGCTCTTTATGGTTTACCAGTTGCGAAAGGACACATGCCGTGTTGTGATCTTGCCGGTGCAAGAAATGTTGGGGATTGTCTCTAGATGTAAGTGGTAATACGTTCTGTGCTTTGTAGAAATTGGCAATTAAGCTGTTAATTCCTCTTGTTCAGATAAAAAAGATCCGATGCGTTCTGAAAAAGAACAGGCATTGACACCCGTGCGAGTAAACAATGTTAAACGCTTATCAATGGGCGAGGAGACCCCTACAGTCCATCGTAGCTTTGAAACAGAGCAGCTAGTCAACGCATTCCAAAAAATCACTGCCCTATTAAGAAAGTGTTGGGGAATTGCTGGTGCAAATATAATTAGCACTAATTTGCAAGACGACAGAATGAAAGATAAGGATGACATTATCAATCCCTTGGTTCCAGGAAAGAATATTCATGTGAGAATAATATTTTGAATGCCTAGTTTGTTATCTCCATGTCTAACAAGAATTTATGCTCTCTATCATGCAAGGCATTATTTGCTTTTGCAGCAATCAAAAGTTTTGATACATTTCTTGCCCAATACGATGAATACATAATGGTACTCATCAATAAAATTGCAAACGTTGTCCACGACTGTGTCGAAAATTGGTCTTTGGAGGAAAAAGGCCAATGTAACAAAAACCTTGGGCATCTATTTTTGTTAGTCTTTTACATTGAGGATGATGCTAAGTTGAGGAGAAAGCTAGAGAATGCAATCAATGACTTTTGGGATGGTAAAAAGAATGAAGTCGAAAAGGCGGTTGTCGTCGAGAATAACAATGATAACCCACGAGATATTGACATGACGAAATTGCCAGGTATTGACAAATTTGCCGATTTTTGTTTGATTAGTCTCTTAAAAATGTATGTAGGTATCCATCGAGATGTGGAGGTGAGTTTTTGTTGTCGTTTTTTTTTTGCAAACACGAAGGTTTGAATGCTAACCGATTTATTCATTCAGATCGACCTATTTTTTGAGGATCACAAATTCAGAGGTGGGTATGGCGTTTTATCTCAAAAAGGGCGTGCTGACATGATCTTTGGCATGGATGCAGGATGGGCTGTTGAGGGTGCAGTGGGAAGCAAATACAAAATCGATGCAACGTACCTATCCCCTCATGTCAACATGGCTTCGCGAATGATGTCTCTCTGTAATCAGTATGGAGTATCAATCTTTCTTAGTGAGGCAGTTCAAGTGCTCCTCTCAAACGTTGCCAAATCAAATCTTCGACATGTCGATACCGTGACAGTCAAGTGAGTCGTGGAACAACTTTGCTCTTACTTTTGCATGCTTCTGACGACTTTGAACGATTTTTAGGGGATCTAAGAAAGTTCAGAAGATTTTTACTTATGACATCCGTAATACTGGTGATAGTTTTTTAAGCTTTGCTTCAGCTGGTAAGATAATAAATTACGTCGTATTAATTTTAAACGTTTTCTAATCTTTTTACATAAAGGAGCTGCCAAACATCCCGATGGACCAAAATATTATTGGGAACGAGATCAGGACCTCTATAAAATGAGAGAGCATATTACAGATGAGTTTATGGATAAGTATAATTTTGGAAGGGATGAGTACTTAGCAGGACGTTGGAGAAAAGCAACGGATGTGCTTAAAGAGGCCGATGCAATCATGATTAGAAATATTGTAGAGACTGGATATTACAACATGAATGAAGAACTTGCTGAAGCTCTAAGATATGAACTTGAAAAAAAAACGCCCGATCATCTCATTGAAGACGAAGAAGTCAGGGCGGAAAAGGACAAGTATCACGATGGACCCTGTCTTAATCTAATTAAATTTATGGAAGATAGGGACTGCGACCCATCAAAGTGTCTGCAATATGACGGAGAAGAATGGAAAGGCTTCCGAAATTTAGTGAAAAAATAAGATGTGAAGTGATGAAGAAATCATTTGTTTATTATTGGCATATTAACGTAATGTCGATTTACGAAAATATACACACCACGTGTGAAAAATAATTTCAATTTTTCTTCCCTGCTGTGTTTCTAAAAAGGCTGAGGTGATATAAACATTGTGAGCAGCCGTAACAAGCTTAGCTTTTCTAATCTCATCTTATGTCACAAGAACCAATTTATCTTGATATCACTTCATCTCCTTCGGTCTCAGAAGAAACGTGAATCCTAAATAAAACATGCACTGCAAAATGCTACCCCTACACTTGTCACGTCTTTCGAGTGTTAAACAAATAAGGGAAATGTATGCTTTCAAGCTGTGGGAGATAGACTTTTTTCAACGAGGAGACTCTAGAATCTTCGAAGTGTAAGCCTTTTCAGAAAATTTAATTTTGTTATATCCCACCAAAATCGATGTCTCGAAGCTTGAAGTACAAGACCTTCTCATTAAGTACGAGCCTTTGTAGGAAAGCTTTAACTTTCAATATGTGTCTTGTTTATGGTTCATACGCTTACTTAGAATTCATCCGATATTTTACCTTTTTCTAATATCAAATGCAATACCGGTGAGGTTACGTTGGAAATAAAATGTTAACAATGGGATCCTAACCATAACCCTAACAACAACAACAAAGAAAACAAAACACCGCGCAACTTATGGAACTCAATTGCGGGTTACGACAAGTTTGCTTCTGTCTGTGAGAACAATGGATGTCGATTGATGCTCACGAAGGGCGATTGGATGGAGAAGGAAATTGTTTTGAAAAGTAAAATTCGTATTTCATGTAACATATGTAAAACGAATGACGTCTATGTTCGTCTTTTGTCGGAACCAGTGAGTGCTTTGGAAGTGGTCCCGCTGCAACAGCTGTGGCCGCGGCATATGTCGGGATTTTTTGAATTTGCGCGTACTATGCGCAAAGTATGCAATATAACTACAAACTAAGGTTCTTGACTTGAAATTTTGACATTATCCTACGGCTACGCACGCTGAGCAACCACGTTCTTTCTCTCCACTGCCATACGTCCAACGACTCTGCCTTCCATTGTCGTCCCCACCACTACCAGCTGATTTCTTCCCAACAAACCCACTGTTACTTATTCCTCCAATCATATTACTCCCGCGCCTTCCTTTTCATTGGGAGATCAACCACAAAAGTCTTAATTTAGTCTCAATAACTACTCCATGTATCGGAAGGCGCCACAAAGAGAAAGAACTCCGTCGAAGGGTTGGAAAAACCTACTGAAAATAGAAAAATCAGCTACGTGAGCTTTGCCCACCACATGGCAATTTAATTTTATTTATCATGAAAGTTAATCATGTTCTTTGGAAATAGAATGAATGATTAAAAAAAGGCAAATGTTGATGAATCTCAGCTCACTACGAATTCACCGCACTGGTACTATCGCATCAATGCCTTTTACAGTTGTAACCCTAACCCTAAACATTAGTACTTCAGCTACAAAGTTTTACTGACTACTTTCTGAACCAGTAGAAGTAACATTTGAAAGAATAATTACCCAGCAAAAGGAAATGAGTGCAATGAAAGCTATCCGAAAATGATCAGGGATAATGCTGAATGTCACACATTGAGCTGGGATCCATATACTCCAATACTTCAGTAATAATGCTCTGTTTATCACATCCGATCGATATTTCGCAACAGATTCTTCAAGAGAATACTGATATAGTATTCCCTTCATCAGATAAGCAACAGGTAAGCATACCAAGGGCGCTAGTACAAAGTTATCAAACAGTACTTTGCTCGTAACGGTCACAACGTCCGTACCACTCCCAAAAAGGATTGGATAGAGATGATTGAAAAAGAACTCCTGACATATACCTTGATATATACCACCGTACGCAATGAACAAAGAATTCCTCTCAACGTCCACACCGACATTCATAAACTCTGATTGTGGAACATTCAGCACATCGCTTACCGACCTCATTGTCGTACCATTATCCCCCTTTTTCCTAAACTCCGCGCGTTGAGCCACCAAATCCGCTGCAGACGCCTTCGTAGCACAAGTCAGAAATGCTGCGATGTACGGAGAAGTCTCATAAAATTCGCTAATTCCCTGAAATGCCTCATTGTTCAAGGCAAATGCATGTAAGGAATTGGTGGAATGATGGTTTCGAATGAATAGGCTCGCTGATCGAGGCAACGGTTGAAACATGTGAGCTTTGTACAGCGAAAGAAATAAGAGGATGCTACTTAAAACACCTCTGCATTTTATCATTGTTTCGTATCTTTCGTCTAGTTTTTGAGTGAATTAAAGTTTGGGTTGCGTGAAACTTTGTGTAGAGAGTATGTCGGGATCGGTGTTGACGTTGTAAGTTGTGATGTTATATATAAAAGTGTATTAATAAATGTTATTTCTACACAACGACTAAACGTGATTGCTGGTCGTCTTGCCTCGTCAGCTGTACCTGCTACCTGTTACCTGCTACCTGCTACCTGCTACCCCGTTGGAATTTGGAATGCAGCCATAGGGCCATGATAGCATTACGAGCACTCGTGCATTTTAAATTTCAAATTTTAAGTGGTGGCTGGCGCTCTCTCTGGAGCAATTCGTCGCGTTTTGAGTTTTGAATATACGTACACATGTACGAGGACATACGAACCTTGGTACAAAACCTGAGTGAAATGTGAGACTGATGATGAAAGTCATCACTGATGACTTTCAGTTCCATTATTTGCCATCCTCCAATACTAATATCCTTGACTAATTGATGAGTAAACAGTAAACACCTCTCATGTCAGCTTAGGGTATTTAAGAGCCTTTCCTGAGCTTCTTCAGAATCATTAAGCCCGAGGAATTCCTTCTAGACATGATTATTTTGTTTCATGACAACGTTCATCATAAAGGTCAATTTCATAAAAATTGGTTGTAAAATTTAGCAATTCTGTAAAGCAAAAGTCTATGATTGTTATAAACAGATGCGATGAATCATACATCGTCATCATAGCACGGGATTATCTAGCGAATGGAAGACTGAAATAGCTCAAGTAAAAAATTTTCCACAGATACATGTAATAATCATACACTTCACTGCTACTCTCGGGGTTCACATCTCGGGAATTCTCACGCACTCTCACCCCAAAATATATACTTGATAGACCGATGATCATTCTACAAGCCATTAGGCTAAAAGTTACTGCTAAACGACCTGCATTCAGAAATCCTGCGCCGTAACCAAACAACAATAACGAGAGCGTCCTTCTAGCTCCTTTAAAAATCTTCTTTTGTCCTACCCGAACACTGAAAGAACGTATATTTGCTTTTGCATCACCTTCCACATCGGGAACATCCTTCATCAATGCAATGACAATTCCAAATATACAATAGAAAAGGCTCGATAGTAAACATTTTCGGTCTGATAAAAAGAGTTTTAGTATTCCACTACTGTTCCCGAAGACAAATTTTTGTGCGTGCGCGAAAAACCCAACATTGATAAGAGTCCCGCGGACAGCAACAATGCAGGTTGCTGCAAGGAGTGGAAATCGCTTCAAACGGAACGGTGGTAATGAATAAATTGTTCCGAGTATAGCACTGCCCCATAACGCCATATTGAGTCCAGGTGATCCCAACAGTAACCCAAGCGACAACCCAACTGTAAGACACACGCTCACAATCTTCTTCGCATCTGGAACAGTCAACTGGCCCGCAGGTATCGGTAGATATGGCTTGTTGACTAGATCAATATCCACGTCCGTTATTTGGTTTAGTCCAGTAATATAAATATTGATCAAGAGGCTAGGTATAACGCTTACAATGATACTTTTGAACATTTGCAATGACAAAATACTTGACAAATGTGGAGCAGCCAAACAATGAAGTGCTGGGATTGCAACGGCACTTCCGATTAATGTATGTGGCCTGCTAAACTTCCATATCAAGACAGGAAACGATATATCGTTAGTCTTCGATTTCATTTTGATACTACTACTTTCATCCAGGGATGCCGCCGAAGAGCTCATCAAAGTAAACGAATTTGAACGTGCAATTTTTCCTCTTGATGAAGACGGAAACGAACCTAGCACTGGCACCTTTGCGAATCCCCGAGGAATATTCCTCCTCCCTACTTGTACTTGCAGTGATGAGGTTGTTGTAAAGGCGCCCACTACCGCAGCAAATGCCGACGATGCAACAAGGTACGGTATCAAATTTATAACAAACCGCATTTCGAATTAGTTATTTCCAAAGTTTGAGAGCTCCTTAATTTCTCTTACTCGTCCTCGAGATTCGAGATAACGAGTTTTTGGGTATTGTCAATGCCGGTAACTTCTTTTGCAATCAATGTATCGGTGGTTGAGTTCCCTCTTGGAGACAAGACAGTAATGCTGGAGCAAGCGTGTAAGTGTAAGATTTTCATTTTACCTGTTCCTGTTAGATACCTCGTTGTTCATCCAAAAAGTGGGGATATGACGTCATACGTAAGGTACGAACTTTGAATGACAGGACCCTACGAGCATCTAGCATCTCCCATCTCCCATCTCCCGTCAACCATTCCTTTTCCTCGCGCGCAAATGAGACTTCACAGAGAAAAGGAATTCTATTTTTTGTTCTCTCTCTCTATCTATCTGCTCTCTATCTAACGGTATCTATAGCTAGAGAGAGAGAGAGACAGAGAGAGAGAAGAGGAAAATCAAGAGAAAGAAGATCCCTCCCTACTGGAAAGAGAGAGACAGCCTATTCAAATACCAGTGGTGTTGGTGAAAACATTTAAAGTCTGCAGTGACATCATCCTCAAGTAAAAGGTGTCTTATACTTTTCTCCCTTCTGTATGGTTCTTCCTCGATCGAGCGTAGCTGCTGCGGCCTGCTTGCTCACTCGTTTGCATAGAAATGCGGCGTTTCATTTATGCCATCGGGATTTCAGTTTGAATACGAGGGTTGACTTGTCTATTAAAAGAAGAAATGGAGTCAACATATGGCAACCTAAATCCAGGTGTCTATCACGACATACAAAATTGCAAAATGGGAAGCAAAAGGATGATCAATACTTTAGCAATAATGACACAAATGATAAGGAACATACAAAGTATGAACAATTGGTTCGTCACCTATATCAAACCAATGTGAGGAATCCAGCTAAATTGGGGCTTGAAAATATGCTGCAGTTATACCAGGCACTTGGTTGCCCGATTGATAATGAAGATATAAAAATTGTCCATGTGGCTGGTTCAAATGGGAAGGGAAGTGTTTGTTTCAAAACAGCTAAAGCACTTCAATATTCAGGATTGAGGACTGGACTTTTTGTAAGCCCGCACGTAAGTTCCTTTCGAGAACGTATTCAGGTCGATTTCGAACCAATATCTGAAGAGGCTGTCGTTCGTCTGCTTCCCCAAATATTCGAAATATGTGAAACTCAAAACATACCAGCGACTTTTTTCGAGATCACTACGGCCCTGGCCTTTGCTTATTTCGGCGAATGCAATGTTCAAGCGATTGCATTGGAAGTTGGATTAGGTGGCAGACTTGATAGTACGAATATTGTTGAAAGACCAGCTTTGTCTGTCATAACATCAATTGATCTGGAGCACACTCGAATCCTGGGTGAGACAATTGATGAGATTGCAATCGAAAAGGCTGGAATTGTGAAATACGAGCGACCTGTACTTATTGGACCAAATGTCCCTCGTCATATTGTTAGAGAAATAGCAGATGCACGTAAAGCACCCTTCTACATTACGAGGGACTTGTCGCTAGCAGGAGATCTTAGCACAAATGAGAAAGATGGAGTGAACAATAAAAAACCTACTGATTTTGATTTAGAAAATGGACAAACTGCAACAGCAGCATTGAAACTTTTGAGACTTGATGGCGTATCAATAAGTGATGATGCGATTCTAAAAGGAGTGTCAGAACGACCGCCATGCAGGTTTGAAGAAGGCAAAGTTAAAGTTAACTCCAACCTTGGAATCTCAAAGGACGTGAATTTCATTTTAGATGTAGCTCATAATCCTTCGGCGCTTGAACAATTAGTTACAAAAATAAAGACGAAGTATGGAAGGCAAGATGTTCGATTTATTGTCGGATTCTCGTCAGATAAGGATATCAAGCAATGCTTTAATTACCTATTATCTGTAAGCAGTGAAGAAAATATACATTTAGTACAGGCATTTCATCCCCGGGCGGCAACATTTGAGCAAATAATTGAAGCGGTCCCAACCCTCTCGAGCTCCTTGCGTGATAACGTGGATAGATCAATAACTTTACAGATTGAGTACGGGCTTAATGAAGCAGCAAAACATGATCAGATTCTGGTTGTTTGCGGGAGTGTATTTGTTATGTCTGAGGCTCGCGAAGCGTTAGGTTTTTCTGAAGCCCGTGATTCTGATTATATAGCTGAAGTAGCAGGCGCTCATTTGAGACACGCTCAAGATAACATTTCAGAAGTTGTCGCGAACCCACGATAGCAAAAATGTGTTACTTGTGTATAAAGCTTTTAAAGTTGGAGAAATGCAACGTTAATCTTTTTTCCTGAATAAGTGAAACGCGTTGCCGTCACGAATAACTATCAATCGAAGATTTTAATCATTGCTAACTTTTTGATTTGTGAATAATAACTCTTAAACATTTATCTACCTTTCAAAAATTCGTGAATGTGGAGTTGATTGTTCGATGAAATGTATTGGCATCTGAAGCTTTATTTATCGTCCTTTCTATCGAACACCAAACACAGCAAACTTCCCTCAAATTTCTAGAAGGAGTCAGTTGGCCACAATATATGCTGGTGGTCAGAGTTATTATTATCTTTTGTGTTGCATACTTCGAGCAAGTTCTTGACAAATTGTTCGCCAGCCGGGTTAAGCACTTTGTACATCCAACCATCATCGTTATTCTGGCACACCGTTGTGAAATTAAATCCGTAAACATCAACCTCAGATTTCACTGAGACTTTTGAGCTGCTGAAAATTTTCATCTCTTCCCATACTAGAGACGGTATCGATATTGAAACTCGATCCTTTAAAGGTGTAGATAATTGCTGATTTTTTCCAACATATTGTGTTATAGTTTCACTTATCAACGATGCAAGTGTTAAAGTCATATTTATCGAAGGGTCAGAAAAGTTTTGTCTGAATCCAAAATCTTTGACAATCAATTTTTCAGCGTTCAAAACACGGAGAGAAAGCCAAGCGATTGGTGCATCATCACGATCGACCAAAACAAATGGAAGTGTACACCCTGATGCCAAGATCAATTCTTGAGAAACGTAGCGATCCCAATATTCTTTCGAGCGAACAATACAACCCGCAAAATTCGAACGATTTACGGAATAATCGTTATATAATTCACTCAACGCATCAACATCCCGATCAAAATCAATTTTCCGAATCGAATATTCACTCGGTATCTTACATTTCACACTACCCAAACTGGCACAAAAATCAACATCCACCCACCGTGACCTACAAGAAACATAGCCAACTTTCTGATAGACCTTCCGAAACGTTTCATTCGCATGCAACAAACTCACTTCCAAACCAATACTTTGCATATAACCAATAGCCCGACGAAGCAAAGTATTCGAAAGCCCCCTTCGACGATGGTTCGGATCGGTACATACTTCCCCAATACCACCAGCCCGTACAGCAGCACTTAAATCAGTACCAAAAGACGCTAAATCACGTAAAAATATTCGAACCGAAGCAACTATCATGCCACTTTCTTCCACTTCGGCAACGAACACGTGTTGAGGTTCGGCATTTGGATCGTTTTCATAGTGACGCATGAAATAACTTGCTGGTGGTGGATTTGCTTTGTAGGCAAAGCCATGAGCACAGAATTCGGTCCATCTTTTGACTTCTTCTAAGTTGCTAAGTTGTCGAAAGGAGTACGTTGGTGTGGTGGAATTTTCAATGGCAGTGCTCATAGTTTTGACTTTTCTTTTCAGAATGTGAAAAATGTGAAGATTCATTCACATATTTTTCAACTTTCAAGTTTCAAGTTTCGCGAAGGAGAATGTAATATGTGTAACAATAACGTTTGATACTAAATTAGTCAAATATTTTTTATCGCAGATCGCATTGTCTGGAAATAGTGGTGCATAGATGACGCTAGGGAACATAAAAGTGGTGCACCATGCACCACTTTTTCTCGGACGCAAAAAAGTTTGTTACTAACTAGTAGATTCTACATAGTGTAAAACACGTCATTTTTACCGTCGAAGAAAAAGTGGTGCACACTGCACCACTTTCTTGTGAGTCGTTTTACGTGGCGACATGGGGGTAAAAAAATCTTTGCTCGGTAATCCAAAAAAT
>Ga0209092_10003369_pt1 | contig 13921 bp, 8 predicted proteins | sample FraStrMetagenome_FD_187446 | JGI IMG/M metagenome (GOLD analysis project Ga0209092, IMG submission 187446) | Marine eukaryotic phytoplankton communities from Arctic Ocean - Fram Strait ARC3M Metagenome (SPAdes) (version 2) | ecosystem: Environmental > Aquatic > Marine > Oceanic | place: Fram...
AAGTTTCACTAGAACAATTACCGAAACTTGCAGTAGAAATTAGAAAAAAAATAATTGATCTTGTGGCTGCCAAGGAAGGACATTTGGGGGCCAGTTTAGGAGTTATTGAACTGACGATAGCTTTACATTATGTTTTTAACACGCCAGAGGATATTATCGTGTGGGATGTTGGACATCAAGCTTACGGTCATAAAATACTAACGGGCAGAAAGAATAAATTTCATACCAATAGACAATTCAATGGAATTAGCGGTTTTCCAAAAATGTCTGAAAGTATATACGATGCCTTTGGAACAGGTCATAGCAGTACTTCTATATCTGCAGTATTAGGGATGGCCGTTTCTTCTCAACTCGCCAAAAATTTTAAAAGACAACATATCGCAATTATTGGTGATGCATCTATTGCGAGCGGAATGGCTTTTGAGGCTTTAAATCATGCCGGAGTAACAAATACTAACTTATTAGTAATTTTAAATGATAACGCTATAGGAATTGATCCAAGTGTAGGTGCATTAAAAAAATATTTACTAAAAGTAACTCTAGATCAAACCCCTAATACCGATAATATTTTCGAAGCTTTAAACTTTAACTACTCCGGTCCTATTGATGGACACAATTTAAATGATTTAGTTGACGAACTTAATCGATTAAAAAAAATAAATGGCCCAAAATTATTACATATAATTACCAAAAAAGGGAAAGGCCTGAAACAAGCAGAAGAAAATCAAGTACTCTACCATGCGCCTGGAAAATTTAATGCTGCTACAGGAGAGATTCAATATAAGAATGAGAAAGATATACCGCCAAAGTTTCAGGATGTTTTTGGTAAAACATTGGTTGAATTGGCAACAATAAATAAAAAAATAATTGGAATAACTCCCGCAATGCCCACTGGAAGTTCACTGAAATACATGATGGAAATATTTCCTAAAAGAGCGTTTGATGTTGGAATAGCTGAACAACATGCAGTCACTTTTTCAGCTGGAATGGCCACACAAGGAAATATTGTATTTTGTAATATTTATTCAACTTTTTTACAAAGAGCTTACGATCAATTAATTCACGATGTTTGCCTACAAAACCTACCGGTCATTTTTTGCTTGGATCGAGCTGGTTTGGTTGGTGAAGATGGCGCAACACATCACGGTATTTTTGATATGAGTTATTTACGATGTATACCAAATTTAATCATTTTTGCTCCTAGAAACGAGGTAGAACTTCGAAATATTATGTATACTGCTCAATTAGGTTTAAAAAAGCCAATAGCGATTAGATACCCCAGAGGAAGAGGAAAAATTATTTCTTGGAAAAAACCATTTTCAAAAATTGAAATTGGAAAAGGATTGCAACTGAAAAAAGGAAATAACATTGCTGTTTTAACTATTGGCAGCGTCTCAAACAATGTTATTGACGGGATAACTAAATGTCAAGACCCCGAAGAAGTCTCTTGTTATGATATGCGTTTTATCAAACCCATAGATGAAGTATTATTGCATCGTATATTTAAAAAATATAATACCATAATTACTGTAGAGGACGGGATTGCAATGGGTGGTTTTGGGAGCGCAGTCAATGAGTTTTATATCAAAAATAATTACAAAAAAACGTTAAAAAATATTGGCATTTCTGATGAATTTCCAGATCAAGGATCTATTGATCAATTACAAGATATCGTTGGTATTTCCGCAAATAAAATAAACCAATTGTTAAACTCTTACCTATAAAAAAAAGCTGTCGTGAAAGACAGCTTTTTTTAAAATACTTATTTAAAACGTATTATTTTTTTATCACCAATTTAGCAGTGTGATTGTAATCTGCTCCGCTTATTTGCATAATATAAAGCCCTGTTGTTAAGCCTTCTACATTCAAAGAAACTGTATTTTGTAAAGAAGTTTTTTCGGTATACACTTCTCTACCATTCATATCATATATAGAAACTGTTCCTGCACCAAAATCTAATAACGGTTGTATATTAATTTTTCCATTTGATGGGTTTGGATAGATGATAAAATTATTTTCTAATAAATTATCATTAGTCCCTAAACCACCACAAATTACAGGAAGATCAAATGCCTCAACTTGGTCTACGCGACTGAATGAATTTCCTTGGTCGGCACTAAATCCACAACCTCTATTAGCAAAAGCTTCCCAAATTAAACAACGATTTACACCATCGTTTGCTAATTCATCCGCTTCCAATATAGCATCTCTTCCGTCAACAAATCCGGGAGAACAATTTTGCAATTTCATACCATCCATTACTAATTGGATAGCTATATTATTACCACCTGTTCCATTGTATAGATCTGAATCATATCCGTATTCATCAATTAATAACCAAGTCATATCCCAAAGCATAGTCGCCCAAACAAATCCAATTCCGTGTGGTTGAGACACATTATTATTTGAATCAGCGTAAGTATAATTATTAACAGCAAAATCTGTACTGTACGGAGCCTCTCTAATTCCTTGAGAATCTACTGGTTGTCCCGTTGCGTAGGTACCAATACCTCTGATATCGGATCCCTGATCGCCGGGCTCCATCGTTAGCATTAAACCAACATAGTCACTCCATCCTTCTCCCATTTGTTCGGCATTGTTTAAACAACTGGTATTGTTTGCTCCACCTGTAAGTCTATTAGATATACCGTGACCATATTCGTGAGCTATAATTGCGTTATCCAAATCTCCATCTATTTCAGGACCAACCGTAACACCATTGATGGTTCCGTTAATTGTTCCTGTTAACAATTCTTCAATAATTGCTTCACCAACAATATTATCCACCATAAACAATGGTATGGTTACTTGATCTCCAACAGCACCCCCAGCCATTGTAATAGCATCTCCGTCAACATTATTAACCATAATTACTGCAACAGCACCCTCATTTTGAGCTGCTAATGATTTGAAGCCAAATTCGCATTCTCCTCTTCTAATAACAGCAATTTTTCCAGTTAAATCCCCTCCATTAGTGATAGGGTCACAAGCATCATTTGTATCTTCAGTACCATTAACGTCATCTTCTACCAATACTAAATCCTCTGTTAAATCTACAATTTCACCGCCAAAAGCAGCCGGTATACCATCGTAATCACCTGTTAGAGGACCATCATTTATCGTTAATAGGGGTCCAGAAGTAACTGCACCGTCCCATAAAAACATCTGCATTCTTGGATTCGATCCATCAGGGGGAGTGGCGAAGTTGGCATTATTTGTACCTCCTCCATCTTGTGCATCAGCGTTAACTGAATCACTTCCATTTCCTGCATTTCCATAGTTGTTTTCTTGGAAATTTCCACTCGCTTCATCAAAACCATACTGATAGTAAATATCATGCATTAAATTATTCCAATAAAATAAATTTACTGTTGCAGCTTCTATCATTTCGACTGGTGGAGCATCAAAAATGTATGGGAAATCAAAGATAAGTTCAGCTCCTCCATCGGCAGAAATACCATCTGTTCCGTTGTTTGCGTTTATATCATCTTTTGACCAAACATTATTACCTCTAGTTATGGTATGTTCAGCTCCAGGAACACCATCAGTATCGTGCCATCCAAAAGGAGAACCTTCGCCTTCACCAGAAGGATCAGCTTCTAAAGTATCAACTCCATGGTTTGGGCTTTCAATTGGCATCGCAAATACTCGATACTGAGCACCACCTGATAATGCCATATTTTTGGTTTGAGAAAATAAACGATTGTTATCTTTTATATGAGTGTGATTGCTAAACATTCCTTTTTCAACGGCACAGTTTACCACCCAATCAGTAGTATCTAAAAGATCCCCATTAACTGCATCTATTCTGACGCTGTAATAATGAGAAGCATCTAGCAAATAAATGCTTAAATCCCAAGCAAGTCTTAACGAATTGTCTTCTAGGGTCTGATACACCAATTTAACCGGAATATTTTCTAAGGAAATTCCTCCATCAGAAAATATGAATTTGTTATCAGAAACGTTTTCTATAAGTTCAATGTTAGAAGGAGTAATAAGGTCTAATCTTTGTGCAGCATTGTTAATTGCTGTTGCAGCATTGATTGAAGGACTTGTGGTGTTAACTTTTTCTGAAATGCTTTTTTCAAAAGAAAATCCAGCATTCAAAACTTGTCCATTTCTAATTGCAAACGAAGAAACAGAATTAAATATTTCTATTCCTTGGTGTCGTTGGATTGCATAGACATTTTCTACATCCATACTTTTAGAATAGCTATGCCTGTCTATAATAAGGTCATCATAGTCTTGGGATTCAATACCCAATTCCGATTTATTAGCATTCAAATAAGCATTCACTGAGCTTTTGTAATCCTGGCCGAATAACGAATTCGCTAGAATCAATACAAAAAAGTAAAGTAATTTTTTCATAGGTTATATTATTAAAAAAATAGAGTTTCCTTGCAATATAGCTGATTCATTTTAACTTTTTAATTTTTAATTTTTAATCTTTTAGTTAAATAAAAAAATATTCTATTTTCAGGTACAATATCGGTTTTTAAAAAAGATTTCCATTGATTTTATGAAAATTTAACATTGCGTTGCTATCGGTAAGCCTTGATATATAATTGCAAACTTCTATTAAAAATTGATACATGGAGGAATCCTCTGAGTTTTCTAAAATTAAATCATTTAATATTAACTGATCAAATTGTGTTGTTGTGCCTTTAATGTGGTTTTCAATTGAATTTGTAAAAACTTCCAGTAGCGTATTTAATATTTTATATCCTGCTATCTCTTTGTCTATAACATTATTGCATTTATAAATTTTCTGAACACTAATTTTTATAATATCGTCAACTTGGGCTTTAAATTTACTTTTATCTAGCAATGATGTCGTAAATTTTCCATTTAGTATAGCCTCTTCATTATTAATAAAAACAGATGAAACTTCTGCTACCAATGTATTGATGGCTAATGACCGCAAATAAGCCAAGCGATCTGACGATTTAGTTAAACTATTATATTTAACAGTATTTATGTTATCTTTTACCAATTTAATTAAATATTCAAGCGCAAACTCTTCATCAATTAAACCCAAATTAATCCCGTCTTCAAAATCAATAATAGTATAGCAAATGTCATCTGCTGCCTCTACTAAAAAAGCTAGTGGATGGCGACTAAAACTAATGTCCTTACGATCGCCTCTATTTTGAAGACCTAACTCCTTAGCTACTTCTAAGAAAAAGTCTTTTTCAGACTGAAAAACACCATATTTTTTATCTGAAATATTTAAGGATGGTCTTTTGGGGAGAGATTCTTTTGGATACTTCATAAAGGCTCCTAAAGTTGCGTAGGATAATCGCAAGCCTCCTTCTACGCCATTTTTTGTTTCAGATAAAATTTTAAATCCATTAGCGTTTCCCTCAAAATCAATAAGGTCTTGGTATTCTTTTGATGATAATTGAGATTTAAAACGTTTACCATTCCCATTTAAAAAATAATTACCAATGGCTTTTTCTCCACTATGTCCAAATGGAGGGTTCCCTATATCGTGGGCTAATGATGCTGCTGCTACAATCGCTCCAAAATCATTACTTTGATAACCGTGTGTCTTTTTTAACTGAGGATATTTCTCTAAAACTGCCTTCCCTATAATCCTACCTAAAGATCGTCCTACAACAGAAACTTCTAAACTATGGGTGAGTCGAGTATGTACAAATGATGTTTTTGATAATGGTATTACCTGTGTTTTATCTTGTAAACTTCTAAATGCTGAAGAAAAGATAATCCGGTCGTAGTCTACCTCAAAACCTAACCGTGTCTCATCTTGTTCAATTCGTAATCTTTTATTTGTATCACCTTGTCTTCTTAATGATAGTAGCTGTTCCCAATTCATCATTCTAATAATTTATAAAATCGCAATATACTATTATTAAGTTCTTTTTAATGTATTTTAAGTCTTAAGTAGGTAACAATTAATTAACACTAAAATCATCTATTGATAATTTCTAGATAACAAGAACTTCACATTAGTATTAGTTATTTGTACCATAATAATCAAAATAATAATTTAAAAATGAAAAAAATTTTACTTACAACAATGGCAATTTTAACAATTGGATCATTTATGAGTTGCAGTAGCGATGACGATGGAACAGTTATTCCTACTGATGGTGAAGGTCAAGGAACAGATACTGTTTTAAGCGGGCAAATTACAGAGGACAAAACTCTAACAAATGACGAAATATGGGAACTTGAAGGTCGAGTTACTGTAACTGCTGGTGCTACATTAACCATAGAAGCAGGAACAATTATAAAGGCTTTTGCTGGAAGTGGTGCAAATGCATCCGCATTAATTATTGCTAGAGGTGCTAAAATAATGGCAAATGGAACTGCTGATAACCCTATTGTATTTACTTCTGCGGCAGATAATATTCAATTAGGTCAATCATTTGGAGGAAACTTAACTGAAAATGATCGTGGATTATGGGGCGGATTATTAGTCTTAGGTTATGCCGCTATATCTGTCGAAGGAAACGCATCAGAAACCCAAATTGAGGGGATCCCTGCAAGTGATACCAATGGCTTGTATGGGGGCAATGATAATTCTGACAACTCAGGAGAAATAAATTATATTTCTATTCGTCATGGTGGTGCTGAGATTGGAGAAGGGAATGAAATAAATGGACTTACTCTAGGTGGAGTTGGATCTGGAACTTCGATCGCTAATGTTGAGGTAGTAGCAAATGTTGATGATGGCATTGAGTTATTTGGTGGATCTGTAGATGTATCAAATTCGCTAGTTTGGGCTCAAGGTGATGATGGATTAGATATTGACCAAGCATATTCTGGAACTGTATCAAACTCAGTGGTTGTATTAGGAGATATTTCTGATCATGCCATGGAAATTGATGGTCCTGAAGGTGCACTAGAAGGAAGCTTTACGTTAAATAATATTACTTTAATAGGTAACGGTACTACAGAGAATGGTGAGTATGCTGATTATAGAAGTAATGCTATGGGTGTTTCAAATAATGTGTTTGCTAGAGGATTTAAAGAATCTTCAGATATTGAATTAGATAATGATGGCGTTGCAACAAATTACAATGATGGCAAACTATCATTCGGACTGTGGGAAATAGTACTGCCTTCAGCAGTTGAAAATGTACAAGATCTATTTGTAAATAAAGCTGAAACTGTTCCCGTTACTGGATTTGGTGATAATGCGAATGCAGTAATCAATGGTTCTGAAACAGTTGGAGCAAGTTTATCTGACTTTGGGTGGACCTTTGCTTCTCATAAGGGAGCCTTATAATTTATTTGAATTGATTTAAAATAAATTGTTAAAAACTCATTCCAAATTATTGGGATGAGTTGTTTTTATATATAACAACCATGAAAAAAACATCTTTATTATTACTAATTATAAGTTTACTTTCTTTTTCTTCATTTTCACAATCTGGAATCATTACTGGTACAGTAAACGATGGGGAGTACAATGATATTCTTCCTTTTGCAAATGTTATTGTAAAAGGGACTCTTAAAGGAGCCTTAAGCGATTTTGAGGGTAAATACAATTTAGAATTAACTCCAGGAACCTACACCTTGGAGTTTTCTTTTGTAGGGTATCAAACTAAAGAAATTAATGAAATTATTCTAAAAAATGGAGAGTCAATTAATATTGATGTAACCCTAAAAGCTGCTTCCGCCGAGTTAGATGAAGTTGTTATTAAAACTTCATTAAAAAGAAATACTGAAGAATCAGTTTTAAAATTACAAAAAAACTCCATAAATCTTATGGATGGTCTTTCTTTAGAGAGTATTAAAAATTCAGGAGCTGGCGATATTGCATCTGCAGTCAAGAGTATTCCTGGAGTTTCTGTTCAAAGAGGCAAGTATGTTTATGTCAGAGGTTTGGGAGATCGCTACACTAAAACATCTTTAAACGATGTAGATGTTCCAGGTTTAGATCCTGATAGAAATACCTTACAGTTAGATTTATTTCCCTCATCTATTTTAGAAAATGTTTTGGTAATTAAATCTGCAACTGCAGATCAATCGGCAGATTTTACAGGAGGCGCTATTAATATTGTCACCAAAGATATACCAACAAAAGCTTCTTATAGTAGCTCATTTGGTTTGAGCTATAATCCAGATTTTCATTTTAATAGCGATTATTTATCCTACGATGGCAGTAAAACAGATTTTTTAGGTTTTGATAACGGGTTAAGAGATAATCCTATTCCATCAGCACAATACATTCCATTACCCCAAGAAAACCCTGAAGTTGTAGAAATATTAACTAATAGATTTACTAAAAATATGGCTGCTCAAAGAGAAACAAGTTTTATGGATTATAACTTTTCTTTTACAGCAGGCAATCAATTTGATGTTGGGGATAATAAGTTGGGATATTTAGCATCATTATCTTATAAAAACGAAACAACATTTTATTCAGAATATGTAGACGGACAATCTTTCAAAAAAGATCCTGATCCTTCAGTTTACGAGCTTAATGTAGACAGAACACAACAAGGGGAAGCTGGCACAAACAATGTATTAATTAGCGGGATTGCAGGATTGTCTTTTAAAACAGATGACTCAAAATATAAATTTAATATACTTCATTTACAAAATGGAGAATCGAAAGCTTCCATTTTTAATCAACAAAATAGAATTATAAATTCCAATTTGGTTAAAAAAGATAATTTAATTTACACACAACGTTCTATTACTAATGTTTTACTAAATGGTAAACACTCCATAGGCACTGAATCCAATTGGACTTTAGATTGGAAACTATCTCCTTCTCTAGCGTTGGTTTATGATAAAGATTTTAGAGTATCCCCTTTTAGAGTTTTAATTGATGAAATTACCGGTGAGGAAACTTTTACTATCGAACCCAGTGAGTCAGGATTGCCAACTAGAATATTCCGAAACCTTGAAGAAACAAATTTAGTAGGAAAAGCGGATTTAATAAATAAACATACGTTATTTGACAGCGAAGCAAAAGTGAAATTTGGTGGTTCATACACATATAAATCAAGAGATTTTATAATCCATAGGTATTCTTTTCCTTTATTAAATATTGCTAATGATTTTGCAAATGGAGATCCAGATCAAATATTTGCTGATCAAAATATGTACGATGCAAGTTTAAATAGTGGTGTATTTGTAAGAAGAGATTCAGGAATTTCAGATTCTTTTGAATCTCAAATGAATATTGCTTCAGCCTATGTATCTGAAGAATTTAAAATAACTGAATGGTTCAATGCGATTGCCGGGTTACGTTATGAAAAGTTTCAATTAATTTATTCTGGGCAAAGACAAGATGGGACAAATCTTACTAAAGCAACTATTATAGATAAAAATGATTTGTTCCCTTCTGCTAATTTAATATTTGATTTAAATGAAGACGGTTCACAGAAAGTTAGAACTTCTTATGCGAGAACAACAGCTAGGCCTTCTTTTAAAGAAGCTTCTCTAGCAGAAATATTTGACCCAATTAATAATACTTTTTTTATTGGTAATATTAATATACAACCTACTTATATCAATAATTTTGACTTGAGATATGAAAAATACGGAGATAAAGGAGATTTTTATGCAATTAGTGGTTTTTATAAATCTTTTAAGGATCCTATTGAGCTTTCATTTATTAGAAGTGCTACAGGACAATTTACTCCTTTAAATTTAGGTGATGCTAATGTCTATGGTGGAGAAATTGAAGTTAGAAAACATCTAGGATTTATTCCTGGTTGGGAAAATTTTGGAATAAATTTTAATTTTTCAATCATAGAATCTCAACAAAAATTTAGTGAGGACGAAAGAGAAAATAGAGAAGAAAACTTGAGGGTTGGTGAAGTATTAGATAGTTCAAGACCGCTTCAGGGTCAATCCCCTTATTTAATTAATTTTGGAATCGATTATAGCGATGACAATGGATGGAATGCTGGGTTCTTTTATAATGTTCAAGGTGAAACTTTACAAGTGGTGGGTAATGGAAACCTCCCAGATGTTTATACACTCCCGTTTAATAATTTAGTCTTTAATGCTTCTAAAACTTTTGGTGAAAATAAAAACTCAAGTATTTCTTTAAAATTTGAGAATCTATTAAATAGTAGCATAGAAAGTGTTTATAAATCCTATAGAGCGGAAAATCAAATTTACTCTAAGTGGAGCCCGGGACAACAGATTAGTATGAGCTACAGTGTTAAATTTTAAGGCTATATTTTAAATAAAAAAAACCTGCATTATGTATGCAGGTTTTTTTATATTTAATTTTATATTTTTTTAATTCGATACTACTTGAACTTTTTTAGCTTCCCAAGTTTTTACTTTTGTTACTTTCGAGTTTACATAAGTTACCTCATTAATGACATTATCTGAATAAAACATCCAGGTATCTACTTTTTCTCCATTGTTATAGTGAGCTCTAGCAGTTTTTAACCCTTTTCTGTCATAACTGATCCATTCTCCATGAAGATTTAGCTGCTTATTATAGTTACCTGTTTGAGCAATCTGTCCATTGTCATGAAAAAAAGTTGCTTCAATTTGGTCTCCTATCTTAACAAAACTATCTTTCTTTTCTTGTGCTGACACCATTATTGTTGTAAAAAATAAAACAATTATTAATACATTATTTTTCATAATTTTTTACCTTAATTAAATTCAAATTTACAAAAAATTAACATTAAAGACAACTTTACTTAACATTAAGGTAACATTGGGATTGCAAAATATTAATTTACAGTGATTTACCAATTAAAAGTTATTCTGTCATTAATTACAATTTCATAATCTTTATGTTACATTTAGATTACATAATTGTTTTTTATTGTAGTATCTCTTGAAATCGTTTAGTTTTTGTCGACTAGATTTATAGAGTAGAGGCTGTTTTTTAAACAGCCTCTTTTTTTAAAATCTAAATCGACTTGTTAATTGTAGAAGGTTACTTCACCATTTGAAATATTATACATACCGCCAATAATTTTTATTTCATGATTCGCTTCCATTTCAGCCAATACAGGGCTTTGGTCTCTTATGTTTTCAATGGTCATCATTACGTTTTTTTCGGCAACTTGATTTACAAAATCAATATTCTTAGAATTTCTTAAAGATTCATCTGTTGGTTCTGAAACGGCAGCTACAGCTGGTTCAATTTTATTAATTAAAGTAGTTAAATTACCTAACCTAGCGTGGTCACAGGCTCCTTTTACAGCACCGCAGGCAGTGTGGCCAAGAACAACTACTAGTTTTGTTCCAGCAAGCTTACAAGCAAATTCCATACTTCCTAGAATATCTTCATTTACAAAGTTTCCAGCAATACGAATACTAAATAAATCACCCATCCCTTGATCAAAAATTAATTCTGATGAAACTCTAGAGTCGATACAACTTAACACAGTTGCATAAGGGTATTGACCACTTGCTGTTTCTCTAACTTGTTGGACTAAATTTCTGCTCAAACGAACATTTTCTTGGAACCTTTTATTTCCTTCTCTTAAATTTTGCAATGACGATTCTGGGGTCATTTTAGATTGTGTTTCTTTCGTGTGTGTATACATATTAAGCTGCTTTTGGATTTAAATTAAAAAATTTGATATAACTTTTTGGATTATCTACTATTCCTTTTTCGGAAATCAATTTAATACAAATATTCCTACATTTTGCCTTTTCAGAAAAATCCTCTAAAATTTCTACAATATCATTATCTAAATAACGAGTTTTTCTGACATCTAATTCCAAAAAAGAATCTTCTGGTAATTGATCTAGCTCTTTTAAAATTGCTCCTTTATTAAAAAAAGTAACTTCTTCTGCTAAGGTTATTTTGTATTTCACTTTACCATTACTAATATCTTCCATGTGTAAGAAATGAGAATTTTGATAACTTTTAATTAAAATTACTACAATTCCGACCATTAAACCTAGTGTAATTCCTATTAATAAATCTGTAAAAACAATCCCTAAAACAGTGACAGTAAATGGTAAAAATTGTTTCCATCCTAAAAAATACATCGTTTTAAATAACGAAGGTTTTGCTAATTTATACCCAACAAGTAATAAAATTGCTGCAAGGACTGATAATGGTATTAGATTTAATAATTTAGGTATCATGAGCACCGAAATTAATAAAAATATTCCATGAATAATAGCTGACATTTTACTTTTTCCGCCAGACTGAATGTTGGCAGAGCTTCGAACAATAACTTGCGTAATTGGCAACCCCCCTATTAATCCTGAAATAATGTTTCCAGAACCCTGTGCAATTAATTCACGATTGGTTGGTGTAACTCTTTTTTCAGGATCTAATTTATCGGTCGCTTCCACACAAAGCAGTGTTTCTAAACTAGCTACCAATGCTATTGTAAAGGCTGTTATCCAAATATCGCCTCTTGTAATTGCACTAAAGTTAGGAGCACTAAACTGACCAAAAAAAGAAGAAATATCACCCGGAATAGGGACACTTACAAGTTGATTAGAAGAAATCCCATAAACTTCATTACTGCTTGTAAATAAAACATAAATTATTCCAACAACTACAGCTACTAAAGGCCCCTGTATTAATTTAAATATCTTTCCTTTTTTAGTTAATATTTTTTCCCATAAAAGTAAAATTACTAAACTAAAAACAGCAATGAGTGTTGAACCTAAACTTATATATTTTAAAGAATTGAAGATTCCTGAAAAGGTATTCTCTCCATCGACTTGATTAAAAGCAAAATTTCCTTCTAATGCCGTATCATATCCAAAAAAATGAGGTATTTGCTTTAAAATAATAATAATTCCAATACCTGTTAACATTCCTTTAATGACTGATGAAGGAAAATAATAACCTATAACACCTGCTTTTAAAATACCTAAAATAATTTGAAAAACTCCCGCTAACACAACTGCAACAAGTAAATTTTCAAACCCCCCTAAAGTGCTTATAGCAGTAAGAACAATAGCAGCTAGACCTGCTGCAGGTCCACTAACACCAATTTGAGAACCACTTACAGCTCCCACTACAATTCCTCCAATAATACCAGCGATAACACCAGAAAATAAAGGAGCTCCACTAGCTAATGCAATACCTAAACAAAGTGGTAATGCAACAAAAAATACAACGATACTTGCAGGCAAGTCGTTTTTAATAAATTTAAACATAATATTATAGTTTGTAACTCCCCAGGCTAGAGAGTTATTAAATTGAAAAATAAAAAAACGGGGTATTATGCTGTTGTTTCTGGAGGGGGAGAAAGTACGTCGAACAAAACGTTGGTATGTTTCTTTAAATAATAAAAATTCCTATTATTATTTTTGTTAGAAAAATCTAAATTTTCTTCCAATTCCGAGTATTGAATGGTTTTTTCTTCTTTATCTTTTTCAAGTTTTTCTTTCTTTTCTTTATCGTTTATGTCGGATATTTGAACAATCTCAATATCTGAAATTAATTCAACAAAAGACGGAGCTAATATCGAAAAAATAAGCAATGCGGTAAGTGATATGTGTATTATAGGTCTAAACATAGTGCAAAATTAATTTAATCTTTTTTTTAAAATTCTTTATAAATTGTTAATCTTTAAAATATTTTTATTTAATCACATTGAGGTAACAATTTCTTAACATTAGAATTAGTTATTTGTATCGACAAAAACTTAAAACGATTCAAAATGAGAAACAAAAATCTCCCCATTTTAATATTTTTTTTAATTATTTCTTTAACGGCTAAATCTCAAACTTTACAAGATATGAAGTTTGGAAAAGGCATGATAAATTTCACCGCAAAAGATAGTTCTTTTAGTGTAAAATTTGCTCCTAGATTTCAGTACTTATCCTCCACAGGATGGAACGACAACGGTAATGGTTATGGAGAAGCTAACACCAGTGCTTTTATTCGAAGAGCTAGGTTAAAATTTGATGGATTTGCATTGTCACCAAAGTTAAAGTACAAACTTGAGTTGGGACTATCTAATAGAGATATTGCTGGAGCTTCTAT
>Ga0209092_10003370_pt1 | contig 13910 bp, 12 predicted proteins | sample FraStrMetagenome_FD_187446 | JGI IMG/M metagenome (GOLD analysis project Ga0209092, IMG submission 187446) | Marine eukaryotic phytoplankton communities from Arctic Ocean - Fram Strait ARC3M Metagenome (SPAdes) (version 2) | ecosystem: Environmental > Aquatic > Marine > Oceanic | place: Fram...
CCCTAGTACCATGAAGGTTATCTTTATGGTTTTCGATTCCAAAAAGTATTACGATAAAATACTTTAAAATGTTGCATGTTATGTTTATTAATTAAGCTAACTTGCATTTTCTTATTTTGTTAAATTTAAAGAAAGAAAGGATTTAAAGTACGCATTCAGAATTATTCAAGAATACGTCAGCTGAACGACCAAACCTATAGCGATGTTTCTTATATCGGGCCTACTGTAAACCATTTCAGACACAAACAAACAAACGTATTTTTCAGGCCTTTCTTCATTACGTTTGATTCATTATTTTTGCCGCTGTCGCTAAATCTCACTCTCTTTTTCATCACTCCATTTTCATATTTCCCAACACTTTTCTGCGCGATATTCGTTCCCTCCAACACTACCGCAAAGATTGGAATCTTCAATAATTTCGCAACAGTCAATGTCTGTTTTGCTTGAAACTTCCGTTGGTGATTTAGTTCTAGATTTGGATATAGATGGATCGCCAGATTTATCCCGCAACTTTTTAAAATTGGTAAAAGCAAGGTATTACACAGGAGTCCTAATATACAATGTGCAAGGAAATAGATATTGCCAAATGGGAGGTACGTTCTTTGGTTGCTACAGAAGTGGAATATTGCACGAAATTCTATCTCACGTTTTTCTTGACTACAATAGATCCTAGAGGAGATGGGACTGGTGGAGCATCTATTTTTGGCTTATTGGATGCTCAAGAACTAAATAACTCTGATGTGACAAAAAGTGCTAAACGATTTATAAGGGCAACTTCAAAAGGAGCGCGTGAAATTACGAAAGAAGAACGGAAACAAAAGGGTATAGTCACAATGGTGGAAATTGGAGGGTGAGTTTTACATGAATTTTTCTGTTTGGGATGTATTGTAGCTAAGGATGCTTATTTATCGAAATTTTTCTTTACCAACTTTTTTGGTACATGAATCAGTATTGTTGATACAATAGGATCTCAATTTCTAATAACACTCAATGCGGGAACCTCAATGTCTTTGGATAATATTCCTAATACTCGATTTTTATCTCTTGGGAGGGTTGCAGAAGATGGAATTCATTTTAAATCTAACAATGATAGCAGTGAGAATGATGGAAATAGTACCTTAGACAAAATCAATGCACTTTATTGTGATTCGGATGGGCGACCCTATCAGGATGTACGAATATTAAAAGCATTGATTATTCATGATCCATTTCCTGACCCTGAGGGTATGGACAAGTTGCTACATCATCATAGACTTATTGTAGAAGGTATATCTGAAACAAACGAAGATAATATAATGTCCTCACCTCAACGAATCAAACCGGAGGAAGAGATTGTTCCTGAACGTATATCTCATCAATCCACTGGAACTAATGATGATATGCTAAATTCGGCTGAACAGCAGGAACAATTGCAGCAAAAGGAAGAAAAATCGCGCGCCATAGTACTGGAAATGTTAGGTGATTTACCTTCTGCTGAAGTGAAACTTCCTGAAACTATTTTGTTCGTCTGTCAATTAAATCCAATTACACAGGAAGAGGATTTGGAACTTATTTTTTCACGATTCGATCCTAATGCCAAAGCAGAATTAATTCGGGATAGAGACACAGGAGATAGTTTGCAATATGCCTTTGTCGAGTTTACTTCAAAAGAACAATGTACTGAGGCTTTTCTGAAAATGAATAATGCATTGGTAGATGATCGTAGAATCAAAGTAGATTTTTCACAAAGTGTGAGTAAAGAATGGAATAAGTATACACATCAAATGAGACGAAAGCCTGGAAATGGAAAACGAAAAGAAGGAGGATCTGGTGGACATCATGATAATCGTTATTCTTATTCAGGACAAGAGAAAGAGACATATAGAAAAATAGATACTCGGGATACCAGGGGATATGATAATAAACAAATCCTACCATCATCATTTTCTCATAGACAAACACCACGTGACTATGAGCATGGTGGTTATGATGCTAATAGTGGCAGCTGCAAAAATGAGATGCGATCGAAGCTTTCAAATAGAAATGGAAGTCTCAATAGAAGTAGAAGTCGAAGTAAGATTCGAAAAGGAAGTAGAAGCAGAAGCAAAAGCTCCAGTACAGCAACTGACGACTCACGTAGTCGAAAACATAGGCGAAAGGATCGTCGTACTAGTCGTAACAGTAAACATGGACATTCAGATCATTCTGATAGAGAACGAAAACGACGTCACAAACGCTCCAAAAAGCACCGACATGACAATGATGATAGTAAAAGTCGTCGTCATCATCATGATAGGTATAGGAGTCAAAGTAAAAACAAAGAAAAGGAACATTCACGACAAAAAGATCGTAAGCATCGTTATGGAAGATCTCGATCTCGAAGTCGAAGTCGAAGTCGATGCAGAGGAGATCGAAAACGAATTCATAATTTCAAAGAGAAAAAGCACACAAGACATTAATATGAAAGGAGTATTTAATGACACAAGAATGTTGCTCCTATTGCCAAGCGATATGACTGAAATATTGCTTCTCTTAAAATCGTCGCAGTCGAAACCGATTGGAACACGAATTCCTTAGAATTGTAGGTATCTCCCTCGACCTTGTCCTGAGTATTCTATTCATGGTTCGACTTATTGAAATGTAATTTCCAAGAGAAAAAACAACCTTTCCATCAGCATATTAACGGAAGTATGTTCATTTTTGGAGTTGGATTAAATCTGGTTCATTTTGGAACATAATATACAAAATAAGACCCCAATCTATTGATTGAGTAAACTAGATTTAAATCAAAGAACAAATTAAAATGTATCATACCAAATTAATATTGTTTTAAACTACACCGTTTATTTCAATCTATCCGAAAATGAAACTATTACCACTGTATAGCATCAACAGTAACACCTGCAGTAAGCCCCATTGAAAGTTCCATTTTTGGGACATGATAAAATCGTGTATGAAGCATTTGCTTGGCATCAAGTCCAAAAATGCCTTGACTCTCGGAATCTCCCTGCATATCATTGTCTGTATGTATGGATTTCCATATTTTGGGGGATCGATACAACCATTTCGTGAAAACCGTTTTATCATCATGGGATCTTCCAATCCTTGAATTGTTTCTAATTTGATCCATGTACTTTAAATTGAACTTCACGCGCTCTCTAGTTTGAACTAGCGGCGCATTATTTGATTCAATTTTTATTTGTCCTCCTCCATTAACACATCCACTAGGACAAGCCATGATTTCCAAATAGTCCAATTTTAATTTTTGCAAATTTTGCATGATAATTTGAATGTTCTTAAAACCATATGCAATGGCAAATCTTAATATAGGTGTTCCATTTTCAAGTGTATAGGTATCCGTTTCATTATTATGATACAGTATCACTTGTAGGATATCGCTCTTGGTAGCTTTTCGTCGCGTCAAGCGTTGTTTTGATGACTTTTTGGGTTGTACTAATGACGACATAGATAGAGATGTCCAGGGAAGGGGGGTTGTCATTGGAATATTGAAATCATACAATTGGTTTGAAATTGTACGAAACATTTGATCGGCATGAGATCCCGATCCGATCGGTGGTTGAATTGCAGGTATCGCATTATTAGAAGTACTTTGAATATGATTTATCTCAAGAGTTGGAGTTGGAGTTGGGTGAAAAGAAGCGTTGGAGGAACTGTGAAGTAGGAGGGGGTGAACATCTCCTTTTGGAGGTAAGCAAGATAAAGTCGCTAGAGAAAGATTTTCCAAATAGATTCGTATTTGTTCCTTTGTACTCGTATCATCATTTGGTTCTGTGTGCGTTTCTTTTGATACTACCACCAATTCCATCAAATCATACAATTCCTGGGTTGTCATGACGTGATCCACATCGGGTTTGTTTGTGTATTCCCATGTGAAATCCTTCCTACTTGCTTCTAATTTTTTATCATGACATGGCATAATGGCGACATGATAAACTTCCTCGTTGAAAAGTGAAGTATGTTTCAAGAAGGAGCCAGCAATGGCCATAGGTGATTTTACAGTAGTCAAGTGTGGTAGAATGTGAGGAACTGTTTTTTCGACGTAGCAGATAAAGCCTGGACAGGAGGAGGAGAGGAGTGGCAGGGGATTATGATTGGGAGAATTATGATGTTCAATATCTCGTCCCGGAGCGTGTTTTGTTGTGAATGATGTGGTAGTCTCATCAGAAGATAGAATGAATTTGGTTTCTGTGGACGATAAAGCCATGGAAGGAGGTGGCGTTGTTGGTGCAGAGGGGGTTCGTTTTTGTATTTCATGACGATGAAGAAATTCCTGCGTAGATTCTAAAAAGGCGATATGGTTTGTCATTGTGGCATCCAAAAAAATGGTCATTCCTAATTGTTCCTTTAAAAAGGTTCCCAACCGTTGAAATAAAATTCTTGGGTTTTCATTTGAATCATTTGAATCATTTGGATTATTTGGATCATTTGAATCACCATAGAGAGTTCGGTATAAATCTGCCAGCGATGCTGGGGAAATAGTAAAGGCTATATTATACTTCTGATCCGAGGATTTCCCCAATTTACCATGACAATTCTGAAATAATATTTCATTGGTTTGCCGAGTCACCAAAACTGCTTCTGCGGATGTCACACATCCAGAACAAGCGAGGCAGTCTGCGACACTCACAGTGGCTTTTTTGGGTGGGGGTTTCGGTTGTGTAGATGGGGTAGAGAAGGGTAAATTATCATCTTCCTCTAATCTTAGTGAAGGTGCTATATTTTTAGATTTTTCGGAGGAAGAAGAGGTAACAGGATCTCGTTTTCGTATAGGTCTTCGTTTACGTACTATGCGTTGTGGACGGATGTTTGTTCGTCCATTGGAAGATTCCTTCTTGGAAGAAGATGGAGGAGTCACTTTTTGGGTTTCGGAGGATGTATTAGTGGAAGTTGGTGTGGTGGTAAATAAGGGATTGATGCATGCTTGTGATGGTGCTATGTAATCATCGACGTCGTCCAATATCACAGAGGACATTTGCAATTTTGGAACGAAGTTTGCGTTAGTCTCTCTAGAGAGAGATTGCTTTCTGAGAGAAGAATAGAAATGAGAAGCGCAATTTATAATAATATTATAATAAAAAATATGTGTTGGTGATGGAGACGATCTTTTCCTTCCATTTCTACGTGACATTCGTAGGTATTTTAGTATCGTCGTGCTTCTATTGATATATTGGAGGCCATTCGTTCGATTTCAATAATATATTTTTATTCACACCAACACCAAAATGGCGAAAAAGAACAAATTATCCAATTTTCAAAAGGACAAACGGAGCAATGGAACCAAAAAAAACAAACCCAAGAAATCGAAATCCAAATCTCTATATTCCAATGATATTCCAAAAATACCCAAAAAACCCTCATTGATCAACCTGTCCCTCAAAATGTGGGATTTTGAACATTGCGACCCCAAAAGGTGCACCGGGGCAAGGCTTTCCAGACGTGGCATTTTTCAAGGTATGTGTTTAAAAGCTCCATTTCAAGGAATCGTCCTCTCTCCCAATGGCACTACGACACTCAGTCCCGCAGATCATGAAATTGTCAAAGACTATGGAATCTCCGTCATTGATTGCAGCTGGAATCGACTCCAGGAAATACCCTTTCGTCAGTTCAATACCGGACATCAGAGACTCTTACCCTTTTTGGTGGCTGCTAATCCTGTCAATTACGGGAAACCTGGAAAATTAAGTTGTGCCGAAGCGGCAGCGGCAACCTTATACATTACTGGATATTCAGAAGCGGCATCGGATATATTAGATGAATTCAAGTGGGGACCAGAATTTATCAAAATAAATCTTGATTTGTTAGAATTGTACAGCGAACAAGATGATGCAGAGGGTGTGATGACTGCCCAAAAGGAATGGTTGAAACATGCGGAAGAAGAAGCCAAACAACGAAAAGAGGAGGTGGATGATTTACCCCCTTCGTATGATGAAATGGAACAGATGGAAGAGTTTTTGGAGGAAGTACAATATGATAAATTTGGAAATACCATTGATGCAAGTGTGCAATATGATGAATTCGGCAACGCTATCCATAATGATTCAGATGACTATGGATCTGAATATGAATTTGAAAACGAAATACAGCAGTATGATAAATTTGGAAATACGATACCACCACAGTGTGAACTCTGTGCGCCATTGGAAAAACTTACAATATAACCCATCTTTCATGGCAAAGATTTTTGATTCTTTGATTCTCTTATATCCCTTCCTTTTTGAAAATGGAACAAATATTCCTCCATTCCATATCAAATGCAATGACATACATACATCCCTTGCCATTTGTCAAATTTGTAGTTTGCAATTTCCACCATAATGATGACCTGATCTTGCGACAATTTTATTTGATTCCTATTTTTAAGAATTCCAAATCAAGTATTCATATACTACCTATGCTTTCAAACTTTCCCGCCTTTCTTATCATTCTATTTTCAAACCTATCCCTCTAGAGAATGTGAATATCATAAGAATAGTTTCGGAATAAAAGTAACTATTCATGCAAATAGGATATGAATTACAATTTGCAAATTAGGTAGTCAGAAATATTCAAACCCATAATCATTTCATATCAATTTGAATATTTTGAGTGTAAGCTGACAAAACATTTATTCTATATATTTCTAACATTGGATAACGATGGTGATATTTTTTGATGCATTAGATAGTGAGGATAATGATTCCTCTTTGTCATCAAGCAAGTGCAAAAAAATTAAAAAAAATACATTCTATCCTCTTATTGAAAGTCGTAAACTACATAGATGGACGGATCATCATGAATTTCATCATCGAATCCACTGAACAAAAGACGTGGGAAATACATTTGCCTATGGCAAACTACTCATATTTCTCTGTGAACCATATGACACTGCATTGAATCCAGGGGGTGTCTCAACTTTCAGGCATGCCATCTCCAATGTAAAGAAGCTGTTGGAGGAATTAGTTTCTATGCGTCTTCATTAACCAGGTAGTGTAAGTGACTTGGAATCCTGCCCAATACATCTTGAAGATCTGTTGACTAAATGGAAAGCACTGAAAGTGGGAGGTACCAAAAAATGTAATTCATTGTAATCACAGATGATACGAGTGGTACACGGTGAAATCATAGGCACTAGGAAGCCCATAGATGGCTCATCTACCACCAGGACAAGTACTATATTTTCAATGGATCATCAAACAGTTGCCAGAAATCCCAAGAATTGTGCTATTGTAACTGCAGAGGTTGTGGATAATGATGATGAATTGACACCACCCAAAAAAAAAGGGAAGACGTAAGAAAATTATGGAAGAGCATGTGGAAAATAGGAAGGTCATATCTTTTGCGATTGCACCAATTCCAAACACTTTTGCTGTAAAAGTCAATTTCAAGCATCTTCAAAAAAGGATTGACTTAGATGAGAAGAAATTTCAATTTATCTATGAGATGAAACTAGAAAAGAACAAAATGCAACTATCGAGATAAAATGAGAAACCATGGTATATGAAAGAAAAATTGCACGCAAAAAATATTGAGACAGGATTACTTCGATGCCTACAATAGGGCTAGTTTAAAAGATTGTCATGCACGCTGGAAAGTTCTCAATGAAAAGTTGAACGATATTTGATGGGTATTGGTGGTACGGTCCACCTAAAATATACAAGCAACTAGATTATTAGTATTTTCCTAATAATAAATAAAACTTGCCTCGTCAATCAAGCGAGATCTAATTTGATGGTTTTCGGAAGGCTATGATTTGATTTAGATCCATGATATTCTGTAAAGTATTTTTTATGTAAATATTGGTTTTTAATGTGAAGAAATCTCGGAGATTTCTCCAAAAACGATTATTCGAAATGAAATATTTATAGTTTGTTTATGATTGTGAAACCACTTAATTTGAATAAAATAAAAATCTCTTGCACTGACGATGGAGGATAATGCTAGCAATATTATCACGTCAATGTTATACAAAGTTCATTGAAAAATATTCCTTTTTTTGTCGAAGTATTTTTCCCGCTCTTTCGGGTCTATTTTATGTTTTTCGATGAAAGAAAATACCTTTACAAGTTTACCTATGTTGTTTCGAATTTCAATCCTTTTATTTGTTCGTTTGTAGGACTTTGGACACTTAGACGGAATTGTCAGATGATTACGTCATTCATTAGTTGTGAATGACATCGGACGCCAATGACACGTTTGCTGTCGGCACTGCATTCTTGAATTCTGTTACTAAGTGCGTACTTATGAATTCTTCCCAACCGAACATTCGAGAATTTCAGTCGTACATTTAATTCTCACATAAGAACAAATAAAAAAAAGTTCCTTTTCAGAACTCTACTCACAAAAACTCAAAAAAAGAATTATTTGCCGGTGACTTCTAGAATCGAACTTTCTTCAAAAAGCTCAAGCTTCCGTCTCTATTCAAATTGATCTACCCGTATCTCTACATCTTATCTTGTACATTCTTTCTGAATTTCAAAATTACATTGTACAATTCATCAGATTCGCTCCATTTTTTCAATTTTATATTTTTCGCATGACGTCGCTCAGAAACATCTTTTTATCCTGGACCATTTCTTTCATTGCCAGCAAGCATCCTTTCAGTGCTGGATATGTTGCAAATCCTATTGGTGGAAGCACACCGATTTTGAATATAGGTGCTGATCTAGAAGCTTGGAAAAATGGATACACGAATTGTCCTAAAGAGGTACGACCCTATTTTGATTCGATATGTCAAACTGTTTCATTTTAAAATATACATGTGATTCATTTCTTTTCGATTGCTTTCATTACTCTCCAATAATACTTCATAGACTCCACCAATGATTATTTCATGTAAAGTACCACAGGACTTTCCGGCGGGTACATATTTTCGAAATGGACACGGAAGATTTGTTGCCGATGATGGCGCCAAAATAGCTCATATGTTTGATGGAGATGGTTTAGTCAATGCAATCACATTTGATCCTGAAAATCACCCTAATCAACTTTTATTTCGCAATCGTTTTGTACGAACAAAGGGCTATCAGACAGATATTCTAACAAAAACGATGAGTGCTAGAGGAGTCTTTGGAACTATGAGATCGGGAGGAGTACTAAATAATGCATTTCGGCTGGATTGTAAGAATGTGGCAAATACGAATGTTTTGTATTCTTCTGAAAGCAATTCTATGGATAAAAAAGGTAAATTGTATGCTCTCTGGGAAGGCGGGAGACCTCATGCTTTAGATCCATTGACACTTGAAACGGATGTAGCCGGAGAATCGACACTTCATGGGATACTTGAAAAAGAAAAGGAATTTTCAGCTCACCCACGTTGGGATCCGGAGAACAAAGTCTGGATTAATTTTGGAAGTGTTGTGAATCCCATAGATAATGTAACCAAGGTAATTTTTTTCATTTGAAAGAAAGCGTTTCTCAGAAAAATCTAATCCTTCTTATTCTCTTGTCATTTTTACAGATACGTTTATTTGAACTAGATTCAAAAATGAAAGTGAAACGAAAGGATGATATATCATTTGTATTCAAAGGACTTGGTGTAATTCATGATTTCATCATCACCAAAAATTGGCATGTATTTGTACACACCTCTGCCGAAATTGATCAAAACGCAAGTATGAAAGCTCTTCTTGGTCTAGGCTCATTTGCAGGTGCTTTGAACTTCTCAAAAGGGTGTTCTCATATATTTATGATTCCACGAGCGAAATTGTTAAAAGAGGGAAAATCATCGGAAATGGATGTAGAAACTGATTCTCGCATTATTAGCATTCCAATCGATAAAATGTTTGCCTACCATTTATCGAATGGATATGAGACTCCCAACAAAGAATTGGTTTTTGAAGTGCTTCAAGCTGAGAACGTTAGCCTAGACTTGGGACATACAGACAAACCTGTTTGGGAGATAGAAAACATGTTTGACCATGTATACCCAACTAAATTGGTTCAATATGTAGTTGATATTGAAAACAAAAGTTTGTCCGAAACTATTCCACCTAAAGTATTGTCCACAAGAACACCAGAATTTCCAGTCATTCCTAAGGATTTGTCTTCTCACAAGCATAAGTTTATATATTGTGTTGGTGCCCATATGCATTTTGTCAAATTTCGAAATACTAAAAAACTGGGACCTCCAGGCTGTCCACCTGGATCAATAATGAAGATCAACACAGATTTTCCAGATAAGAATGAAGTATACTCATTTCAACCACATGAGTTTCCTGGTGAAGTGGCATTTGCTGCGAAGGATAAGAAAGATGCTGGAACCACCAAAGGAGAGGATTCTGGATACTTGGTCGTTTTTGTTGTGAATGGGAAAAAGAAAACGACGGAGTTGCATATGTTTGATGTAGAAGGTGAAGGAAGTCTTGAAAATGGACCTATTTCGAAAGTCATGTTGCCGACTTTCATTCCCCACGGCTTACATGGGTCGTTCTTTCCAGGGGTTACTTTTGACTTCACCCCTTACTCAAAGGAGAAATGCTTTTATGAACGGGGTTCGTGCCCCTAAATTCAAATGACGCTTGTGAAAAACCGTATTCAAAACTTATAACGAATAACAACTGCAGCTTCATATTTTGCCAGAATAAAGTATGATACAGATGTGCGAGAAAGAATTGTATTGAGAGCACACGATAATCCTAGATAATGTACATAACAGATCAATCTGTACAATAGTAATTGATTCTTTTAGCTATATTGAAATAACCTAATGTTACCTTTACTAAAAAGCATATTTCTGTACAGAAAGAGTGATATCAGAATTATCTGGTCCAGAATCTAGGTAACACTTGCATAATTTTTTTGTTTGCCTCCATTCCGAGTTTGAATTGAGCTTCATCTTCTCTCACGGGCAAAACATCGGCCATCCTAACGTGACTCATATCTGAGTCCGATTTCAGTAAAGAATTTGCAGCCTCCATTCCACTAACGTAAGCCCTTTCTTGGCACAAACCTTTCGCCCCATGCTCTCTTTCTCCCATACGTACCCAGTCTCCAGCACATTTAATGTTGGACACTCGGTCTGACCCTTCTAAAGGAGGCCTTTTATCATAGCTTCCTGGTGAAAACCAGCTGACTGTACCTGGGTATTTTCCAACCCATGAATCAACCACTTTCGCATCTCTGAATCTTGGTACAGCACTTTTGTAAAAAAGCATATTTAAAGTTATATGAGATATCATAAAAATAATAAAGAATTAAGTTACGATGCAATTGAATCATTGAATTGTAAACTTACCTGGGTAGTAGCTCTTCTGTTAGAGTTTTTATAATATCATCATCACTCAAGGACATGACAGCCCCGGCATTGTAAAAGTCACATGCAACGACTGATCCTTGAACTTCCTCGCCACCCCACAATTCTTCTGTATTGCCTTGTAATTGATCAAGCATGAAAAAAGTTCCTCCCGAACCTCTCAATGCCTCAAATCTTGAAAAAACATTGGCAGGTGTCCGTGTAGGAACAACTTTGTCAAACCAAATTCGGGTACTAATGACATCAATTCCACGGAGAGACGCTGCCTTTGAAAAAGTAGGAAGCCGAGCCAAATCTGGACTAGAAGAAATAACACCTTGCATACCCTTGCAACCAAGAGCCAAAACGATTCCATCAATATCTTCAATGGTTTTTGTTTCTTTTGTCTTGGTGTCAAAATATGACAAAGTATCAACGTCCATGATAGAAGAAGAGCCCTCTTTTAAAGATATTTCTCCGACACGACAACCTCCCAGAACCTGCAAGTCATGTTCCTCCTGTAATTTAGTTGCAAGTGGTGCAACCAAAGAATCTGAAACAGTTCCATTTTTAATCCAGCGCACATCAAAACTATCTTGATGTGCTAGAGCATAGTAATATAATAACTCCATGACCACCAGTGCACTTAATTCTTCAGGTGGTTTAAACAGTCCTACTAATAATGTTGGTTTGATGAAATCACGCACTAGTCGATCAGATAATCCAAAACGAATAAATAAATCATGGGCAGTCATTCGGTCATATTCTTCTTGTACTGATTCATCTCCTCCCAAACAATCAATCGTGGCAAGAAGTAAACCCACCATCGAGGCTCGGTCGGCTAAAGGTATTCTTTCAAATAACGGAAAAGTAGCTAGGACTTGTCCAAGAGGAGATGGGAGGGTTGGAAAGGAAGTTGATTCCATAGAGGGTAAGAATGGAAGAGACGGGAGTTGGAATTCAGAAAAAACGGGTGCAGTTGCTTCCAAGCCGTCAGGTGAGTAAAAGGAAGAGTTGGTGAATGGTGTAAAAACATCGTTTTCGTCTAAGCTTAATTCGGCGCAAAGAGCTTCAATATTGGGATAATCCTTTTTTATTTTGTTTCATTGAATACACAAAAATAATTATTTTAGATGAATTATTCAACATAGATCAAACAGATAATCAAACTAAAATTTACTTACCTTCCAAAAGCCACGAGTTCCTGCCTCTACAGGTTTTCCAGTTTTAGACAAATAGGGTGTAACCTAAAGAAGGAAAATAAAATTAGAAAGTACAACCATATAACGGTAAGCTAAAATCAATAATATAAATAACAATTGATCACTTCACGAGAAAACTTACTCCTGTGGGATCAGGCAACGCATCAATCAATATTACTTCTGCATCTACTCCACTTTGACAGAGAGTTTTCGCACTTCCCCATCCTCCCCAGCCTCCTCCAACAACCACAAACTTCTTTTTGGTGTTGGAGGTTTCTGAAGTTTCTTCTACAACAGGGTCGGCATCAGTTTCAGTATCAGTATCAGTATCAGTATCAGTATTAGGCTCAGCGGTGATGAATTCGTCTTTTTTAAATTCTTGTTCTTGGTTCTTTGCCCATTCTAATGCGGCAGATTGAAGTTCTTCTCCTTCCTCGTCAGTCTCACCGTCTTCATTCTTCTCATTGAAAAGTTGGGTGTTGCCTCTTGTCAGCTCATAATTTGCCATGTCCGGAATTTTCATACCCATTCTTTGGATGGTTGAGAATGTTGGAGGATGAAGAGAGAACGACGACCCATGGTATATTCTCGTCGATAAGTAGACTACCGCTAAAAGGAATTTCATCTTGGATGTTTTTATGTTATAACAATGGAGATGAGATGTTCCACTAATGTCAAATGTTACACCAACGTTGTTTAGTCAGCAGGGAAATCTGATCAATTGACTGAGAAAGCAGCAAACAGATTGTTATATCTCTGAAAACATGAATGAATGAATTCAAATATCAGTTTCTTTTGCATCTACTGCGTATATCTTGGCCACGCACGTATGATTCATTTTTGGATACCTTGACGTAAGATTTTGAATTGAATGATGACGTCATATTGGACATCATCATCATGATTTATCTGGGGTGAACCACGTTGATGAAGGTTGAATTCGTTCCAGTTATCGCGATTACGGAAATTTATTACGAAATCAATCTTCTCCTTTCTTTGTTTTCAATACGGTGACTTCTCAATTTTGGTGGCATCTAATTTCACTAGAGATGTTTGTTGCACTAGGTCACAAGGAGTGTTTGTCATAAAACTGTACACAAATAAAAGCGCTATTAAATATATTACACTCAATGACTAATTAAGAAAGATGCTCATAGCATTGGAGCGCTCATAGATGACAATGTATTTTGAGCAATTAATTTCGAAAACTAATGTTTCAACCCTTTCAATGCTTTTTTTGTATTCTGGAAGAGCAATCTTTACCACAAATACACCTAATCGGAGAGTTCAACTCAGTTTAGTTAGAGTATTAATTAAATGGGATTGATAATTTTCTTATCCTTGAAGAAGGTGATAATGCTTTTCAAGGTAGACATCAACAGTTCTCTCGCGCCTATATCAAATGATATCTTTTCTTTTCATTTGCTAATTAAATTACAAACTCGACAAGATTTTATAATTTGGTGATCTTAGAAAAACTCTACTGAAGCCTACGTATG
>Ga0209092_10003371_pt1 | contig 13909 bp, 20 predicted proteins | sample FraStrMetagenome_FD_187446 | JGI IMG/M metagenome (GOLD analysis project Ga0209092, IMG submission 187446) | Marine eukaryotic phytoplankton communities from Arctic Ocean - Fram Strait ARC3M Metagenome (SPAdes) (version 2) | ecosystem: Environmental > Aquatic > Marine > Oceanic | place: Fram...
GCGGTACAAGAGGAGAAATTCGTGTCAGGACGCACAGTCCTGATCTGGATCGGAGCCTCAGTTTCTGCCGCTATAGGCATTATCGCGTCCGTGAGCGCATTTAAACACTGAAAGAATGGGAAAGGACAGGAAGAAGTTTAAGGACACCAGAATGGGCGCCTTATTGAAAGATTCAGCGCCTGGGATCCTCGGGCTAGCCGGAGACATGTTGCCAGACGCCGGTTTGCTCGGCATGATTGGGCGTGCTTTGTCAGGCGATAAGAACGTGCCTGAAGCCATCCGACTCGAGTTCGAACGTCTACGACTCGAACACGAGATAGACGCGCAGAGACAAGTGACTGCGCGTTGGGAAGCCGACATGAAGTCGAGCTCTAAATTGAGCCGCAACATACGTCCGATGGTATTGATCGCAGTGACGACCGCCGTGCTGTTGTTTGGATGCCTCGACGCTGTCGAGACAGTGGGCTTCAACATGCCACCGGAGTGGATCACTCTGCTCACTACGATATCCACGACAGTGTTCGCCGCATACTTCGCAGGGAGATCCTGGGAGAAGATCAAGACGCTATGACAGAGCATCAAATCCAGACCCGTTTCGTTCAGCTGATTGATCGCTTGAACGCAACGCAGGCAGCAGGCATTTTGTACTGCGCGACCATGGGCGGAGTCAAGCTCACGATTGGCCAAGCACGGAAGTGCAAGGCTGCAGGCTATAGGCGTGGTATCCCAGATCTGTTGATCTACACCCCGAGCGGAGAGAAGGTCGGACTAGCGCTAGAGCTGAAGACGCTCAAAGGCAGACCTAGCCCAGAGCAGAAAGAGTGGGTCGCTCAGCTCGAAGAATTCGGCTGGAGCGCTGCGATTGTCAAGGGCTACGATGCAGCTGTTGAAGAGCTGTTCAAGTATTTCCCGGATCTTGAAGAACCACTAGGCCATTGAGGACGAAACGTCGTCCCGTTGAGAGAGAGAAGCCCCCAAGGTCTGACGACCGAGGGGGCTTTTCGTTACTTGCAGACTTTGCCACCTGGCCTTGAGGCGAAGGAGGCTAGGCCTGTTCGGTGAGGGGGCTTCACTTCTTTTGAGAAGCCCCCACACCCTGGACAATCATCGGCAAAAGAATTATCAGGCAGCATATGGCGAATTTCGCCATCACGTACGCGAAGAGTGATATCAGCATCTACGGTGTGTTCAGTGCCGCATTCGGGGCATTTGAAATCAACTTTCATTGTTCAAGCTGTGGACTATAATCTCGGCAAAGAACTTCGTGCCGACGTCGAAGCAGGGACACGCTTTAGCGACTCCAGCGAAGTCGCGATGACCCATGAGATACTTGATGTTGTAGGCGTCGCTCAAGCAGCAGTTATCCACGATGTCTGCGATGGCCGAGACCTGCTCGTTCGTGATCGTGTCAGCTGGCTTGCCCTGATCATCCAATCCGCCAATGTAGCAAATCCCGATTGATCCTACATTCTGGCCTTTGGTGTGAGCTCCTTGACGAGTGATCTCACGACCTTCTTCGATGGTTCCATCAGGGAGCACGATGAAGTGATATCCGACGTCTGCCCAGCCTTTGGCTTTGTGCCATCTCCGGATGTCAGCGAGACGCACGTGGTGATCCGGCTTCGTCGCGCTGCAGTGGATCACGATTGTGTCCACGGTGTGTAGTTTACGCTTCTTCATTTTCAGTCCGTCTGCACGGGAGGATTTAGGTGTTGAACAACGGGAATGGGACGTGGTCTAGGCTGCTCGTCTAGATACGTTTCTTTCGTGCATGATGTCATCATTGCGATCAGCAACAAGTACATGGCTAGGATCACGAAATTCGGCGCGTTTGAGTTGGAACAATTCATAGCTTGGTGTCGCGACGAAGGTGGTGTGGACAAGGGAGGTTGAGGGTCCGGTAATCTGCGCGAGTACCGAGGCCTTTCGAGATGCGGTGCTTAGCCAGCGTCTCCTCTGGATTGCGGACTGCTTTGAACACTTCGCCAAACGTGACGATGCCGATTAAAACGAAGAATAGGAAAAGGAAAATCATGTCAAAAAGGGGTTGGATCTGAAAGGTCTGGGATTTCGTTGTTGTCAGAGTCTGCGGCCCAGTAATCGCATGCCTCTGAGATCACCTGCAACGCAGCCTCAAATGAGCTGGTCTCGGTGCTTACTTCGAGCTCACTTCCGGTCGGCAGCAGAACTGTCGCTTCGTAGTGGGTCTCGCTTAGTCTTCGCATCTCCACTTCGGCCATGCCATGTGGAGTGTCTTGGGTGAAATTGAATCGCTGTGTCATGGTGTAAATTTACTTTGCCCAATGAGCCCCGATTTCAGGCGTGGCCTTACACAGAGAATTGCCTAAGATCTTCTCAGCTGCTTTCTCCATGCATTCCGATACGACCTGAGCCCATCGTTCCTCTGTCCCGGTCTTCGCTTCAACCAAGAGCTCGTCGTGTACTGCTGCAACGAGCCTGACCTCGTCTCTGTGATCCTGGATCTCATCTCGAAGGTAGATTTGAGCGAGCTTCGTCATGTCCGCGGCTGTGCCCTGGATTACGGTGTTTCGGCCTCGTCTATCGATCATGCCTCTGCTCTTGAAGTCGAGGTCCTCTCTGGGTTGATTAGGATCACCGTAGAAGCGCTTACGCTTGATCGGTGCAAACGTGACTGAGAAGCGTCTTCGGATTGCGGATCTAGCATTACCGTCGAGCCATCCTTTGATCGACGGAAAGGTCTTGAAGTATAAGTTCATGAGCTCCTCAGAATCGTGCTCGGAGATCTCAAGAGTCTGTGCCAAAGACTTGGATCCAGCACCATACGCGAGGCCGAACGATATCGCCTTGGTTCTTGTCCGAAGTTGCTTGTGTTCACTGCATCCACATTTCTGATTGGATGCAGCGAATTCACAGCCATCTTCTGTCGCTTCATCCCACTTCTCGCCGAAGACCAGAGCAGCACAAATGGAGTGTAGATCTTTGCCACTTTCGAGAGCTTCGAGCCACACAGGATCCTTCGCTCCGGTCGCGATGACAACGAGCTCCTGAGAGCCATAGTCTGTTGTGATAAAGGTGAATCCGTCCGTTGGTTTAAAGCAATCACGATATCGCGCATCGGATGGAATCTGCTGCATGTTCGGAGCCTTGCTCGCAACGCGGCCTGTAGCCATGATCTGATCGATGCCTGTGTGCACTCTTCCGTTCTCTACGTACTTCTCAATCCACGACTGTCCGAACGACGTCGCTTTCTTGTTCACGTCAACGAAGTCGATGAATGCATCGACGAGGTTGTGAGAGCCTCCGAAATCGCGTCTAAGCACCTTTGTATCGAGCGACTCGAGCTGCGGTGTAGTCAAGCTCTGGATCACGGGCAAAACATCCTTCTGAGAGCTCCACTTGATGCCAACAGAATCTCGCTTATCTTCCGCCTCTGTGCCGAACATTGAGACCTGGAACGAGTCAGGCTTGAAGCGCTCAAGCTCTGGTCGAGTTAAGACCATGTCGTCCATCCTCAAGAGCAGAGAATCGCGGACATCCTCAGCTTCGATAGCTAGGGCTCTCCAAGCTTCGATATCAACACCGAGTCCGTCCATCTCCATATCAGCAAATGAGAGCATAACCTTGTTCTCCAATCTGATCACCGTGAGCAGGTCATGTTGCTTCGCATCCACAAGCTGGAGCTCAGAGATCTTCGTCAGGTACTTGACGTCGAATGCAGCGTATTTGATTTGAGCCACAGAGAGAGATCCTGAGTGTCCTATGAATGACTCTCTGACCTCCTTGCTCATGTGGATATTCAACCTGCGCTCTAGAACTCCTTTCAAGCTCATGGGCTTTCCGAAGTGATCCCCTGTGTGGATCACTCGTTCAGCGAGAAATGTGTCGTACACGGTGTGGAGTTCAATGCCATGCTTCAAGAGGAACTTAGCGTCGAACTTGAGGTTGTGGCCGAGGAACACGATTGACTCATTTCTGTGCAGCAGAGAGCGCACGAGAGGGCATATCTCTTCGCCACTGAGTTCGATCACGTATTGACGCTCCGCATTGCCGAGTTGGATGCAGAGAATCTCGTTGTCCCTTGGGTTGAGTCCAGTCGTCTCAAGATCGAGTTCGACGGAGTCAAGCTGCCGCAAGTATTCGACCATCTCCATGGTGGTCGAATCCGTCCGGATGTCAGTGTCCAGTATTGTTTGTTTTCCAATGTAGTGTATCATACCTTAAAGATAAGTCGCGAAGTCTGCGATCATCCAGAAGCGGGGCTTGAGAGTGTAGCCAATAGTCATGCTTGTTGTGCACACATATGGATTTAATCTTGGGAGAGCATTACCTTCGATAAACCTACGGACAACGTAGCAACACTGTTCCTCTAGCGAGCTTCGCCCAAGCGAAAGCGAGCGACTAAAAGCGAGGCATTAATAACGAGGCGAATAGTATCAAATCCTCTCCTTCCCAGGAGGGGATTTTCCTTTTGAGCAAAGCGGTATTCCACGCCTGAATTGTCGTATCTTAAGCACATGCCCAGAATCGAGCATAGAGACCCTAGAGGACTTGCAAGAAAGAAAGCGAGTTCTAAGCGACGTTCGTTTCTCCCTAGTGGAGAACCGAACTTCAAGGCGTCTGTGCCGTTTCATGGGGCTCCAGGGAAGCAGAATGCTTGGTACAATAGGAAGTGGTGGAAGATCACGCGAAAGCGCGTTCTGGACGCCGAGCCAGTTTGCCAAGTTTGCCTCCTGAGAGGCCGCTTGACGGAAGCAATCGACGTAGACCATATCTTGCCTCACCAAGGCGACTATGAGACATTCCACGATGCGACTAATCTGTGGGCATTGTGTAAGAGCTGCCATGCTAGGAAGTCGTTCCTAGAGGGGCAGGGGGAGGAGTGCTCTAGCAGACAGCAATGGGCTATGAAAATCGCGAAGAGGGAGGACAACACCTCGGAACAAGAATAGGTCTCAGCCGATGATCCCCTCACCTGAGAGGGGGATCATAGGAAGAGGCCATACGCTATAAGAACAAATGACTAATAAGGAGAAGAACGAAGCGCTGATTACCGAGATCGCTGATGTGATCAAGAGAGATCGCAATGTGAGGGTTCTGTGTGATCTCTCACAGCTTACGACAAGGCAATTAGTGAGGCTGTTTTGGGACTCATATATGAGCGATCCCAAGGCCAGTATGAAAGGCTTTGCTGATGCGCTATATGCATGGGTTGACTCAGAGCTAGAGCGCGAACAAGAGTGTGATTGAGGCATGATTTCCACGAATGAGCCAATAGCTTCGACGAGTGGTATTTCCACGAACTCAGTGATAAGTCCTATGAATCGCGAGTTGATGCATGTGATGATGCATCAGTTCGCAGGACGGAATAACGAGTTAGTCGAAGCCGGGGTGGCGTTCGTAAATGATTATATGATGCTCATGGAAGGCGACGGTTCAGGGGTCTCTTGTGTGCACCCCACTTTTCCAAGCCCGGTACACCCCCGAAAGGGCTGTAGTCCCCTTTCCACGAACTGCACTAAAACACCGACGACACAATGAATAAAGAACCCAATAAGTTAGCCGCGCTCGACGCACTGAAGCGCGGGGCTGAAGCGGGATCCGCAAAGGCGGATATCGCGAAGTCAAAGGCCGCCAAGAAGCCCACCGCCTCTGACATCAAACCCCACACCTCCCCTAGGAAGACCCTGACGCAAGTGAAGCCTCAGGTGCGCCTAGGTCTCACCGAGACTAAGTATTTCAACGCCGTCGCGGACTTCCTAAGTGCGGCGGGACTACTAGAGGTTGTAGACAGCTTACTCCTTACCATGCTGGCCCAAAACTACGCGACGTGGAAGGAGATCTCCGAGGACCTTACGCCCCAAACGAGGATCACGGTTCTGCCGAACGGCATTGAATGCGAGAGCGCGATGTCTAAGCTCGCGAGAGACGCCGAGAACCAAATCATGAAGATAAGCGGAAAGCTGGGATTGAGTCCGGCGGACCGGAGCAAGATGCTCGGAGCCCTCGCGCAGGCGGAGGCGGCCAAAAGCAAGAAGCAGGATGATGACCTTGATCAATACCTATCCTGAAATCGCGACTTCCTAGTAAATGAGGGAGGCTCTCAATCTATTGAGCCTCCCACATTGCAACAACGCACGAAGATACATGAAACACCCCACACACCTTTACATAGATTACGCCAGGGCTGTCGCCTCTGGCGAGCAGCCTGCAGGCAAGTACGTCTCGCTGGAGGTTGACCGCTTTCTTGATGATCTCTCACGCGTAGGCGACGACGATTTCGAATGGACATTTGACGCTGACAAAGCCGAGCGATATATCGGCTTCATTCAACAGTTCCTCGTGCACACCAGGGGCAAATGGGCTGGAAAGCCCTTTGTGCTTTCAGCCTGGCAGCAGTATTTCGTCGCGAACATCTTTGGATGGACTCACAAAGATAAGGGATATCGCCGATTCCGGACAGCGCTATTATTTGTCGCCAGAAAGTCAGGCAAAACGCAGTTGGCCGCGGGTATCGCCATAGCGATGGCCGTGTTGGACAACGAGGCCGCAGGCGAGTACGTGTTTGCGGCGTCCAAGAAGGACCAAGCGAAGATCGCCTTTGACGAAGTGTCGCGGATCTTGAGAAAGTGTCCCAAAGGCGTCCGAAATCGCTTCCAGACGCGCAGGCATGAGGTCTTTGCCCCGAACGACGGGATCATGAAGGCTCTCAGCTCCGATGCGAACACTCTGGACGGCCTCTCGCTGCACCTCGGCGTGCTTGACGAGTACCACTCTCAGAAGACGTCAGATTTGTGGAACGTATTGAAGTCGTCAATGGGATCCAGGGAGAATCCGTTGATGCTCGCGATTACGACAGCTGGCTTCCTCCCGGATGGCCCTTGCGCGACGGCGATGACCACCGGGAAGCAGGTTCTCGAAGGCAGGAAAACAGACGAGCGTACGTTGGCCATGATCTACCAGATTGACGACGACGACGACTGGCAAGACGTGGAGATCTGGGAGAAAGCGAATCCTGGTCTCGGAGATTCGATTTCCATGGAATATTTGAAGTCACAGGCGACGCAAGCGAAGAACATCGGAGGCAGGGCTGTGGTCGAGTTCCAGACCAAGCATTGTAACCTGTTTACGGCAGGCTCAGACATCTGGATCCAGCCAGAGATTTGGGATAAGCAAATCGAAGACACCTGGAGGCCATCGAAAGGGGCGATGTGCTACGCTGGACTCGATCTCGCGTCCGTGAGCGACCTTTCTGCGCTCGCGCTGCTGTTTCCACGCCCAGACGGTTCCTGGTTCACAGAGGTGCACCATTTCGTGCCAGAGGACGCGATCAAGCGGAGACTGGAGCAAGACGAAACGAGTGTCTATGCGGAGATGGCTGAGAATGACTATGTCCATATCACAGAAGGGAACGTTACGGACTACTCTGAGATCCGCAAATTCATCACCGGAGTCGTGATCCGCGACAACAAGGTTGAGGTGATCCCAGGGTCTATCGCGGAGCGATACAATTTAGTCGGACTCGCGTATGACCGGTTCAACTCCTCTCAGCTCGTTATCGACCTCATCGGAGACGGCATTACTGCTACTCCACACGGTCAGGGATTCGTGTCCATGTCGCAGCCGACAAAGGAGATTGAGCGCATGTGCCTGGATGGTGAATTATGGCACCCGGACGACAAGCTCCTCGCATGGGAGGTCGCAAACGTTTTCATCCAGATGGATCCAGCGGGAAACATCAAGCCGAACAAGGAGAAAGCGGCCGACAAGATTGACGGAGTCGTGGCTATGGCGATGAGCGTAGGAGAGATGCTTCACCACCTCGCAAATCCAGAGGAAGACAACTCGATTCCCACGGACTGGGTTCCAAGATGGGTCTAGCACACCGCCTAATGTGACTATGCTCAAAACGGCCTTAAATTGGCCTCATGAGCAAATTCAAAGAAGGAGTCGAGCGCTTGTTACAAGCCGGAACCGATATCGTCAGAACAGAGGACGAGCGCAACTACCTACACGTGCCTACGGGACAGTTGCTAGACAGAACCACATCGTGGATTTCAGGCAATGCACCTTTCTTCCTCCCGGAGATTTGGCAAGGCGCTCTGGCGGTCGGTACGGCCGTCGACCAAGCCTGTAGGGACTACTTCGTTGAACCCGAAGTGATGTCGCCATTCCGATACATGGAGAACATCCAAGAGCGCGCCTATCAGCAGCTGGTGGCTGATCTTGACAAGTGGGCTCCGAGCATTGAAGGTTGGGACGTACACGCAGACCGTGTTTACTTCTACAGCCTCGAGCTTGGCGTCGCAGGAGAGGTTGATTTACTGTTGACCAACGAGAAGACTGAGGAGATCTGGATCGTTGACTTCAAGACCTCTCGCGCAGGCACAAAATCGTTTGGCAAGAAGTACGGAGGCAAGGCCTCAAAGCAGGTCAAGTATCGCCTGCAGCTTAACACGTACCGATACATGGCTGAGGAGCTCTCAGGTTTCCCTGTGAAGCGTATCTCAATCCTGCCTATCAAGGTATTCTACGAGCCATTCAAAGCATCGACCTCAGAGGCTTACTTTGAGCCCATGATTGACGTCGAGATCTTAGACCCTATCGACGAGCGCTCACGGTTGCTCGGAATGTGATCCCGCCCCAATATTGAACAGATGACCCCAACCTATCTTCAACATATGAACGCAGTCACACCCACAAATCCCCAGCTCGTCGAGGAGCAACTGAAAACGCTCGCAGTTGAGCTGACAGGGAGAGAAATCGAATTCATGGTACACACGGACGAGTCAGACGACCCGGAACAAGAGATGGAGCGCCAGCTTCTTGTCGGAGAGGTCAGCGCTGAGCTTGAGTGTCTGCTGCGAAACGAGGACAACCTTGACCTCCTGACACGGTACGCCACACAGAGCGTCCAGTCCTTAAGAGGCAAGCTGATCGAGAGCAACCACATCATGATGCGAGACTTCGCTGGCACGCGGATCCAGATTAAGGCTTTTGCCAACATCCAGGATGACTCACACCAGATCTTTCTCCGCGCATATTCGACTGACTACAAGAGTTGCTTCGTGGCTCTCGAGTCGAACGACCCAATCCTCACCCTCACTGCCCTTGAAATGATCACGGGCGCAACAAAAGCAATCAATGCCTAGAGATCGACAAGGACTCGGCTACCTCACAGAAGGTGGCGTCAGATTCATCGCTCAGAAGTTCCTCCGCGCCACCACGAGCGCGGAGGACATCGAGAAGATCATGTCTCCCCCAATTCACGCGAAAGGAAGGCGCAAGGTCAACGATGAGACCACCGAAAAGATGCAATCAATTTATTGGTTCATCTACAACTTCACAGACACATCCACCACTGTGATGGGACGTGCTCTAAATCGCTCTAGAGGGGCGATCTCTCAGGGAGCAAAGCGATACGCGAATCATCTCATGTACGCTCCAAAGCACCGCCGTCAGATTGAGCAAGAACTTGCCTCTATCTTGGCTGAAGCGAAAGCGCTTGGCCTTCACACCAATCGCAACAAGTAACCGCCCTAGCTGAGGCCACAATTTAGGTTGTAAATTAGCCCAACACAAGCGCACAGGCCACCACGTTCAACGGAGCCAACTTTTTTACCCCAACGGAACACCTATTATGGCTATCCCTAAGATCGTACGAGTGAGCATCAACCTCGACAAAATTGATGAAAAGTTTGTTGTCAAAGGCAAGAAAGGCCGCTACCTCAACGTGGCGCTGATCAACACGCCAGACAGCCCATACGGAAATGACTACATGGCGAGTCAAGACCTGACCAAAGAAGCCCGTGAAGCGGGAGAACGGGGTGCCATCCTCGGGAACGCTCAAGCTTGGAACCTCGGTGAGGGTACTCCAGCGACAAAGCAGGACGCTCAGCCGAAAGGCGGAACGGCGCCCAAAGGGGACGACCTCCCCTTCTAAAAGGTCATCTGACGTGGTTGCATCGTTGCACGCGAACCGCACGCAGAATACGGAGAGCCCTGGGATCAACTAATCCCGGGGCTCACCAAAAGCAGCTCACGCTTAGTGAGACGGTGGTGAACACGGCCGTACAACAAGTTTCCGGCTAGCGTCGCGAATGTTAATAGAGGAAAGACCTCTGTCGAGGATAGGCCGCTGCAGCGGTCTATTTTTGTATAGGCACCCCTGGCTCCTGAGTCGCTTTTGCGCGACATAAATTCACCTCATGAACACGCAGCAACTTATAGTGAACCCTCTGGACTGTCTCGACCAGATTCGGGAGCACATCAACAACACAGACCGGCGAGGAGAATACTCAGGTTTCGAGTCACTCGACAGGATCTACACCGCGAAAAAAGGGTATCCACTTTTTGTCGCTGGTGCGCCACACTCTGGTAAGTCACAACTCGTCTTGCAAATGATGGTAAACTGGGCTGAACAGCTAGGATGGAAAGGCCTCATTTACATGGGAGAGGAAGGATCCATCGCAGACATCGTTTGGGAGCTCATCTGGATCAAGGAAGGCAAAGACCCGAGCAACATGAAGGAGGAGCTCATTGACCACGTTAAATGGGTCGCAGCGCACTTTGATCTTGTCGACCCAATTGCAGCCAACGAGAAGCGCTTCGGGATCGAAGAGTGGATGTCACTGACAGACGTCGAAGACAAGTATGACTTCACGCTACTCGACCCATGGAATGACCTGGATTTTGACGCTGAAATCAGAGACGACATTTACTTGACCAGAGCGCTCAAGCAGATCAGAAAGCAGTCGCGCAAATATGACCGCGTCGACATCGTGACGAACCACATCGCGAAGACATCTCACGACGGAAAGACCAAAGGCGGAATGCCTGTCTCAAAGCCAGCACGCCCGAACGAATGGGCTGGCGGTCAAACCTGGTTTCGCCGCGCATTCACGATGCTGCTCGTTTACCGTCCGCCTGAAGGAGATCTTATCGATTTCCTGCCTCACGACTTGCAGTCTGACGCAGACCTGGAAGACGGAGATACCGGCTACAAAGTTGGGCCCGGCGAAGTCTGGATCCAAAACCAGAAAGCAAAGCCGAAAGGCACAGGTCAGCTAGGATGGGCTCGTTTGTACTTTGACAAGGACAGACACCAATACTTCGAATGCGACGAGAGAGAGGGTCGCTACACACTCGAAGACGCGAAGATCAAGCGTTACTACACGGGCGAGCTCAAGCACGCCTCAAGTGGTGAGCGCACACTAGACAACTTCCGCTCTGATGAACCCGCCCCCTTAAAGGCCAACTTCTCATTTCTAAATTCGACCCTATGAACAAAAAGCAACTCAAATTCGCTGCTGACACGATTGCCAGCATCGCCGACCATCTTGACATGCCAGAGGCACAAGGAAATTGTTTCGCGTTGATCTCCTCTCGGGAGTCCAACATGGTGCACGCGATCACCACAGACAACAACCGCGAAGAGCTCCTTGACATGTTCGCCTCTGCCCTTCAGGGCGACGAGGAACTGCTGTCTATCGTTTCCGAATCCTTGATCCGCGCTATCGGCACAACGGATCCAGCTCCGTCGACTAGCTACACGGATCCATCGTCCTGGGATTATTGGGACAATGAGAACTTCAAAGAAGAGGAGAATGATGAACCCGAGGAGGCCACTCGCTCATCGGTTTTCAAAGGCTTCTCCGAGCAGGAGCAGCTCACGTTTTGGCAGGTAGAGGATTCGGTGCGCGACCTGGCTGTCGACGGCGTCTTCAAGCTCACCGACCTCATGAAGTATGACAGACTGAAAGCGTACACACGCGCGCAGGTAGAAGACATGCTCATTCGCTGCAAGTGTGAGCTCACCAAATCACGGCCAGTCACGTTCGACGCCGCCCGTTCAATCTTGATTCTTCACTGAGTAAATTAGCCCCATGAGCAAACAACTTAACCCGACCCAGCGCGCCGAGATGAAGCGCCTGTTCGACGAGAACGGTTTGACTGCAGATGACATCTTCAGTCACAACCATTACACGATCATCACCCGCGGCGGAATCGAGAAGATCCAGGCCGTGCACGACATCGCGATTGACTACAAGATCCTGCACATGGATCTTGCAGCAAAGAACATCCTGATTGAGGCTCGCGCATTTAAGCGTGCTGATCCAGAGAGAGTGACCGTGACCTATGGCGAGGTCAACCCTAAAAACTGTCGTAACGACTACCCTGTTGCGATGGCTGAGAAGCGAGCTTTGAGCCGCGCGATTCTCAAGACTGCAGGCTTGTACGCACACGGCGTATTTGGCGAGGACGAAGCTGAAGATTTCAAGAAGAAATGATTGCAGGTTTCGCTCTCCTCTACACGATGCTGACCGCGTTCTTGATTATCAAGACCGCGTTCGACACCACCTCAGCGTTCTACGCCGAGGGTGATCACGACCGCACTATCGCTGGCGTGATCTTAGTGACACTCGTTTCGCTCGGCGCTTGCTCCACATTGTTCTTGATCTTCGAGCACATATGAAGCAGCCTGACGACCAGATCGGCGGCACACACTATAGTCGCTGCCCGATCCAGCCCATCGAATTTATCGAGGCTGCTCAGCTAGGATACCACGAAGGAAACTGCGTGAAGTATCTCACCAGGTGGAAACACAAAAACGGAATTGAAGACCTTAAGAAAGCGCGTTGGTATCTAGACCGCTTGATTGAGATCTCGGGTGAGTAAGTTGTGTTCATAGTAGGGGGAGCTGGAAACGGCTCCCCTTTCTCGTTGACCCTGCCCTGATTGGCGGCAACTATTAATGTTGTATATTTGCCCTATGCAAAAACAAGTAAACGACATAATGCTCGCGCTGGATACCGCGAGCGACTCGTTCTTCGATAGGCTAAACCCCGCCTTCCTGAAGGTTCAAACAAAGATCACAACCCGACACGGGCAGCTCATTGAGGAGTGGTTGATCCACTCCGCAAATCAGCAAGATCACATGGAGGCCTTTCACATACCCGCAAGCACGGCGGGGACAGAGGTCGACGCCATCCTGATAAACCACGACACGCGTGACGTTCTCCTCCTTGAAGTGAAGCGCAAAGCGGGGCAAAACAGTACCTCGCTGAAATCCATCTCTGACAAGCTGAAGACTTTTCCTAGTATCGCGGCGCACTTCATACCTGAGGGCTATTCTAGCACTGCCTCTTGCTTCTACTACTACGAGCGCGGAGCGAAACGAGAGCACATCACCGCAAGCGCATTAGACACCTTCTGTGGCGCCCCTGTCGTCTCACAAATCGACGCACTCACAGACGTTTTCATTGACACACTCAACACACAAGCAAATGGATAAGATCTCCGTCATCCACGGCGCTCACGCGTCGGGTAAAACCCACGCGCTCAGGGAAGCGTTTAAGATCCCTCCTGGTCAGGTTTACACACACCAAAGCCTCTACCGGGGGAAGGTGGATTTCGCACGCTCTGGCGATCTTCTATGGCTCCCAGAATGGAGGCACAGATCCAAGCGGCATGGGGATTTGAACGAGAGGCTCCACCAGTTCTACGTGGACGTGATCTCCTCTCACAAGGGAAATCTCGTGCTGGACTCAGTTCTCAGGTTCAACCAGGTCGTCCTCGCCGCCGGCGAAAAGCACATTGAACGCATGACGCTCGCAGTGGATCCAGAGGTACACAGGGAGCAACTTATGGGCAGAGGAAAATGTCGCCCTTCCTCTCAGTCTAAAGATGACGCCTGGGCTGACGCCCACAAGCGGCAGACCTATATGGAGAAGAAGTGGCCGACTATAGATAGGGAAGAACTGATCCGAAAAATAATTCAACAAAAACTTTGAGGGATACAAAGTGGAATCGCTTAAACTAAACCCTCTGAAAATATGGGGGACTTTCACAAAATGAAGTCCCCCAAATTTATTTCGCCAAAAACTTTGGTAGAAGCAAAACACAACCTATCTTCATGTCATGAACAACA
>Ga0209092_10003372_pt1 | contig 13905 bp, 25 predicted proteins | sample FraStrMetagenome_FD_187446 | JGI IMG/M metagenome (GOLD analysis project Ga0209092, IMG submission 187446) | Marine eukaryotic phytoplankton communities from Arctic Ocean - Fram Strait ARC3M Metagenome (SPAdes) (version 2) | ecosystem: Environmental > Aquatic > Marine > Oceanic | place: Fram...
GCTCGGCTTGCTTCATTGCGATTTTAGCAGCTGTATCTTCAGCTACCTTCTTTGCAAAAGCTTCCAAGTCGATGTTTTGATTGTCCATTTTGATCTCCTGATCTGCGGAAATAAGTTCCGCGCTTTTCGGTGTGTGGTCACTAGCTATATTTGAAGCAGTAGCTTCGTCCTTAGCCAGAGACTGACCGGCTAGATCTACACGATTAGTGAAAGTTTTTTTGAAATCTTCGTATTCCTCTGTGGAATCAAAAGACTTCGCGAGCGAAAAAGTAGCTGCCTGATTGCATGGCACCGAAACAACGGATACCTCAAATAGCTCAGCGTCCTTAATCATTAGTCCATCGGTTTCTTTAATATAATCAGCATCCTTGACTCTGAAACCGACAGAAAAGGCTCCAAGAACACCGTCTTTAACAAGTTCAGCTACATTGCCCGGGGCATTTTTACTGATCTTACATTCTAACTCTAGGCCACTAGGTCCTGCTTTCATACCTGTGGCTCTACCAATTGGTCTATCATAGTCATGATTGAATAGAATAATTGGATTTTTTTCAAAATTCTGTAATCCACCTTTCTGCCAAGCTTCTGCTGAAATAGTATCACCCGCGCGATCGAAGTCAGCCGTACTTGCCATTCCACGGATCATGACACTGCCATCATCCCCTTCATGCGCTTTAAAAGTAGATGTAAGATTAAAGATTTTATTCATTATCTTTACCCTCTTTAACTGCAACTTTAGGTGCAGGCTTGACCGCTGCCTTAGGTGCTGGCTTTGGTGCTTGAACCTTAGGCTTCTCAGCTTCAGGCTTTTTCGTAGGGGCTACCTTAGTATATTGCTCAAGGTCGCTCCAAAAGGCGCTTTGTTTAATCATAGTCATTACACCGGGATATCCGCCAAAGATGTACTTAATAGTAGCACCTGTAACAGGCTGTCTGTGCCCTAAAGCAATATACTCCGCTTCTGTGTGTACTTTCTTTTCTTGTGCATAAAAAGCTGCTAGCAGCTTAATTGCTTTAACTCTTTTTATTTTATTACTCATCTTCAGTCTCCTCAACTGGTCTGCCACCCTCATCGGGGTTAGCTGCAGAGCCTGCTATATTTGCAGGTACTCTAATTTCTTGTGTTCCTTCGATCTCCGGAAAGCCTAAACGCTCACGAGCTTCAGCAGCAGTAATAATTCCACCATTTACTAGTGAAGTATAATATGCTGAGGCATCTCGTAGTTCTGGCGCAAGAGCCGGAATATCGGTAATATCTTCAACACATTCAAAACCATAAAATCGAGTCATTGCAAAATTAATTTTTCGAACGATAGGAAGTATAGTCTCCAAATAATATAATCGTAAATTTGGGCGAATGTTAGCATTGTTACCAGAATCTAAAAGAATCGGAGGGATTCCGAGTGCCTTTAAAATAACCTTTTCATTTTCTAAGATTGCACTTTGAAAATCCAAATCTTTAAAACTTACGTTTGAAATAGAGTCTACTTCAATACCACCGTCTAAGATTAAAGGACGTCGACCGCCTGCATCAGGTCTATAGCGTTGTTGCCAAGCTAGGATCATACGGTCTTTAATTTTGTCAGAAAGTGTGTTTGGCGACTTGAGTACAAGGCCGGGAACAGCACCATTCTTAAAGAAGTTATCCTGAAATTTACGCATAGAAGAAATAAGATTCATTGTGCGTGCTGCAGGACTAAGGCGAGGAACGCCTCGATAGATAGAGTGAAAAGAGTTATCTTTAATATGGATAATCTCGTCAACAGTAAAGTCTACGTCTATTAGGCTATAGTGGCTAACATACGTCTTTTCGTCTGCGTGAACGATAACGTTGCTCGCAGGAAGATGGTACATATGTGCTCCATCGTAGTAGATGAAGATGTTGCCATCAATAATAAAGTCTGTAACAAGGTTTCTACGGAAAGAGTTGATATCCTGATAAGGGTTGGGTTCTCTATTTAACAGAGTCTCTACCTTAATACGCTTAATACCTTTAATCACACCTTTAGTATTAGTATGAGGTCTAACAATAGTAGGAATTTCGGCAACATCATCTACGATCATGTTTACACCGCGATTAACAATCTCTAATTGCTCATAAGCTCTTTCATAGCTTAGAGTGTCTTCACGGGAGCTTTCCTTATTACCAACGTCATGAAACTGAGCTGGGTTTAGCTTTTCGGTTCTTCCTAAGATATTGTTATACCAAGCCATGTTTTTCTCTTTGAATCTGTACCCAACGCATCTGTTTCTTTGCAGTCCCTAGCGCCGGATCCTTACCATAAATTGAATGAAGTAGTAGGTGATGAGTATGACATATAGTAACTGTATGATCATATAACTCAGCATGATGTTCTTCAATAAAGTCATCCCGAAGAGACTGAATGTACTCGGGATTGTGTTTGTTCTTTGCGAGCCATTGATTTAACAAGGGCGTCAAACTGTAAAAGTGGTGAAAGTCAAGCTGCTCTGTCTCGTCACAAATCTCACAGGAGGTACCTTTCGCATACTTAGACTTTGCCTTATCTCGTACATATTTGACTACATCACGTTTTAGCTTAGGCATTTTTGCTTTGGTTCCTGATTTTTCATTAGAAGAATTATATCGACTTTAGGATGACTTGTCAATAACTATTTTTGGCTAGGTATCATTAGAACGTAACGTTTGCAGTTATAAACGAATAAAGTCCATAACGAAGTGCGTCTGCCATGTGTGAAGCCATGTTATGTTTAGGCTTTTCCCGTACAAGGTTAGGGTTCGGATCCCACTGATACGCATCTAGGCAAGCAAGAGTTTGGGACGCTTCTTGATCTACAAACAGTCTATCATTGTCAACTATAGTAGCCACATGGCCGATACCATCGATGACAGACTTCTTTGCGTTAATAGTACTAATGTCGTAGTTCTGTGCCAGGTCAAATCGAGTCTGCTGTGCTGCAGAGTCAATATAGATATAGTCAATATCCCATCGTTCAATTAATTTTTGTATCTCTGCTGCGTGTTGCTCTGTAGTTCTTTCAGCGTTGAAGTATTCATCAACTACATGGAACTGATCGTTATCCCAATCGTAGGCAATTACACACAAGGCGGTAGGGTCTTTAAAACCTACGTCTAACCCCGCGAACACATCCATATTACTAGTGTCAAACTGGCTATAGTCCTTAACTTGCTTTTCAAAGTCAAACTTCCAAATCTGTCCTTCATAAGTATTAAAGTCGGCTTCGTACTCCTGCCTGAACTCTGCATCTGACATAGACTTTCGTGCTTCGTTAATATCCGATTGCGACATACGAGGATTATCAAGATAAGTTGCTCGAATACTACACCATTCAGGGAAGTCATCTGAGAAGCCTCTATAGAAGAACTCAGAAAACCAGTTGTTGCGACCCCGTGGCGTGGATATAAAGATCGCTTTAGAATTAGGTTTGTCTAGCGTGGGTCGAAGTGCAACGTTGAAGGCGTCCTTGCCGTCAGCGAGTGCTGCCTCATCAAAGATGATAAGGTCATAAGATCTACCTACGCAAGAGTCGACTTGGTTAACCGAGCCCATTCTTACAGTAGACCCATTAGAGATTTCGATAACTTTGTCCTTCGCGTTATCTTTCGTAACCTCTAAATCAAAATGCTTAATTAGATTCCTTTGAAGATCAAAAGAGATCTGAGACAAAGCGTAGTTAGGGGACATAATTAGAATATTGGAACCTGGCACTAGAGACACAAGCTGTCCAATAATATTTGCGATGTACGTCTTACCTTGCCTCCGAGAGACAGCGGCACAGACAAAACGGTACTTGGGATTATTAATAGCATTAATAATCGCTACCTGGGAAGGTAGAGGTTCGATTCCTAGTAACTCCATATAAGGAGCTACTGGAAGTTTTAGGAACTTTGTCTCAGAGCTTAAATCGACTATTTCATGAGAGACTACGTCTCTTCTACTTATTTCTACTGCCATTACTGCCTCTTATTTTTTGCTTTTCTTTTTGCTTTTCTTCTTCTTCTTTTTCTTAAAGCCAGCTTGCATAAAGCGATAGGCTTTTGCAGAGATAGTAGACTTCTTTTTTGTTCTACTCTTACCGCTCCTCTTTCTTTTATTGATATTAGCGTATAAACTCATTACTTCTTGCCTCCTATTGCTTCCTTGGCATAGAATGCCGCTACAATTGCTGCTACTGAAACGAAGTAAGTGGGAGCCATAGAGCCTAAAGTTTTCTGTGCTTCGTCTAGGCCTACAAGACTGGCTAGCACTACAGCGAAGGGGTAGAGGAGCATTCCTGCTAAGGCAAACCATGCCATGTTACGTTGCGCATCTCGCATTGCATCTGCGTCTTCTAGTTCCTTACGCTTTGCTTCAAGGTACATAGCCTCTTCTGCATCAGAGACTTTACCATCTCCGTTTGTATCTGCTGGGTGGAATTCTTTATCTACCATTTTACTTTATTTGCCCAATATGCTGCGGACATAGGCCCTTTAGCTATATTCTTAGCGTGTCGTGCCTTAAAAGATCTGCGCTTAGCTTTTGCTGCGGCTGATTCTCCAGCCTTCGGCTTCCCTGCCGTTTTAGCTCCCTGCTGGCCGAAACGAATCGTTTTTACCTTGCCCCCAGACCTAGCTACAACTATATGAGATTTTTTAGCATGGCCTGGAGTGCGCTTAGGCTTGTTATAGCCTGATACCCCTGCTCTTTTTAACCTTGAATCTTTTTTCTTAGCTTTTCGCTTGGCGGGCATTAAGTTACTCCTGTGGTGCTTTGTTGAGAGTAGTTACGCTGCGAATTCCTTTCGCAGTTGTATCAGCACCATAAGTAATAGTGTCTGAAATATCTGTACCTACGGCAACTGTAATATTTGCTGCGCCTTCTCCTGTAGCTTGGATAGTCTCATTCACAATGTGTTGAGCCCCATCCACAGTTGCATTAAATGTATTGCAACCGGCTAAGGTGAAAACAGCCATAACTAATAATACGTATTTCATAGTTTCTCCGTTCTTTCCGTGCCCTAGTTAAATGATCCGATTAGCGGGAAGGGCCTAGCTAAGGTGCCACTTGACACCTCATTCGTTCTTATTCTGTTTCTTCTAAAGTATCAGAGTACTCGCGTACTGCTGAGACGAGGGAAGCAAAGTCTCTATTGTCTATAAGCTCTGGTGCATTAGGGTCTGGAAACCCGAGGGCTTCTTCTTGAGTGTTATACTTTTTTAGTTTGCCATCTGCGTCTCTGACGCACCACTTACCACGCTTTAAATAAACTTCACTCATTTCTTTCCCCTACGACGCTTATTGCCTGCCGCTCTTTGACCTCTTTTAGGTAGTTTTCTTTTTGGCTTCTTCATATATATCTCCTAGTCGAGGAGCTGTAGGAAAAAGAAAATAATGATAGGTAGTATGACAACTGTTCCGCCAATTACTTTAAACCATATCATCAGCTCGGCTAAACGCTGCGCTTTAGCCCTTTTAGATTCTCTAATAGCTGCCTCTCTTTGTCTCTTACGTTGAGACTGAAACTGTAGCCAGGCGTCCCACATACCTGGGTCGCCTGCGTAAATCATGTGCTCTTTTAACCACTCCTCTTCTTTCTGGAGTTTCTGTAGTTCCATAAAAGCTGCAAGCTCATTGCTGTTACCAGACTTGCTTGCTTTCCTAGATATAGCAGCCTTATTATCAAAATAAGTACTTGCGGTATCTGCTATATCATATAATTCTTTTCCGTTCGTTAAAGCTTGTTTAATAACGCCGAACGCTGCGTTAGCTATTGCGATTTCCGCAAGCATTTATACCGGCATCTGTACCAGGGTTATAATAACCCCCGCTAGGAATAGACAAATGGTGCCACCAAGGGTTACCATTCTCGACTCCATTCTACCTAAAGTGGACTCTATATGTTCAAGACGTTGAAAAGTAGTTTTCCACCGTTCTTCGCATTGTACTTCGTGAGTACGTAGTTCCATTTCTAGTTTATGCATCTGTTCCATTGTTAAGTAGTTTCTCCATCAGCTTGCCGTAGTTACCTTGACCAAAAGGTACCGCTTCATTAATCTGTACATTGGTCTGGTTCTTAATATTACCGCCCTCTGCTTTGAGGAGATCCGCCTGCGCCTTGATCTCATCCATACGCATCTTATGCGCCATTTGTAGTAGATCAGCCAAGTCTTTACTAGAATATACACCAGATTCCTGGGCTTCTTCAAGCTTAGATGCGATCATGTCGTCTAGTAAACTTCCAATGTTATTCTTATTTCTATAACCCATGTCTAAGTAAATAGTATCAATATAACGCTTTACTTCGCGGGTATTAAGGCACTCGACTACTTGAGCTTCGCCTACTTGTAGGTATTCACACACTCCCCTTATGTTTCCAAATTGAAGATAACTATTAGCGATCTCCAGTCCCTCAGGGGATATTGTGGTTAGTTCTTTTGTCATGTTTTAGATTATACTCAGTTAGAGGTAGATTGTCAAGAGATATTTTTCTAGGGTTAGTCTGCAAGCGGGTTATCGAGGGCTCTCTGCAGTTTCCCCTCTAATCGTTCTTCTAGTTCTTTCATGTCTCGGTCAGTATCTGATTTCAAGGAGTCTCGCTTTGTTTCAAAACGTTCATTTGCCTTGTCAATCATTATTCGTACTTTTTCTTCAGACTCACGCACTTTATCTTCTACGCGGTCTGCTTGCTTCTCGATAGATATAATATCGTCTCGTAAACCTGACTTGATATCCCGTGTATAAGAGATAGCGTCATCAAGCTTTTGTATGATTTGGGTATTGCGAGCTTCGATAGCATCAGTGTCAATATTCTCAACTACTTGTTTCATGTCCATGTAATCGTCATAGAACTGAAAGCCTGCCCAGGCTGTGCCGCCTAGAGTAGATAGAGCAGTAAGCATAACCATCATTTTACCGCCTTTGAATGTCATACCACCTAGTTCGAACTCTGCCATTATTATTCCTTTGCAAACTGCAATGCTTTGAGATTGTTTATCTCTTGCTTTAGTTTCATTACTTCCATGCGCTTCTTTTCTAGTTCTAGTTGATAAAGCGTATTACAGTTGATTCGCTCTTTAGGCCCACCTATTGGTATTGTGATTCGGGCGTATACACCGACATCTTGAGTACGTGTAGTAGGTATAGTAGGCGCAAAAGCATCATTGTACGGGTTAGTACTATTATTATCAATAAAGCCTACCACTCCGAATTCTACGTTAGTAGAGGAGCCAATTGCGTTTTGACAATCTAACTGTCCTGCTCTGATTCTATCAGATGCGTAACTCTGTGGGGAGCTAGGAAGATTGAGGTTCATAGAACTTGAATCCGCATAGCCTAACGAACTAGCCAACCACAGTATCATTGCTATTAATTTTTTCATTAGTCTCACTTTTAATTTTAGAACAAATTCTGGACGTTATTATAGCAGGCGATGCTTGGCTTGCTACGGTTTTTGACTTTGAGCATATATAAGTGACCTTACCGGTGTCAGCTTTACGAATGTACAAAGATATATCTTTTCTCCCAAGGTAGGGTAGTTGAAGGAGCTTGTCCGTGCTCGCGAATGCTATACTATTCCAATTACTATCGTAAACACCTATAGAGTACCAGTCTATCTCTTGACGACTGTTAAAGATACTCATGTTCACGACACTAACTCCAGGAATGTATGAAGTTTCTATTTCGGGATAGGTAGGAGTAAATTGGTGAGCACTAAGCCCACCAATCATACCTAATGCTGCACAAAAAGCTATTGCGCGATACATTCTGCCAATACCATAGCTGTATAGTCTCCTGCTGGAAAAGACTTATCATATCCATAGTCCGCAGTAGAGAATACTTCAAACCATACGCTTCCTGCCATGGTTAGATTAAACTCAACAGTATTGTTGTATTCTACCTTGTCTGTTTCAAAAGCAGCCATGCCAGCTTCTGACGTTTCACCTACAGTAACATCTCCTTCCCAATCTACTACGTCTTCCAACACTGGGCTAGAGGAAAAAGAGTTAGGGTAGGTAAGTACTGCTTTATAGTGGTCGGCAGCTAAGATGTCATAACGAATGATTGGCTGTACACCTCCATCGGTTGCATCAGTGCTTAGCTTACTTGGGTTAGGGTTACCATAGATACCAGAAGTATCTGTCTGAATTACACATTTAGATTCAACGGTTCCCTGGATGGGTACATTAGCTACTGCGTGCAAGGGCAGTATAGCTGCTAACAAAAGGAGTGACTTTTTCATATTTTTTCCATGTATGCGACTTATTGTCGGCTGCGGTAGATAATTAGTCGTACTGGGCTTCTACCATTTGTTCATGAAGCAATTGTTGAGCGAACACCGCTTTTCTTGCTTTCTTGTTGTTTGGTATATTACCGTCTACCAACGTCACCGAATCGGCGTATACTCCCCCATTCAAAGTACCTAAGTAATTAGTGGGGATGTAATTCATCGCGAAGAGAGCAGTTTCCTGAGCACTGGCCTGGTCGTCCATAGCCTTGCTGTTTATACCTCCGAGCATCTTTTCAAGATTTATGCCAATTTTCTTAATCCGCATCTTGCGCTCGTACGCTTCCTCTTCATCAATCTTTGCTTGCTTTGCGATTTCTTCTTGGATGTACTGATCCTGTAGTGGGTCTTTAAACTCTACTACAGGTATTAAATTAGGGTCATACGGTATTTTGTAGTCTGGGCAGGAGGGGTCTGACTGAGGGTCAAAGCAAGGGTCATATCTATAACTATAGACTACAGAAGGGTCTTGTACCGACCCCGTACCCTCTATTTGTATAGAACCGTCTCCCCAAGCCTCAATCGGTATATCGCCTACACCAATTACTTTATAAATCTTGTTTCCGGGTATTCCCGACCAATCATCTTTTTCTCGAAAGATATAACCGTCCCCACTAGCATTTTCGTTCTGTACATAAACAACCATGTCGTCATCTATGTTCTTTATTGCTTCATAGCGATAAACAACGGTGCCCACAGTAAGACCAGCTTGCTGTGGTAGTACATTCTGCATTACCCAGTTATATGCTGTGGTACGTGCCTGGCCGTAAACTTCTTCAGAGTACGAGTAAGGCACCGAGCAAGCTGAGGATACCGCCAACGCCAAACAAAGTCTTCTTGGTAGTTTCGTCCATTGCATTCTCGTCTTTCTCCTCTAGTGGCTCTTCTTCTCTGTGAGTCTCCCAACCTGCTTTTGCTTCGGGGCCTATCATACCATCATAAGGGCAAGGAGTTCCTGCCATCATCATTGCATCAAATACACGCTTGTCTTGGCACATTACTGAGACCGCTGCTACCTTCATGCCCATATCGTAGAGAGTCTTTGCGTTCTTTAACTTTTCGCAATTCATGTCTCTTGTCGTAGTTCCCATGCTTATGCCAAGGATCTGGGTCTGTACCGCACCCGCAACTCCTACCGTACAAAGGTCAGAATTTGATATGTTCATTGTCGGTGTTATAGCCGACGGAGGCGGAGACTTCAATGTAGTTGTACTGCTAGAGTTTATATCACTTCTAGTAGTACTATCAGTTACAATAGTGTCTGTATCTGTAGTATCATCCTGAGCGTATAAAGCACCGGATAATACAAGGGGTAAAATAAGTAATAGTTGTTTCATATAAAGCCTATTGAGTTCAGTTAGTTCTTTTTCAATTATTTTTACATTATACCCGAGGTGGGAAAAATTGTCAAGAACTTTTTTTAAGGTGCTATTAGACGCGCACATCGACTAATGTACCGAGACGTGTTTGTCGATACCCATATTTGCGTGTTATATAACGTGCTCTATTCACTAGGGGGTGTGGGCCACTCAAAGTCTGCTATGTCAGTTACGGGAGTAGTAATAGCGTCTCTAAGGGACTGTCTGTATGTCACCCACTCTGCTTTTTTTGAGTCCGTAAGGGGGCTGTCCGATACCTGAGTCCAGTCACAGGAAGCTAAGAGCGAGTTTCGCAGGATCCTTACATTAGCCATGGTTTGTCCTACAATAACTGCTTTCTTATCTTCACTCTCTACCCAGGCCCTGGACACCCATAAGTGCCATTTAGTTGGGGGACCCTGTCGGGCTTCCCAACCTTCTCCGTTCCACCAGCTTGTATGAACGTCTCTAAAGCTGGTATCCTCTAACCATAGGTAACCTGCTACAGTGTCTCCGTGTTGAGGGTTTAACTCAGGTGATCTATACTGAGTTAGTATGTTTCCGTTACTGTCTACTTTTATTTTGTACATTATACTCCGGCTCCGAATTCTGCTATTGCAAAAGGCTGTTTTGTAGTGTAGTTAGCAAATATAAAAGCCCCTGTACTATCTTGATAGGCTACCCTCCACTTAACTTGAATATTATTATTACTAGCCCACTGATACACCATCTTCTTTATATCCCTAGGGTAGCTTGAGTCAGCAGTATTCGCTGCATAGTACTGCGTAGCGTCCATTCGACACCACCTCTTTATGCTACTAGTCGTAAGACTTCCTAAGCTGTAAGAGTATGAAGTGCCGTTATTGGTTGGTCCATGATCTAGTGCTTTTGCTAGAAGTATTTGCACTACGTAACTTCCGGAATCATAGGTTGTATGCTGCTCGAAAGGATGACTAGTAGTATACTTTTGGTCTGTTGCGGTTAATGCTTTAACCCCGTAGGTAATACCACCCGCTAAGTACTTGGAGGTACCTGCTATGCCTCCAAACTCTTGAGCAGAGTTTGTTATTATTACTTCAAAAGTATTGTTAGCATTAGTATAGTCAACGATGCTAATTTTGTTTCCGCTATATATCTGTAAGCCAAAATCTCCGGAATAGCTACTCGAAAGAGGGCGAACCCACACATGAGGTACGCCCACGTAGGAAGTTTTTGTCTGAGAGTATATTTGTGCGGAGCTAGACCTATAAGAACTAACATCAGTAGTTCCTATAGTAACTAAGTAATAGGCGTTTGTGTAGTCTGATTGAGTGTAGGTGCCGCCGGAGCCTGAAGGACCGGTTCTATCAATAATAGCACTTACAGCTGTTACTTCTCCAATCGTAGAACTTGTAGCAGTTACTATTCTATTTCCAGTGTTAGGAGACGATCCATTAATATAGGTAGTACCATCAAAAGTAAACGAAGTAGTGTTCGCTTTTACAGCAAGTTGATAGACATTTTGGTATGAACCGCTCGAAATGCTCTTTAAATTGAATGAGCTACCGGGGGTGACAAAGAAATTAACGTCATCTACAAAGCATCGAGCAGGTATAGACACTAGGCCTGTGCCCGATGCAGTAGTATTGTAGTCGGTTCCTACTACAGTAAAACTGGCGGTGGCTAGCTCTACGAAGTGCTCGGAGTCAAAGACAGTCTCGCCTGCTGAGTTAAGTATTTGTGCGCCATAGCTCATAATAGCTTTCCTATAGTGTATATTTCATAGGTTTCTGCTATAAGGTCAAAATCTCCACATTGAGTAGGCTGTCCAAACAAAGTATAGCAGGCGTTATTAGAAATAGTAAATTTAATAACTCCAGGAGATACATATGTTATAGTATGGCCCTCTCCACCTCCTCCAGCAGTCACTATACTCCAGAAACCGCCATTTATCTGTGCAAATATGTAGTTATCATCTAAGTCTTGTTGACTAGTAACGCCTGTTAAGTTGTAATTCTCAGAGTCACTAGGAGTTTCACCCTTAAAAAGAGTTATTGTTACAGTATCGAGTTTTACAAGAGTAGTAACCGCAGTACTTGTATCTAGCATTAGGTCACTCGAAGAATCAAACTGCTGAAATCCATAGCTCATAATAGATTTCCTATAGTATCCCCTACAGTAACGACGTCGCTGTCGTTACCTGATCGAATGTTTGAAGTTAGGTTGTAAGTTGTCATGCTCACATTATACAATAACTAACAAAAATTGTCAAGCATTATTTTTGAAAGGTGTACTTAATCTCGCTCTTTAAGCCGTGTTTTTTGAAATTATCTTCCGTGGTTAATTTACCCTTGAAGGTAAAGTTTCCTTTGTTATGCGTCCAACCGGCTTCGGCTGACTTGTAGCCGCTTTCAAAATAATAATTTTCTCCGATGTCTACTCCAAAGTGTAGAGATGAGGAGTCTTTATCGTATGGGCCACCAAACTCCGTAAATTTGTGATTGATTGTATGAAGTACGTAGGGGGTGAGTTCAACCGCTTGGGTTGCGAAAGGTGAAAGAAGTAATACAATTGCGAACAATTTCAATGGGTTCTCCTGTAGGCTTGGTGGTTAGTTTAATCCGAATATTATACTTGGGTTTGGGTAAATTGTCAAGAATTTTTTTAGTATACACCCTTTTGATTTATGACTTTTTCTTAAAGTAGTACGTGTGGGGGAGCGCAGAGCGCCTGCTTATAACCAGGTCGTCTAACCGCCCCCCTTTATATGCTTTTTTGTTCTAAAAAACATGCAGAAAAATTTTATTAATGCTTGACTCATTCGCTGATCGTGCTATAATATCACCTCATTAGACAGATAGGGAAGGGCTTCACCATGGCATTATTTACAATCGTTTTAAACGTTTTTTTGATCCTTTGCGCGGTGGTTGCGTTCGTTGTCTCGTTTCTTGGTGGCGTTGGCTGGCTGGCTCTGGTTATGGGGGCAATTATGATACTGCTTACTTTTTCCTTAAATTGTTTAATTAAAGCTTGCTAATCCTTGCTGTTTAATGTTACAATAAATTTCATTCTTAATAATACTAAAGGCTACAAAATTATGACTACTACTACAACTGTGAACTACACTCCCGAAATGATCGCTGTACTAACTGCCGCGGCTCCTATCAACCACGAAAAAGCCCAGGCTTTGGCTGTTCAACTTGATCGCGGTGTGCGCTCAATCATTGCAAAATGCAAGCGTGAAGGCATTGAATACATTAGCAAGCCTGCCCCTGCTAAAAAGAAAGCGGCTCCAACTAAAGGCGATATGGTCGCGGCTATATGCGCGGGCTTGGATATGGATTCATGCGCGGGGCTAGAAAAAGCCACCGGCCAGAGCCTTGCAACTCTTTTATCCTCAATCAAATAAACGCTTGACTAACTATGATTAAGCCCTGTATAATTAGGGCTTAATCACTGGAGATTTAATTATGAATAATACTACTGCTACTGCTATCGGATACGTTGGCGCAATCGTTATGGCTGTTTTTTCTTTTACCATGCTCCCTGTTATCGCTATTCTTGGGCTTGCATTGCTGACCGTTCAAATGACATATGCCAGAATCTGGAACCTTGTAATCCTTAACTTGGTATCAATTGGCGGCTTTGCTGTTCAATTGATGGGAGCGTAAACCATGCAATATAAGATTTGGGATTTAGACGGCACTGTCATTGATTCAAGCCACCGTTACAGCACACTAGAAAACGGTGATATTGATTTGCCTAAATGGATTGCCGATAACACTAGGGCAAACATTGAGCAAGATAAATTGCTACCACTGGCGCGCTTGATGCGCTCCAACTATCAGCAAGGCGATATTGTTATAATCTGCACTGCTAGGGTGTTGGGTGTTTGGGATCATGTATTCCTAGCAGATCACGGCATTAAAGCGCACTTTATTTTGTCTCGCGCTCTTGGTGATAATCGTGGCGATGCTGAAATGAAACGCTCCAAATTGCTCGCGCTATTCTCTGACCTAAAGGTTCCCTTTGCGCGTTGGACTCGTAACGCTACCTTTTACGATGATAATATGGGCGTATTAGATATGGCAGAAAAAATTGGTATTCGCACCCGAAATGCTGTAGAATTGAATCTTCAACTTACTAAACAGGCTTAATATTATGAAACATTATTATTTGATCGTAGACACTGAAACAACTAAAAAGCAGACCGTTGCAGACTTTGGCGCGGTAATCGTAACCAAGCAGGGCGAAATTGTGGAGCAGGTCGGCCACCTTGTAAACGGGCATTTTGGCAAATTCC
>Ga0209092_10003373_pt1 | contig 13901 bp, 8 predicted proteins | sample FraStrMetagenome_FD_187446 | JGI IMG/M metagenome (GOLD analysis project Ga0209092, IMG submission 187446) | Marine eukaryotic phytoplankton communities from Arctic Ocean - Fram Strait ARC3M Metagenome (SPAdes) (version 2) | ecosystem: Environmental > Aquatic > Marine > Oceanic | place: Fram...
GTGAAAGGGAGTTCTACAATGAAGATATTGTGCCTGGCTATGAAATAATTGCCTGTGACAAGTGTATTTTTATGAATATACAGCTTGTTAGCAAGGCAAGGACTCGTCCGAGGAAAGTTCCGCAAAACACGGCGGTTAGGGTTGTGCCGAGGCGTCGTTTTGTACCGAAAATGTATAAAACGCCGCCTCAAGTCATCTATAAGACCACCAAGAAAAAAAGGGTGATGAAAAACAAAAGGTGTTCTAATTTAAAACCTCCTGCTTCTAGTAAACCTCCTCCTCCTCCTCATCCGCATGGCGAAAATAAAACACCTAACCCTAACTACGCAAAAAAACAAACAAGGCTGACCAAACAATTCGGGAGACTCTTTGGAATGAAAAGTATATTTCCCAGGAGGAGGAGTCTGAATCGAATTTGACTCCTAAAGTGTTAAATAGGCCTCCTCCCCCTGAAGATGATGCTAATTATGGCCCTCATCAAAGAGTGGAAAATCGAGATTTTCCAGAAGAAGAAGAGGTTCTTGAAGAATTGGCATCTCCGTCAAAAAGGGCAAAAAAAGATGCTACTAATTATGACGATGACGGAGATGTCACTATGGATAATTTTGAGACCAATAATGACGATAACTTTGATGGAGTTTCGGCGTACACCGAGGAAATTCTGAATTACAATTTTCGAGAAAAAGAAAACGAAAATAACTACGATTTTAAAGATGACTGCCCGCAGGCAGCAATGTTAGAAGATATTGCAGAAAAATCGTTTTATGATGAGGAAGACGATGATTCTGATATCTCTACAACAGTGAAAGATCATTACAATTCCATGACGAATTATGGGGATCATGTGAAAGGCTTTTTTGATGAGGAAGCCTTGGAATAATTTTTATTTTACGTATCATACGATCATTGAAATAGTTTGTTTGCCATTGCGATGTTGTTGGGTATGATTCAATTACTTACGTTGAATTTGTTAGGTTACTATATAAAATAAATAGCTATTTCTGTTATTCAAATGAATCTATCCCTAGTTTTTAATAAATCTATTTTAATTTATAATTTATGTTTTGTGACAGAAAATAACAATATGACGTAATGAATTTGCCGAGCGTGCGGTAAAGGTGATATCTTTACCGCACGCTCTACGTCAGTGGTACGTAAAAATGCTAATTCCGCGTTATCAAGACTCGTAGATAAAAAATAAAAAGTCAACAAAAAAGAAAATGTTGAGAGTAGCTTCAAATCTGTTCAGATACGAGAGAAAGTCAAACCACAATTTTATAGTGGTGGAATAGGCTGCTGTGCCTACTTCTTCTAACTACCGAAAATAAGGTCCAGTGCATAGGTTTTTCCTTGCTTTGAAATTAATTTTTGCTCTACTATTATTATGATACGAAGTTCTCAAATATGTGGAATGTGCCTTGTATAAAAAAAATAATATAGCATGACTGATGTCAATGAATATAGCAAAGTGCCTTGTGCTACGAAATGTCTCTGGCTCTAAACAAAGTTTTTTCAGTGTAATGATGAGATTCTGGAAAGTACAATTAAAAAATTCAAGTGGGACAAAATTTATAATATCATATAAATAGATTAAAATTACTAGACTTGTAATACATCCTTGAGGTATTTCAGAAACATGGAAACTGTCTATAAAGTTTCATATATTCAAATATAATATGGTGGTACTACTTAAATACTGATAAGCGAAAATGGTCATTACAAGCAATATTGATGTAGTGCTGGAAATACGGGACTTAATAAGAAAATTACCAGATACGTTATTGATGCACCATCATATCAAGGCACACCAAGATGATCACTGTGAGTGCAGTGAACTGTCCTTTCCAGCAAAGTTAAATTGTCGAATAGACGCTCAGTATGAGCATATTTGGAGCACCTGGTGATGATGCCTCATCTGCCGGCTCGAGTTATATCATTTTGCAACCAATATCAACATATCACAAATAACATGGAAGAAGAACTCATTCAGATTCAGAGAGATTTTGAAGGAGAGGTAACAGCACTACTTTTTTTGGATATAGAACAAACCAATGCTAAGAAGTTGATTCAGTGGAACGCAATAGAGCATGAAAATGGAAAGTGGAATAAGTATCAGAGAGGCAGTGCTCTAAAATGCATTCATTGGTGGTGTGATACCACCATTACAAAAAATTTGGGGATACACAAAGATGATACATGTCCGACATGTGAAAAGGAAGCGGAATCGCCTGGTCATGTTTTGAGGTGCAAAAATGCAGAAATGAAGAAATTTTGAAATCATCAGATACACATATTGAAAAAAAATAAAAGTGTGTAGAACTGAATCATTGGTGGGAATGTGGATGTTAGTGTTGATATGTCATTGGTTGGGGAATTATCGAATCACAAAACCACCTACTAACATTTGAATTTGGGGAGCAATAGAAGAGCAAGAACTACTGGGTGTCTCCGACTTGATGATAGGTATATTGTCAATGAAATGGGGCCAATTACAAAATGAATATAAAAAAGGAAAATGCAATGTGAGAGAGTACATGGCTCATGGTTAGGTGAAATTTCGTACCTTCTACTTAAGTTCTCTATAAAATGTGGAAAGCAGGATGTCAAATCATTCATCACACCATTAAGAAAGGCACATCAGAAGAAGTATATCTGGTTGGACAAAAAAAGAGATCGGAAACTCCTCCAATGAAAACAAACCTATTTTAACAAAGCTGTTCGAATGTGGGAGAAGCGAATTCGAGTAGCACTAAAATATGAGAAAGAGCAGTCAGTAAAAGGCTCGGTTGGAGATCAACAAATTCACCTAAAAACAAACAAGGCCCAAAGAGAGAAAGCAAATTAGCAAATCCACTACAAATAGACTCTTATCGGCTTACAGGAAGGATCTTTTCAAAAAAACTTCATATAAACCTAAAGACTTTATTTGCCAACAAAGCCAATGTCTTAAGACGAATGAAAAATATTGCATCATGCACAGATTCACAATATTTGAAAAAGGCTGCACAATCAAATCCAAGCAAATTGCAGTTGGTTTAGTACAAGGATGTTCTTTTGAAATTAAGTTCTCCATATAAACCAAAACAATTAAATAGGGAAACAAAGACTAGAATTCAGGGCGAACAGGCGATTCAACACGATTTCCATCCAGTTTGCAAGGAGGATATCCAGAGTGAGACTTCTCCATACGAACACAAGGAATTTGGTGAGAAACTCAATAAGATGCCAGCAACTCGGCCGAAATTGGTAAAGCAAAAGCATCACAATAACCAGTCGATTGAAAAAAAAAACAGAATTTGAGAAAATATACTGAGGATTAACCTATAGCTGATCGAAATGTTAATATTGAAACAAAAATTTCGAATTCTCTAGAAACAGTGGGGAAAATATTCGATTAATTAGGATCCTGGTGGGACAAAAGGTTCCACAACTATTTCTTTTTATCCCCGATTACTGTTTCATGATATGCTTACTAGGAGAAACTAGTCAGTAGACACATGCTGCTGGGTGCTGAACCGAAAACAATAATCAATGCTGATCAAAAGAAGTAGTAGTTGAACCTTTTGTCCCACTGGAACTCTACGCCAATGGGTATAATTGTACGAGATAGTTTTGCTGCAAAAAGGAATATAATTTGGTGAACAAACATCCAGCAAGAGCGATTCATTCAATTATTTGATGAGTTTGAATCAAATGTGATGGAAAAAATGACGCTAGGAACAGGGATTTATATTCAAAATAAAGAGAATCATCATCTACATTTAAATAGAGAGAGTATTTAACAAATCCTGAATTAGGTCAGGAATATATTGAGAATGAGGAAAATTGCAAAAGTAATTTTACCATAGAATTAAAACTGATACATTATAATTCATGATTACTAGATTAAATATATTGGATATTGTGACAATGTTATGATGGCTACTACTAATGATGGGAGGAAAGACGGGACTCAACAAGCTTTTGAAATTATTTATTGCTGATGTTTATAAATTTCAAGCAGCGTTTTCCTGGGCAACCAAGAAAAAATTTTCACATGAAGTTTTTTGAACTACAATAATTTTATTTTTCTTGTTAATATAGTTAATTAATATCTATCTTGGTAGGCATTTTGACTTAGCGTGGCTATTCTCTGTTTGAATGCTAGCAGCGCGTCGTAAAATAAGATATGCAAATTTTGCCAAAAATTTTGATGTTTACAAATTTGCCCAAAGCATGAGCAATTCTATAAAAGGAAAAGTATAACCATTTTGCTTTCATACTGTTTTAGCAAAAAAAGGTCAACTGATTGTTTATCTTTTGTTATTGCATTTGCAATTGCTACTTAAACCTTAGTAAGAATGTGAGAGCTTTAACGTCATAGCATTTCTTATGTATTCAAAGTCATACACCTAATATCTTTGTTTCGTTATCAGATTAAATAAAAAAAGGAACAGAATTGTTATCATGCATTTCTTATTAGTAACACAATTATTTCGCTGGCGTATAATAATTTGTATGATCCTATTTGGAACAATATTTTTCATATCCAGCATTTTTATATTTGATGTCAGTTCTGGCTCCATAGCCAAAGATTACCTTTTATTCATTTCTTATAAAATTGATTGGGAGGATCCATAGATGCAAACACAAACTAAAAAAGTTGATGCAGAAAAACGAGTGTCAAACAAAATGATTTTTCTTTTTAGATTTGTTAATTTTAACTTTGTAAAAACTTGAGGGAAAAATAGACATTGAAGACTTTCATCGTCGAGATTCCATTTTGACAAATGAGATTTACATACTGCAACTAAGTGTGTATGTTTGTTTGTTTGTTTGTTTGTGCCTGAAATGGTTTACAGTGTTTCCTCTGGCATTAGACTGAGTTAGGGTCCAAAGTTTCACTAACTAAAACTATAGGGATGATGGCAACCTCTCCGATATTCGAGTAGGATAACAGGTCCCACTATTTCTTGTTAAAAGTAATGAAATCCTTTTCTATAAGAAAAGATGACAAATATAATGATGTATGAATAAAGATGTAAAGTGTCGAAATCGCAATCAAGGGAAGTCAAACTGGATATCAGGGATTACAAAAAAAGTGTGTGTTACATAAAGTGAGGGCTTCAGAGGCAGCTTTGCCACTCTCTTGTGTACACCATCCTGGTTCAAAGCAGCTTCAGTCCAATAAAAAGGAAATTAAAAAGTGATTCTACCGCATGGCTGCGACATCAGAAAAAACTCAACCATAATTTTATAACAGATGTGTCCAGGGCTTCGCACCAGTCTCCCAGGAGGTCCTAAATTGGGACCAGTGTACTATTTTCCCCTGCTTGTACATTTATTGTAGCACTTAACATATAATTTTCTTATTTTTATTACTACTACTTTCATACTGATCACCATCACCTAAGCACATCTTCACAGAATATATCATCAAAGGGCGTATGCATTAGCTAAATTTATCTAAGATTTAGATAAACTTACTTAAACAAAATAAATAGCAATCATTGAAATATTTAGTTAGGATACGAAGCAGCATGTGACTGCTCGTATACTACGTCATCAATAAAAATAAAAATAAAAACAATCGAGTCTTCTTCAACACAAGGAAGCCAGTTCAATGTCGAAGAACATGAACTGCCACGCATGCATTGAGTAGCATCCAGTGGAGATCCCTATCACCTTGCGAGTGATGTCTCCATTGGACATGCAAATGAGAATTCTCTGAACAGCTGTCTGGCCAACAGATGTCAGAAATCTCGCCGTTGAAACCATGTGGGTTTTGATATACGTCTGGTATGAGACGTATGTGTAAATTGTGATCAAAGTAATAAATGTTAAAACTAAACTCATAATTATCTTTCAACCATCTTTTTAATCTAGATAGTCTGTGCATAAGGCACATGTCAGAATCAGAGGAAAATGAAAGTTTCTTATTGTCTATCCAGTTACTCACTCATTACTTATTATGGCCAACTAAGTATTACTTTACTTATGAGGGACAAACATGGTTATTTCAAATACATTTTCAAAATGAATGGAATGGTGGTTGCTACATGAAATGACAACATAAAAATGAGTTCACATTTTTATTTGTTAAATATTTTAAACAGTAATATAACTTGATATATATTTGTAGCAGTAATTTTCAAGAATTCGAATTTAATGATAAATGTTTAAACCATGCTTTTTGCAGTTAAATCACTGTGAATGCAAGAAAATCCTTTCTGGAATCGAACCTGTCACATCAAATGCAAAGCTAGTAGGAAAACAAACTCAAATGCACTTATATATTTTAGTACTATAAGCATTACAATTAACTTTTCTATATTAGTACATCACATTCACATGGGATGATTTGTTTACTCATTTCACGCATTTTCTGTTGTATGAATGGTTCTTAATTTAGAAGCCTCTTCTAAAAACTTGTTTTCTTGAAAGCAATATATTAAATGAAATATTGGAAATAGCACTATCATTATTCCAAGCTTCAAGCATTTATGTGAAAAAAAAATTGATGTTGTATCTAGCATTTCAATGTTTTTCATAACATGTAGGAGGAGGAATAAAGTAGAGCACAAGTGACCTGTGGTAACACCCAATCAGTATGATGCAACAAGATTAGGGTCGTTTCAACAGGTATCCACGAAACCGTTTTTTATTTGAAACATATTTTTTTGAATTCAGCTGATTCTAGTTCTTTTTTAAACTTTATTTCGATGCGGATGGGTGTATTTTTTCGTTTAAATCGAGAAACTATTTAAAACCTCTCTTGAATCTTGAGAGTGGGGAGCTAGTTTAGATCAGAACAAGGGGAAGAATTTGATTTATCAATTAACAAAGTTTGTACGATTGTACTGATAGATTTAATTTTACTTAGGCAGAGAGATAGAGAAAGTGCAGTACTTTGACATCAAAGGTGTCAATTCTAATACTACTTTGATGAAGGCCTTTTTAATAATATCAATATTATATTGGTTGTCTACGAGACCAGTCCAACTTGCTTATTTTGAAATCTACACTTGATAATTCTACAAGAATTTGGAAAACAATGAATATCAAGGCCAGAACGTAGAAACTTATACGACTGCTGCTTAAACTCAAGTCTCCGCAAAGCACAGCAGATTGAGATACTTACGTTGTCAATAGAAAGTTCTTGAATACGTAGGTATTTTGTAGGAGGAATTAGTAATACCGTATCGAACCTTACATCACTAGACACAAATTCTGCTCTGAAAGAAAAATGGCACGTAACTACTCTTTGTTTCTTCTCCTCGCCTTGATCGGTCTAAGCGCGGCTTTCTTCCGCCCAGCTGTACCTCACCAGGTTCAATCCACTACTCCTGGTGCTGAAAAGACTGTGCGCAAGGCCACTTTTATCGATACTGGTCTTGATAACCCAAACATCGCAAACGACAACAGTATCGAGGCATCCCGCAAATGTGGGTTCTGCATGGGAGTAAGTCTTTCAATCGTTTGCTCACTTTGAAATTCATAAAGCTTCACGCTTATCTTTACTTTCGCTTTGTATTCTATCATTTCTAGTGATCTGGGCAGACAAACTGCCCCGTTAGTGGTCTTTAAGACCCTGACAAAGTTTGTCGCTTAGCTAAGGTGAAATGGTAAACAACAACAATGCTATTAGCACCTTCTACCATTTGCATTTGTTTCTATTACAGTCAAGATATATGCTATAAAGGTTCTACGTCACTGGACTACCTTAAAGCTAGAATGAATGACTGCTATGATTTAAGTGCTTAGTTTAAAACTACATGAGTTGGTTGAAATGAGTGAAGAATGGAATGTAATTTATTGGTTACGCTGGTACCCCGCTGTAATGACGTCCCGATATCATTAAGAACAGATATCGAGGACTGAAGAAGCGTATTTATTTGGGTCAAGGACAATCTTCGCACCTTTCAATTTTCCATGATCGCTACGTACATGGTAATTTGAGATAACGTGATTAGTTTGCTAAAAGTCATGAAATCAAACTCTATAACTATTAAAAATATCATTTTATGTACCGTACGAAATAATCACCTACTCAAATTCACACATTGCTTCGAAATCTTTGTACAATACTTTTTTCTTACATGAATATAATCGAAAAATCTTGTAAACTAAAACTTTTAAAGAAGTACGCTGGTTTTAAAGTCCATTTCTTTTGTTTCCATAAGGAGATCTAATGAACTCATCTGATGATATTATCGTAAGCTTAAGGAGTTAAAGTTGACTTTACACTACCGTCACACCTTGCTTTATTCTTTCCCTTCATAACTACTTCCCATTTGAGATCAAAGTCATAGCCTCTGTCATTATCTTTATTTCTATTCATGCTTATTGAACCTCTCAATTCTTCTCCATCACCACTTAGTTCTGGAGAAACAATAGAGTCCAACCATAGAGTGGTTTGGTTCCAGTGAGTAGGCGTAGTTTGACATCCGGTGCTAAAACTAACATTCGATTCCACAAAATTAATGTCGAATGATAAGACAAACTTATTCACTTTCCCACATCCTTTCAAGGTGTAATTTGCCTTAAAATCTAAGTCCGAGTTTTTCACAGTGTTCATATCAAATGAGATTAACTCACAACGATCTGTCACAATTTTATCCGCTGCAACTACTTCTACAGATGCTTCAGTGGCTAATTCAAGCTCCACTATCCGTTTCATTGATTGCATTTTCATCCCATGAACATTTTCCCAAAAGTCGAGTTGGTCATCAGATGCTCCTTCAATATACATGCGAGCAACATTAGGATAGACAATTCCTTTGTCGTCTTTCATGAAATTATCTCTAGCATACAAAACGGAAGGTAACATAGATTCAAATAATAAAGCATATCCCATCCATTCACTGATAATAATGTCTGCCTTCTCTTCCTCAGGAGGAAAGACCCATTCCTCGACTTTGGTATGAGTGACAGATATAATGTTCTCGTATCCATTTTCAAGTATGTTTTTTCTTGCACAGTTGGCAATATCTTTGCTCCCATCCAATGCATATACTTTTTTGGCTCCTGCTTTTGCTGCAAACAAAGATAAAATCCCAGTTCCACAACCAACATCTATAATAATTTTGTTATAAAAAATGTTTTTTTTTATTCCATGAGGACAAGTTTTATCATGATGAAGAATCGCATCTTCGTATGATTTTGTTCGAACATAGTCTCTCAACATAGTATCATGAATAGAATAATGAGAGTAAGAGGAGAAATAGTTGGAATCACTTTCTAATCGTTTCTTTCTTTGTCTTGACTCATCAGTACCTGCTACTGATTTTTCCTTATCTGTTAGTTTTAGAATACAGTCTTTTGCCATTTGCAATTGTTCCTCTAAGGAAGAAATTCTCATTTGCAACATTGCATTTTCATTGCTGGCATTCGAGGGGTACGATGATTTCAATTCCTCTCCTTTCGTTTTCGATGTAGTTGCCGAATTACAAAGAAGAAGCAATTCATCTAAATCGAAAAGGTACGCATCTTCTTCCAACACAGGTTTAAAAAATTTCATCTCATCCTCCTCTGAAGGAGATTGCGATGAAAGAAATTCATTCAATCTATGACCAACGGGAGTATTACCCTCGCTTGTGGTTGTTACTTCTTGCACAAAATCCCGGCATTTATTTACAAGTACGATAGCTCGTTCGAAGAAAGTATCCGGATCTTTATCTTGGAGATGAGATAATATATTAAAGTGTGAATTTTCTGAATCATACTTAACAGCAGCAGAAAGTGTATCAAATGACAAAGTTGGAGCTGTTATTGGATGATAGACAACAACCATTTCTTCCTCATCATCATCGTCGTCGTCATCGTAGTCATCACTACTGTCACAATTATAATCAGATAGCGACAGTCTTTCTATCTTATTTTCTTCTTCAGATAAAGGCATTATTTGATTTGTTTGTATGATCTTTTTGAATCAAAGAAAGAAATGTTTTGTGGAGGAATGGATAAATGGACGTAAACTTTTCGAATTCATAAAAATAATGAGCCAAAAAATAACCTAATGAGGCGAGACAAAAATCCGGGTCCTTCTATCGGACGAGTTATATTAGAATGAAAATCACTCAAATATAATCTTTACAAAGAGAAAAAATTAATCCTTCCATTAAAGTTTATTTCTACCATGATGTTAAATTAAGTGCTCTAGTGACAAACTCTATATGATACTTTGCCGAAACATCCTTGCTAGAGAGATTGATCTTTCAATTTCGAATATATTTGTCATACTTCTCCAAAGGTGCATGTCTCATTTGATAGTTCAAACTAGTTTAATTACTCGCCTGAGGCATGGAGTTCTATTATTTGGGTACAGTTAAAGATAAATTATATCAAAATTAAACAGATTCCAAGTCCAAATAAGAGTATCCAATCCCTTTAATTACAATTTGGTTCACAATCAAAAATATTTTCAATCTTAATTAACCAAAAGTATCCATGGGATGAAAGATCATTACATAATTGCCTATCCTGTACGTATATTCAAAACCAAAACTAAGAAGCGTTCCACATCAAGACACTTGAATCGTCACAGCAAGCAACTAGCGAGTCACCATCAGGGCTAAAGGCAACCATCCGAATAGTTTTTCCTTGACAATCTTTGTGCGTGATATTTGTCAGACTCTTCTTTGTTTGCAAACCTTCACATCTCCCATCAATGTCCCAAACCTTAATCTCGCCAACATTGTTTCCTATAGAAAGTAAGCGACAATTATCATCGGTATGAAAACGTATAAACCAACATTCACAATTGGAAAGGGAAAATTCTCGTAGAGGTATGATGTTGGCACTCCTTGGAGGGCGGACAGTGCTATCAGGGACACGGGCCTGTGATAAATCAGGTTTCCATAATAAGATTGTGTTGGTGATGGATTTTGATAGAATAAGATCTCCCACATATTGAACACAGTCAACGTAATCTGTGTGTGCTTTATTAGTAGAATAAAGTGGCATTTGTTGTAACCGTGCAGAAAATGATTTTGTGGCAGCTAAGGATGATGTTGATGGGAGACTACTTTCAAGAATAGCTTTTGTCACCGTTTCATTTTCAAGAGACCAAATTTTGATGGAAGTATCCATACCCGCTGAAACAAATGAGGTTCCGAGTGGATGGAAACTTAGACTTAAGATTGCATCACGATGTCCTTCGTGTCCCGTAAACATTACAACACAAGTAGCTGAGCGAATATTCCAAAGACGTAGACTTTCATCCTTGCTTGCAGTAATTAGGAGAAATTCGTCAATGGGAGAAAATTTGAGATCATAGATTTCATCTCCATGTCCAGATAACGTCATAATTAGTGCTCTTCGTAGTGGGTCTATTACTTTAATTATGCCTCTTGACCCACCACAACACAATAGTTGTGACGATGAAGTAGAATAAGTCCAACCCACAGGATTTGACAATGTCATTCTTTGAGATTCATTGACATCCTTAGGCATGGATTCAGGAACATGAGCTTGAATTCCTCTTCCACCGAAAGCACATGCGTAGAATACTTCATCAGAATCAGCATCTTCGTAAGCCTGTCTTACAGTGAAGTTACCTCTTCCTTGATTTGCTACGTCATATATCGTAACGAAGTTTCCTGCACAAGTTGCAAAGCATCTAAAATAGGAAGACTTGTTATTTTTTCCATCATTTTGATCTTTCTCATTTATATTAGTATTTCTGTACAGATCGCTTGACCAGGCAACACAGTATATAGGATTCTTATGGAGTTCTTTCGCACTTCCATTGAATGAGAAATTACAAGGTATATTGATTTTTGGCTTTGACATTGATTTCGATTGCTGGGGATCTGGAGATAGAGAACGTTTACGATCGACTCGACTTGATGAAGAACCCATCATAGCGTGACCTTGTAGGTGATTACTATTGAGACCTTTCGTCGACAATGAAGTCATACGTCGATCTTGCTATCTTTCTAGGTTGTGGTCAGTCCTGAAATATAAGAGTTAGGGATATTTTGTAAAGACTTTAAAGAAAAGATGATTGTAACAATATTCGCTTCTTTCTTTTCCCTTGAATAGCAACATTGATTGATTGAATAAATTGCGCCCAAAATTAAACTTCAAAAATATTGGCATCAACACAATGTGTATCTTAAAGCATGTATTTTACGTAGGGCATATTACAGTATAAATGGTTTTCAACGGACACATCGAACAACAAAAGCTAACGAAAAAATTGAAAGGATGAAAAATGATAAAGAAGTGCTTCGATGACTATATTAAGCAGTTTCTTGACCATTCCTCATCCTCCTGCTGATGCTGGAGTACAGATTGAAAAATGGTCTCTATATCAAGAGATGCAGTGGCTCCAATTCGTGAAAACAATAATCAATTCTATGCGGTAAATCTTTTCAGGACTAACAACCAATTTTCCTGAGATGTTATTGCCTTCTTTGTTTCAAATGACAACATAGATGGTACTACACTCAAATGATCTGGTCGGAATGAAATATCTCATGACAATCATGACTAAAACAAGAATCATAACCACATCGACAGCAACACGTACCTCGAATGACCTATGGACTATCAAAACATTGAAATGGCAATGAGTACATTTTTATTCAAGGCATAATAACTTTTTCTCCAATTTGTTGTGTTTATGAACTTTGTAGAGGATTCATCTTTTTGATGAAAGTTGAAAATGAGTCGAAGTGTGGTAAGCAATGTATCGATGACTTGACAAAGGGTTCTCTAAGATTAATAGCCTTCACATACAAGTAGAATCCTAATTAGAAAAAAAAAATAAAGCACATGATGGGGTGCGATGAAGAACTCACTATAAAGAAATCGAAAAGTCCAGCCTTTTTTGGACCGATTTGAACAAACGAGGCATTCCTTATTGTAAGTAGAGCATATCCTTCAAGAAGTCAACGTAAGATAGAGTTATAATCGAATATTTCGACGTCTTTAGCTCTTTTGAGAATCACGTTACTTGTGTTTTGAATCATTACATAAAGGTAAATAAGGAAAATTCAAAGAACTAAAGTAATTGTAAGATTTTTCCTGAGAAATTAAAAGTTTCTATCTAGATCAGGAGAGGGGTGTAGATTAACGTTCATTAAGAGATTCATAAATCTCATTATGGACCTCATCGTTACTTCTTTCCTATATATATGTTTACATATAATATTTATTTGTTTGGAGTGAAATAATTATTTTGACAAGATTCTAAATGTTACGTAATCGTCTTTTTTTACTTCTATTGTAAGATTTATTATATTGGAGAATTCTATATGTGAAAATCAGTTAAGCAGTCTTGCAACAGATAGTAGGCAGCACTTTTTTATTTAGTTTCATCTTTTCTTGCACTGATTCATGCTAGCAGTCAGATAATATGGCGATTTTTAATGTTTTATGCGCTTTCACCATAGTCGGATCAACTTACTATAGAGCCTTCATCAAATTTCTTAGTCGTTTCTGTTGAGAAAAATGTATTGAAAGGAAAATGCAGAAAAAGGAGCTACGCGGATACTGTACGTGGACGTAAATTATCACAGATATAAAATCGGCTGTGGCCCCCCCTGACCAGGGCGGGTGCAATGCCCCTTCCATGAAATGGTTATATTACTAATACCCATAAAATTCAGTATTTTTTTAAGGTAGGATTCTACACAAATTGAGTATGTTGATGGACGAATAACATGGTATCATTCATGAGCATTGAAATATATCCAGCTTTGAATAAAAATCGTCCCTAATAGGGTGAAATGGTGTTTTAACTAGAATATTATTCTATCTAATCATCTGTTTTAGTTAGATTTAAATGTACCAACTACTTAAATGTATATAAAGCAATTTAGCATTTCTTTCCATGACACGATTACTATAACTCAAAAATATCTCTTCTTTAAACACAAACAAGATTATACGCACATATCTGGTATACATTAAAC
>Ga0209092_10003375_pt1 | contig 13900 bp, 8 predicted proteins | sample FraStrMetagenome_FD_187446 | JGI IMG/M metagenome (GOLD analysis project Ga0209092, IMG submission 187446) | Marine eukaryotic phytoplankton communities from Arctic Ocean - Fram Strait ARC3M Metagenome (SPAdes) (version 2) | ecosystem: Environmental > Aquatic > Marine > Oceanic | place: Fram...
CCTTATTGAATCATGGTTATGATGGGAAAATGAGTGTAGGGGCAGTAATAGCTTATTATTTTGAATAAGTGGAAGTAGTTGCTGTTGAAGTATTTGAGAAGGAATGTGGAGTGAGATTGCAGCAGATATTGTTTTATAATATGTTTTTTCTTTGTTTGTTTGTGGCTGATATGTTTACAGTGTTTGCTCTGGCAGTAGACTGTGCTAGGGCCCAAAGTTTCACCAGCAGTCATTGTTTTCTAAGATATGTATGTTTTATTCCAGAATGAAATCTACGGCAAGTAACAGTACCTAGTCGTTGTCCGAAACAGTAATTTACTGAGGTAATCGCGTTATAAACCATATGACTTACAAAATTTAGTTCACAACTACTGTCTACTGATACAAACTACAGTAAGTAGAATATAACATAAGTGTACGTTTTGACACCTACTATATATATATCATACACAACAACGTATTTATTGTAGAAAGGTTATGTAATTTAAATTGCATTTTTCTTTTTTGATTTTTTTTTGACAACAACCACCCTACATTTTTCTGGAATAATTTCGCACACGAAAACCTAAAATGGACTTTGGTCAGACCCAACAACAAACCGAGAGTGTCGCAAGTCAATCCAATATCTCGCTTTTAACCATTTCTTCATCCGACATTGAAAATAAGAAAAATGATGCCTACATATCAAATATGTTGATTAATTGTGCAAATCAAGCATCACTAGATTTGTACCAATTAACTTTAGGTAAAGACGATGAGCACCATCATCCACATGCCAACCATAATCTCTATCCTCATCATACTGTGAATCGGACAGATGTTATTCAACCTAATTCTCTATGTGTCATTTTCGAAGCTTTTGACAATTTGAACTTTGTATATGCAACACCCAATGCAATCTTCTCCAATCGGAATGGGCATTTTCATCATAATGATTTTTTAAATAAGCCATATGGATGTAAAATCCGTTCAAGAAATAGACAAGGATTTGGATTCGTTTATATACTAAGACCAACCAGCGAATTGTGGGCACGAAGCTTAAATCATCGAACTCAAATTATACATGAATTGGATGCTAGTGTGATTGTTTCTTATTTGAAAGTACGTCCCAATATGATTGTTTGTGAAAGTGGAACCGGAAGTGGCAGTATGAGTCATGCTTTTTTGAGAACTATTGCACCATATGGTCATTTGCATACATATGAATTTAATAAAGCTAGAGCAGAGGCTGCTAGAGAGGAATTCCGTAAGAATAAATGCAATCATTTGGTTACAGTATATCATCGAGATGTTTGTGGTAAAAAACCTTTAATGGAGGCATCCTCTGAATCTGGAGATAATAATATTTTTGAAGGATTTGGACCTATACCATCTCTAATCACAAAGGAATTAAAACATGAGAACGTCGCAGATGCAGTCCTTCTGGATTTACCAGAACCCTGGTTAGCTGTGCCTCATGCGAAACAGATACTAAAGCCTAATGCCAGGCTGGGTTCCTATTCACCCTGTGTCGAACAAAGTCAAAAGACCATTCAAAAAATGACAGAATGTGGATTTCATTCCATTCAAACATTTGAGGTAAGATTAAAAGAATATTATGTAGATCAAGTTGAGATGGAAATGCCTCCTACGATGAAACTACCTGATCGATCCAAGTCGATAGCTTGGAATCATACGGATTTGACATCTTTAACTAAAAAGGACGTCAACGAGGAATCAAAAGTTATGCAGAATGAGGATACTTCTTTTCATGATTCTGATTCCAACACCAAAGGAATCCCAGCGGGTCATCCTTCAAAAAAACGAAAGCTTATTTGCACAAGGCCCGCGGCGAACATGAGAGGGCACACCGCCTTCTTAACGTTTGCCACAGCCGGTCTAGTTTGAGCCGTTTTTGTGTATATAAAAACGGAAAATCTTTGTTTACAAACATCGTAAAAGAGATAATTGATAAAAAGAACATTAATGGTTTGTCTTTTTTTTATTTATTTATAAGGACCAAACATCTTCATATACTGATCAACAATACAATGAACTATCTCCGATTCTGTTTGTATATAGGGCTTGTAGAGCTTTTCGACCTTAACTTCCTATTTACTATTTTTCCATTTTTGCCTAAGCCGTTGCAAACAAACATACACCCAATTGGCCAACATAAAAATAGATATATTTGCCAGCTTCATGGGAAACGTAGGTTCCAAAGTCTCGTCCAACAAAACAGTGCCATACAGACGGTGCATATAGACTTTGGAATTCTTTCCGTATTGAGGATGCTATTTCTTGGTCTGTGTAGTGGTTCTTTATAGCATTTTGTGCAACCTTATGAGGAGCACATGTACAAATAAAAATAAGAAGTGAAAGACTCTACATGAAACTCTCAATATAGAAGAGAAAATACAAATAACTCACTCTAATAGCCACTTCTTGCATTTCTGGGTAATTTGACATATCGTTACTTTTAATGACAGCTCTTGGACCCAACATTTTTCGTTTTCTTTGTTTTGAAAATTGTACGAATTAAGCAACTTTGGGAACGTTAGAAAAAAGGATTGCTTGATGTTAATCACAAATGCAATAAAGATATTATGTGAATGATAAGGACTATATTTTTACAATGAAAAGAATTTGAACCTTTGCTTGTCTTCTCAAGCAATAATTGAATTGTTGCGTTTGAATCGAAACTGCTTGAGCTTTGTGGTGCCTTTTTTTTGAAATTTTGGAATTGTTCTCTAATCCATACCCCTCCAAAATGGTGGTTGCCCGCCCCACGGCGAACACAATTTTTCTTATCTAGGTATTTATTTATTTCAAATAAATTCGTACATTCACGACTGAATTCTATTTTTATTTCACCTACTGGATTCCCATCCTGACATATGAACACTTGATAACGTCATCAATCCATACTTTTTAGGATTACAAAGCAGATTGATGATGAGTAAGTGTTTACTATACCCATTTCTATTCATCTTATTACGTGGCTCGATAAGACTCATTTTTTCTATTGCTTACGTGTGAAAACAAACGTACTATCAGAATCCTTTGCTAAAAAGTAACACAGGCAAAATCAATAGATAAACGTCAATGCAAAACAGATACTTTCAACTATATAGTCACAATAAAGAAAACTACCAATTCAAAAATACTCGACCCAACTATGAAATTTGTTTCTGCAATTGTTCTCCTTGCCGGTTCCTGTAGTGCCTTTGCTCCAGTCACACAAAAGGCATCATTTGTAACTTCATCATCACAGTTGTACGACAATAAAGTTCCTTTCTTCGCCGCAGATGAATCTAGCAGTACACCTGCCGAACCCGCTGTTGCTCCACCCACTAGTGTTGATGACCTGACCGAAGAAGAAGAGGTAGAGATGCTTGTACAAGCAGAAGTCAAGAAAACAGCACGTATATCTAACTTAAGAAATTCTAACGGAGTCGATTACGCACCATGGATGAACATTTCTGAAGATGACGAGGAAAAAATCCGTCAATTAATGAAAGAAAAGACAGCAGCACGCAGAGCAAGACAAGAACAAGAAAAATCCGTTTCAGGTAATTTGTATCTTGACTCTCAAGCCCAGGAAATTAGTGGAACCGGATTGAAGACTAAGATCATCGATGGTGCTGTAGAACTTGAATGGGCAACCAAAGCAGAGACTGACACCAAAGGTTTTCTTATTAAAAGAAGACCAGCAAAAACCGAGAATTTCGAAGTAATTGGTAAGCAATGCTAGATTTTTCCAATATATCTTTTTGTTACAAATGCTGAACTCTTTCTTTTCTCATTTCTGTAGCTACCTATGAGAATTGGGGTCCACTTGCATCACAAGGGTCAGAAGGTGGAATCTACCGTTATTTTGATGAAGGTGTTACACCAGGAGGATGGGTATACCGTGTTTCTGAAGCTGACAATAATGGTGACGTAAATGATATTTGCCAATGTCTTGTTGAAATTCAAACACCAGAAGAACAAAGAGCCGGACTTATTGCCGGTGTTGGTTTTGGAGTTTTCGCCATCGCTGCCATTCTAGGTGGTACTTTGTTGGATCCAATGAATGGATATTAAAAATATTGTCAATGAAATAAACTAAAAATGAGAGATATCAATTTCACAAACGGGCACATCGAATAATTCCAATATAGTGGCCTACATCTTCGTCAAAGCAACGAAAAAAAATACTTGAGGAGGAAATGGATTTAATAAAGTCTAAATACATAATTACAAACATTAACGCTACTTTATAGTTGTTTGTGTGTTTTGAATTCTAAGGAAATTATTGTCTTTTGAACGGAATCATGCATTAATATCCTTTTGGTGTAGTCTTTTTTTGAAATGAAATAGAACATAAATTTATGTTGTGCCATGAAATTCATTCATTAGTAACCAAAGCTATATTACACTCTTTCCGTTGTTCCTGTTGTGACGACTTTGTGGATATGAAGTCTGGGTGTATCGACGATTACTCAGCAAAGCAATCTTAAGCGCAAAGTTCGAAACGCTTTCATGATGCTGTAGGCATCCACTTTTGTATTATAATTATAATGAAATCTCTCTCATGAGAAACAATAACCTCTTTCTGTTTTGTTCTAATACGTAGATTTCTTAGCTCGTTGCCTGGTTCTAGATCACGTGCAATATTGCGAGCCTTCTTTGCCAAGTGCCTCATGCTCTATACGGAATAAAAAGAAGAAATTAATTAAAGAAGAACTTTATTTTTCCGTTGCATTGAAATTAAGACTCACTTCCGCATACCGCTCGGCCAATTCCTGTGACATTGTAGGCAATCGACGTAAAACGATTCCTTCATGATTGCAAATTACATATCTGATTCACAAATGATTCATTAGAGAAAACTGTGAGCTAACCATTGTTTTTATAAGTTTAAGATAAACATCTTTTCATGCCTACCCTTCTACCCCCGGTTGAACCTTAATACGTTCCAAAGTTTCCTCGACCGCTGACTGAAATATAATAAATGGCGTGAAATAGTTTCAAAAGATGTTGTTTACCATATAAAAGCTATTATTATTCGTGCTGGATAGGAAAACAAACATGTTAACTTTTAGCTTACCATGTCTTCGCTAATCTTGCTAAATTCAAAGAATTCAATTCATCCTTTTCTGTAGGAAGAGTATAAATTTCAAAGTTTGAAATATAAAAAAAGGGGGGCAATCTTATTCGACTTTCGAAATTATGTGAACTATAACTGTGAATAAATAAGTCGTAAAACACAAAGAATTTATCTACAACTCCGATGTGATTTGCTGTCACTTATTCTACAAATTTTGCGCAATTTCATGATTTTCTTATTTGACTTTCTCCCTGAACATCTTCATGAACAACTACTCTTTTTATCACGAAATCATGAAGATTAATAAAAAGGATATGATTTTCTCAAGAAAACGATTTCGTTTTTCAAAACAGCAACCCAATGAAATCGTAAAGCGTTTGAAACAGAGTTGGCACCTACTTTATGCAACGTTCTTAATCCTCCATTTCAAAATCTGCTACTCTCACAACATTCATGACTATGGGATTCCATTAGGATATTATTCTAACCTCTGGATATGCAACGTGTCCATACTACTTTCTGTTGGAGGCATATTATTTCATTACCCTACTATTGTGGCATCTTCTATCATTGCCGTATCATCGTCACATTTGGCATGGATATGTGACTCAATTCTAATGTTTTTCACTGGTGAATTAAGCGGTCCATTTCAAATAGCTGATTATACCACTCTCCGAAAGAATGAGTTATGGTATCGGATATGGGTCAATTCCCACCATCTTTGGTTTATCCCGTTGAACATGCTTTACATCAAAGGTCGCTCAGAGAAATTTCGGATAACATTGAAACATTATTTTGGAGGAGCAATATGGGTATGGTTAATATCTGGTATTACTATTTTATTAATACCAAATAAATGTATGGAGACCATTTTTGATGATGGAAAGTCAAGGTGCCTTTTTATAAACATAAACATGATTCGAAAATGGTGGGGATCAGATAACATTGACGTACTTCATTGGTTTGATCGATCAAATGGAGTTTCTGCTTGGATTTATTTCGTGTATGCTAACTTTATATATTCCGGAGTAATGAATGGGTTTTGTTACTTCTTCTTAAAGAAATATATGATGGGACAAAAATAATACAATGATATTACTTCAACAATAGAACGATCTTAATCCAACTCATAAAATCAACTAAAACGAGTACTTTTAAAGAATAGCTAAGTTTCATATTACTTTTTACAATTGTTGTAACTGAAATTTCAAACATAGAGTGGTTTATCCCCACAGATGATGTGAGAATGTAAGAAGCGTCTGTGAAATTCCTTCGCATTTGAGGATTAATAAAATATGTATGGAAACGAAAGAAAAGATCGAAATCAGAGCTCTTCCTTCTTTTCTTCTCCAATATCCAAACCAATTGGGTCTTGTTCAGTTTTATCAAGTTTAGAACCAACACGTTGAGCTTTTCCATGAGGATCTTCTGGATCAACTTCCAAATGGCCAAAGTAACTCAAGTCATTAGCAGACATTCCACGTCCGATATTTTCAGGAATGGTCCAACCATTTTTGATGGTTTTTGTCAAAGCGGGGATGAAATCTTTTTTCCTTGAGACTCGATTTCCTAAATCCAAAAGTATTTTGTCTGTGGATAATGTTGTGTTCTCTTGGAAGGCAGCTAAAGCAAGGGTCTTTTCAGAGGGTCCACATAAAATCAATTTTGATTTTAATTTGACAATATTGACCACGGCCAAAAACAACATTTTGAGATTCTTTTCCTTCTTACATGCCACCAATTCAGGAAGAAGCTCATTGACTCTACTGAGAATAGCATCATCATCTGTTGTCTCCACCACTGCAAATCCGATATCTCCATTGAATCCATCCTTAACTTCAAATGAAAAGCTCTTTTGGTCTCCGTTCACCAACGCATGAGGTGATAGAGATGCCAGTTCTTTCGATTTGGCTTTGAATTGTTGACTTGCCAACAACTGAATATCATCGACACCAGCAATATCTGATAATACAGCCACCATGAGGCGATCCCAATCAGTCGTCGTTGGTCCCAGCAGGTTGAGTGTGTCGGATAAGATGGCACATAGTAACATTCCAGCTACCTTCAGAGGAGGTTTTCGACCATGTGTTAAGAAAGTGTGCGCAATACTGTGTATCATTTGATAGATATATTTTATAAGTCAACGTCAATGTCAACGTCAACACTTGACAATGAAAGATCAAAGACGTAATGTAATGTGTGAAGAGAGACTTACATGGTACTCATTGATCCCCAGGGACGAATATCAATATAAATGGGTTTATCAGTCACAATCGTTTTTGATTGAAGAGCATGATGATCAATCACACCAACGACATTATCAGCATTAATGGCAAGATTCATTTGACTAGTCTGTTGGTGGTCCACTAAGCAAATGCCAGCCTTAGGATTCTCCTGAATAAGATCCTCCACAGGTAGGGGCAAATCCACCTTCCAATAATCTAGTGCAAATTGAGTCTCTGAATTAATCTTGGAGGCCAAGGCAGGAATACCTCCATATAATTCTGCTGCTCCAATTGCTCCAGCCACAGAGTCCAAATCAGTCACTAAATGCCCGACAAAAACAGCATCCTTTAAAATCTCGGGTAAAAACAAATCCACCTTGTGTTCTTTCAACGAATCTACAATATTCTCAGCTACTTCTTCCTTCGCAATCACTTGCTCTTCTACCTCTGTTCGTTTACGAACTACATCCGAGGAATATTTCTTTCCATGGTCACCACTTTGTAATCGGAGCGCTTCTGCAGCTCCAGCATGGTGTGGATGTGCCTCTTCTTTCATTACGATTTTTGCTTTCTTTGCAACTGGTTCAGACATTATGAGATTGTGTGGAAGATGAAGAGAATGTCTGCTTTAATTAAAGGCAATTCTTTTGTAGACTACCAGTCTGTAGCTATACCAATTGAAGGTTCTTAGTCTTCCTAAATACTTCTTTTACTGAATATGAGGTGTGATGAAAAAGTCATGTAAAAGTTTTTTTGTTCATGAATTGGCGGGGTTCTTTTCCACATCTAATGTAAGGTCATGGATACTCGAGTCCTACTTACATACATTTAGTATTAAGTACAGACGTTTGCATGGACATACGGATGTCCACTTACATATAAATAACTGAATCTTGCGAGATGAATTTATTGAGAATGCTTTCCTCCGTTGAGAATCGGAACGTTACTATTGAATCAAACTGTATATGTACATACTGTAGTTCTACAGCTCATACTAATGTGTAACCATAGGTAATAGAATTCTCGTGTACCATACTTCCAAGTAAAAAATAAAGATGAGGAAATTCCAGAACGCATTTTACGTTGCATGATTATAATCATAAAACACGTCATCAGAATTCGAATGAGATGAAGATTCACGCGTTTGTCACGAAGATGTGTAGCCATGACCAAATACAAACAAGGATGCAGAATTTATCATCAACCTCTTAGTTCAATTTTGGTCTACCATATACACAGAAATAAAAATCAATTTGCTTCACAAAAAAATCTATTTCATAGAAGTTCAACGACTCATTACGGACAATCAACAGAATAACTTTTCATGAATAAAGAAGAATTTCAGATATGCTTTTTGTAATTTTAAAATTGTATCTTCTATTGTTCTGTTAGACAACAAACATCAATGATGAAGATGCTTCTACAGAACAAGAATTGGTGATAGGAAAGAGGTTTTTATCATCCAGACCAAGACAAAAAGTTGAAGTGGGCATGATTTTTCATAATTGCATGACGTCATACCGATTACTTAAGGAAAGAACCTATTTTGTTAGGAAAAAAAAGACCTGAAGATTATTATTATAACCCCATCAGGCATTTTACTTTTCAAGCTTTCCCTACGAGTCACACGGAAGACTTTCCTTTCTTAAGTTGTCTCCGGGGAATGACACCCCCACTCAATTCATCATCTAACATCATCTTCACCTCTCCCTATATTCGTAGAAACACTTCTTATCCAAGTATCATGACTGATCAAACAAAGAATCAAAATATTATGACAGAAAAAACAAATGCTTCACCGCGAAGCTTGGATGATTACTATGAACAAGCTAGCGCCAATGATCTAACCTCTATCGCATCATCCTATTGGATATTATTAATCGCTTTAGGATTTGCAAATAGTGGAGATGCTGCTGAAATCACCAATATGAATTTTGTCTTATCGAATGAAGAGTTTGCAGAAACGATTCTATTAGGAGATTTTAAACAAAAAGGAGCTCTTTTGGCAGCATGCATTTTTGGTGGAATGCTTTTGGGTGGATTATTGGTAAGACATAAAACTCAGTTCCATTTGTTCAGTGTTTATCTTTTCTGAAGAAGATGTATTTAAATTCTATTCTCTGATTCATTAAGACTGGAGCTTTTGGTGATCACATGGGAAGAAGACCTACTCTCCTCCTAGGACTTGGTCTTAATTCTGCAGCAGGACTCTTATCAGCTCTCGTTCCTGGATTTTATTCCTTGTGTTTCTTAAGATTTCTGGCAGGTCTAGGTGTTGGTGCAATTTTGTCAAGTTTGGTGACACTTGCAACCGAATCCTCTCCTCCATCAAAACGAGGAAGAAACGTTGCCTTTGTCGGATGTTTCTTTACTTTTGGAACCGTGTATGTAGCACTTTTAGCTCTTTGGTTTTATGGAGGCAATCCTACAGAAAAGGTAATATCATGGAGGATCTTTGTTGCTTTATGTGCTCTACCCTCCTTTTTGGGAACTGTTATGGTTTATATTTATGTCCCAGAAAGTGCGCGTTTTTTAGCACTACAACATCGACATGCGGAAGCGACAAAAATTGCAAACCACATAGGATACGCTATGGGATTTCGAGGGCAGGAGTTAGAAGAATCTGAAATTCAATATCATCATTCCTCTTATCGTCCTTACCATACAACTCGAAACCCAGCAATATCATTTACAGTATTGAAACAAATAACATCAATTGCTATGGCCAGTATATCTAAACTTTACACTCCAGAAATCCTGCCCAAAACGCTTACATTGCAAGTAGTTTGGATGACACTCTCATTTGGGGCGGGCTTAAGTACCTGGATAAACGTCGTGTTAAAAAAAATGCAAGTGTCCAACTTATATTACAATGCCTTATATTACTCATTGGCTAGCATACCAGGGAATTTGGCAGCAGCTTATTTCATGGATCGTATGGGCCGAAAGACTTTAATGGCCTTTGGAATGTTGGGTGCCTCTATGTCGTTACTTTATTTTTCAAAGGTTGCATCTGATTTTATGAATACAGAAATTCCTAATAACGACACCAATGCTTCCATTGCAACACTATGCGCCTGCATTTTTCACGCATTTGTTGTGATAGCATGGGGTACCGTCAATGTCATCACCAGTGAATCATTTCCCACTGAAGTTCGTAGCACAGGTCTAGGGGTTTGTGCTGCAAGCGCTCGAATGATCGCCATGTTTGTCCAATATGTCAATGGAGCTTTAGTGGACCAACCTGATGTATTGTTACGTATTTCAAGCATAGCCATGTTAATTGGTGCGTTGTTTTCAATGACATTAAGGGATACATCGTTCAAGCCATTAAAGGACGAGATTTCCTTTATGAATGGCAATGGAAAAGATTACAGGAATTTGGATCATCGGGAAGATGATTATGATGAGTTGATAAAAAATGGAAACATTGAAATGAAAGATGACACCAACGTAGATTTTGTATAATAAAGTCAGAACAATTGTTAGAATGCCTAATCGAATATGAAAAAGAATAAGCGAGTTATAATAAGCCATTAAAAAACTCCATGAAGATTTAATGTTAGCAATGGCTTAGATTTTTCAGAGATATTCCACTTTTAGGATGATAATTTTCGATAGACCCAGCAACATTTTATGGTTTTTTATAAAAATATTTTATTTTTGGATTAGATGATCACACTAAAAAATGCAGTAATCCTTCATGAGGATGTCAAGTCAAGTTCACTTTTGAATCTGTGGCAACTGGTTTCTCACAACAAAGAAGAATACCGCACTATTTTCTGTTCACCCCTAGATGATATATATGCGTAAAGACTTCTGGGTAATGGATTCAAATGTACTCGAGACAAAAACTTTTATGACGTCTCTAGAGTATTGCATAAAACGAGATCTATCCGAAAGTTATGAGTATACACGCTTTAATAGTTTCAGTTTGATATATTTTTCTCATTTTTTTATTTGTGAAGCATAAAACAATATCTTCACAGTTTGACATAAATGAAACATTAATATGAATACAAATACAGGAAAAATTATATTTTGATTTACCAAGATATTATTAGATCTATAAATACTCAAAATATTATATCATGGAATCTTAATTTGTGAAAAGAATCGGCAACGACATTAGGAACGCTGCTTTAAGCATGGAGAAGGAATTATAATTTGAGGCGGATGTCAGCTCCTCTTTGGTATCCTCGATCTCTTCTTCTATTTCATCAACTGGTTCAGCCCCAGTTGGGCTTTCTGTTTCTTTTTCTTTCTCAGTCTCATCAACTTGTACCGCTACTTCTTTTTCAGGTGGTGCAACAACTTTATACATTCCTGCCATTCCTCTTTCCAGGTGAGCTGGCATATGGCAATGGACCAAAATGTTGCCTTCATGACGAGGAAAGCATACATGAATAGTTGCATTAAGTTGAACAGGGAATGTATCACGCCAAAATGGAGTCTCTTGGTCAATCCCATCAACGTTTGTGACAAGGAACGGTACAGAATGTATGTGAAATGTGTGGGCAATGGGCGGTCCTTTCGAGAAAACAACCCATGTTTCGCAAGTGCCTAACTCGATCTCCCCATGCATATAATGTGGAGTATAAACACGCCCGTTTAATCCCACGCCTGATGCTGGATAAAGGATCACATCGGACTCGTTGTGTGGAATATTCAATATAGGGAATGTATTTGAAATAGCCATAACGATTTCTCTAGTTTTCACACTTGGCATCCCTTCAAGCTCTTGAAGAGAATGATGATAATCGGGTATCTCTTCAGGTAATCCGCTAGTGGGAATATCTTCTTCAGAATCTTCTATGATGATGGTGAGTGCAACACCTGGCTTGTCGTAAGATAGACACGTATCGAGAGGAATGCCAAAAGCAGCGTTACATGCAGGACCAGCAATGCCAATATTCCATGCATCAATATGCATAGTATATGTTCCTGGTTTATCAAAAGTGACCATAAATTCTGATCGAGATCCTGCATGTAAACCAATTTGATTGGTTTCTTCCAAAACTGGCACAGGGTACCCATCATAAGCTACAGGAAGAATCATGTGATCATCAAGTGTCAAGATTTTTGGAGGCCTAGATGAAGCTCCAATAGCTCGAAATAAAACAGTCTCTCCAGTTGCAAAATTAATTGTTGCAGTTTCACCAAGTTCTCCATTTGTTACATAATCCCAATCAAAGTCCATCAGTATTTCGATACCGGAGCGACTTGGTTTTCCTGCTTCGTCTACTTTACTTTCAGAAAGAGTAAGAAAAACCTCGGTTGCATCAGCGATCTCGGGGACATTCGTAATATCTTCATCTGTACCTTCGATAATAAACGCCCCAGCGAGACCAGACAGCGATGAGTACTGTGCGGTCATATGAACATGATTGTGGTACCATGCAAATACTGGTGGCTGATCTTCGGGAATTTCAAAAGCGTAAGTCCTACTTTCGCCTCCGTTGATAGGATTAAACAAGTCCTCTATTTTAGGATCAACGTGAGCTCCATGGATATGCAAGTTCATGAAGTTGTTTCCCCAGAAACCGTACTTTGGTTCACCACCAGAGTAACCCTCACTTGTAAGACTATTGTACACAATAGTTACGTTCAACTCATTCAAAACCTCTGACTCAGGGTTGTACACATAATCCAAAAGCTCTCTCTCTTGAGAGGATATGTGATCAAGATTGTTCTTCAGTGTGATAGACACTGAATCTCCAGGCTTGACTCGAATCGTTGGTCCCATGGCATTTCCGTTATATCCAGGAGCTACTCGGGTTCCGTTCACAGATGTGACCCAATCAACTTCCAAAGTTACATCTAATTTCCCGTCTTTGGAAATAAATTCTTCAGGTTGGAAGATTGCATTTGTAGTGAAAGAAGAGAGCGCAAAAAGCAGCAAGGAGAAAGCTTTGGAAGGCATCATCCCTATTTTTTGGAAAGAATGAAAATATGAGAACGTAATAATTATAATAAGCAGTTGTTACGAATTTATTAAGGGTTTTTACACTGAGTAGTGTATGGCATACTATACCGTAGAGATAGTGAGTTATATTGGGTCGGGGTACGTAAAATAAACATAAGATTTCATTATGCAATCTAAGACGTAGATATCTTTTATGGTAATCATGTACGCTGTACGTAGCTTTAGTGTAAAAATCGGGTTCTCATTGTCATGCAAAGAATGTGAAAGCACGGTTCAAAATTCTCATTTTAACGTAAATTTGAAACAAACAGGTAAAAAGCTACATACACGTAAAAAACATTCTGGTTATGCAAAGGATACAGAGAATATATTAAGCATATAGAACTAAAGTAGTGATAAATTAATGTCAAACTGTGTCTAAGTGATCTTATCAGATTGTTCTTGAGAATAATGAATTGACATCATGCAGAATTGTGTATGTACGACCAATACCAATCACATATCTTTTTGCTAAGTTCTGAATATGATTATCCCCTTATTGGTTTTTTTTGAGGGGACTCCGAAGTCCACGTAAATTTGCAAAATAAAATTTAATAAACAACTAGTAAGCAACGAGTAAAAATCATTTCACACAATGAGCAAACAATACAAAATCAATATAAAATCACTATAATCCGT
>Ga0209092_10003376_pt1 | contig 13894 bp, 12 predicted proteins | sample FraStrMetagenome_FD_187446 | JGI IMG/M metagenome (GOLD analysis project Ga0209092, IMG submission 187446) | Marine eukaryotic phytoplankton communities from Arctic Ocean - Fram Strait ARC3M Metagenome (SPAdes) (version 2) | ecosystem: Environmental > Aquatic > Marine > Oceanic | place: Fram...
TCTCATTTGTCATCGATCTGGCTGTGACTTGTTATTGTTATAATGATAAACGTAAGAGAATTTATTGTGAAAAGATAGGGTTCCGATTTACGTTGCCTTTTATCATGATAGAGATAATCCGAATTTAAACTAATGAAATCCTGTGATTTATTTGTTTTTGTCAAGAGCAGGTTTTCATATTTACGGCTAGAGTGATTCATCATACTTTTTTCAAAATAATTTATTACAACAGGAGATCGATTGCATCCTCTTCAATTGACCACGCAAAAAATGCAGCAGCCACATGAAGGTGAATAGACTTTTACATTTCTATCACTTTTCTTAATTTTGGTCTTGCGTGCATTTGATACATTAAAAATCTTATTAAAATATACACATGAATGATCTCATTATAGCAATATGCATTATGGAACGTACGGAACAGCATTCAATGCATACAATTACACCGTTGAAGGTCTTGCCTGTACTTTTAATTCACACCTTCTCAACATGAAATTCTAGATTTAACCGAAACATATTGATTTCATGAGTCATGCTTTGAATGAGGAGGTATTTATTTATGCAGTATGATACACAAATAATCCTCAGAAAGAAATACAAAAAATTGATTTCACCCAGGAGAAAATGAACATGTGAGCTTTGTATAGAAAAGGGTTCATTATGAATAGTTTCTGGAATGAGATCTGGAATAATGCATCTTTTGATAATTTATGCTACAGTACATTTTTCATATTCATTTGGAGAATAATAAATTTACTAAAAGTTATGAATCCATTTTAGCAGACGGATTATTATTCCGCTATTTCAATTGAAATTAGCCACACAATATCTTTATACTCCATTATCATTTTATCACAAATGACTCCTTCTTTTCAAACTTACTTTGCAGAAGAAGACCTCCAATATATCGAGTGCAACATAATCTTTCAATCATGGAACACTCCCTGCTAAATTTTCTGCTTTTTTCTCATCTTTTCTCCTTTGTTCCACAATTCGCTCATCTTCAGAGATCATAACACCCAATTCCATAAAACGCTTCTTTCGATAAATGGCATCTTGAAACGCAATGGGAGTAGCCCCTTGGATAGCGTCAAAACCACCTTCCAGTGGTCTCTGCTTTGGATCTTTCACATCATAAATACCTCTAATACAATTTAAAGTCATTTTCAAATCATTATGAGTTTCATCCAGACGCATTGTAAATGCATCTTTATTCGCATGCCCATAGGTGAAATATTTATGCCGCATAACTTTCATGGACGAAAAGAAATTATGAAAGTGAAAACCAATCGGATGATTGTGATGATCGGATGTTAAACCATCCGCTCCTCCGGTATTTCGGAAGTCAATCGGTCTCCATAGTGGATACATGGTGGTATTTGGCATATTGGCATAATCATTGGGTTTTCTTCCATATCCTTCCAAACGAGACCCCCTATCCAAAAATAGTCGCTTTCCGGGTGTATGTATGGAGGAGTCACCTATTTCATCCACACATTCGCCAATCATCATGTCTGGGTGATACCATAGTCGATCTGCAGATATGCAATCAGGTGCGGATTCAAATATGAGAGTCTTGGCGACAATCTTTGGTTTGTGACAATTTTGTCCAGGCTCGAATTGAGGTATCTCACAAATTTGGGATGCTACTAAAAAATCTCGACTGAATGATTCATCAATATCCGCAAATATCACAACATCTTCGTTTGTCATGCCACTTTTCCGAAATCGATCCAACGAAATATCTCGTTGGATGTGTTCTTGCTGATAATGGATTCTTCCATACTCATCCGTCCGCTTTTTGGGATCATCGATGTATTGATCAACATACACTTGTGTCGAAGGTCCAAATATACCACTCTGCATCACTGATAAGTCAAATGACCCCTCTGCAAATCGGAGAGTCCGCTTTTGCATAAATTCTTCTCTGTCAGAAGTGGTCACATCGCTTTCGGCAAAGGCTACAGTATGATACAGACCATAACCTTCAATAGCATTTGTTGCAATGGTATGCCATGAATCATCTGCTAAGAGACTTCCAAAAAAGATTCTACGCCTCTTTGTACGGCCTTTGTATTCAAATCCGTATTTTTGGCATCGTGCTGTTTCAATTTCAGGATCTATAATATCATTATTGAGATCATAATGGGTTCTACTTTGTTGTTGTTGTTGTAGCAAGGTCAAAATTCGATGAAGAGAAGAATGAATATCAGTTTGATCGATGAGTTGGTCGAGAGGGTCTTTTATGGATTGTTGTGTTTGTTTTGTAGTAGATGTAACGGGATCCTGAAATTGTAGCATATCGAGAGATCTTTCGGAGAAGTTGAGGATGGAGGAACTACCATAGAGCATACTTCCTAAAAGGAAAGCAATGTATAAAAAAAATAGAAAAAAGAAAGCTTTGATTCGATAAGATTGAGGATATTTGTTGTGAAATCTAAACGGCATTTTGAGAAAGAGGAGATGTATCTGCTGAGAAAGAAACTAATGAAGAAACTAATGAAGGAACTTGAAGTGAATAACCTTCATGAGAATGAAATATAGTTTGTTTTGAAGAAAAGTTTTTCTGAAGTTGTAACCCGTCTGTCTTTGCTTGAATGCGATGCTGTATTTTGTGTTATATATATCTCTAGGATCATCACGCAAGTGTTCTCGAGACCTGGACGCTACGTAATTCGATACAATATTCTCCGCGCGGCGTGAAAGGATATCAGCCTCAGTGCAATGTTATTTATACACGTTTAACAATATAACATACTACTACTACTATAGGCAATATGTAAAGAATATTCGTTTTTTGTGTTCATAGACAGAAATTAGGAACCGATGCGAACCCATCCAAATTCAAATATGCATTCCAAAAGAGTAAAAGTTGAATTTGCTTAATTATACATTCCATTTTTACGTAAGCTGCGTACAAAATGTACTGGCACTACATTAATATTACGAAGCAAACCTCTTCGTCCAATAGCTTTACCCTTAATTTTCAACATAAGCGTCTTTTGGTATATGTATTACTATTACTATTACTATTACTATTACTATTATTATTACTATTACTATTACTATTATTATTACTATTATTATTACTATTATTATTATTATTATTAAGTAAGATTCATGAGTTTCGACATCGACGATGTAGGTCTTGCTGCTGAGGGTAGGGATTGGTCAGACACAAAGATTTCTAGCAGAGCAAGGCGGGATAGAATCTTACCCAATGGAGTCGTGCTGAAATTGATGAAGAGGTCCAACTGGGAAGGCTGCAAGCGCTTGTTTTCTAATCTTGCCCTTCTTTTCTCGACTGCATATGCTATATACAAACTGAACATCCATCCCGATATAGCAATCCATAATATTCGTCAATGGGGCCAGTTTGAACTCGAGAAAATCCTTATCTTCATCCCTCTTTACATCTCTTATGGCTTTCAGATGCAGTGCCTCGCCTTTGCTGGAGGACACGAGCTGCACCATGGTAATGCCTTCAAAACAAAATGGATGAGTGCAGCCGCAACTTTTTTTGTGGGCACGGCTTTCTTTGAAGTTCTCCCGCATGAGCGTATAATACACAAACAGCACCATATGTACACCATGGACATTAATAGGGATCCCGAGCTGACGAGTTTCTATTCAAGAGATGAACTAGAAGACCTGAAGTTTAATTGTGTTCCCCAGTCAAGGTATAAGTATTTGAAGACATTCTTTAATTTGCTCAGCTATTTTCAGCACCGCGCATACCGCCTCATGAGTTCCTGCCAAGGTATTGCCACTGACTACACGGGAATGGGTTGGAGCATGCAGAGTCCTCGGCCGAATAAGTTGAACTCTGTGGTGGTCCGCGACTTGCAATTCTGGTCTCTCCTTCAGTTGAGCGTCTATGTTGCCATTTTTTGCACCATCGGCAAAACTATCCAAGGCTTCAAGAACTTGCTTTTCTGGTGGATTATTCCTTGCATCCTTGGCTATGGTCCAATCAATTTCTTTCGTAATGCTGAACACGCACATTGTGACATGACAGCAAACCAGTTGTTAAGCACTCGCACTGTCGAGTCGAACAAGATTGTCAGGTGGCTCTTGTGGGAAACCAACTTCCATGCCGAACATCATGCATATCCTATGGTCCCTTTCTTCAATCTTCCTAAGTTGCACGAACTTCTGAATGACCACATCAAACATAACGAATGCAAGTCTTTCGCTTCGCAGAATTGGCAAATGATCAAGAAGGGAGGTTGGATCGACGAGCAGAACTCCAAATAGTAAATATTCATGTGTTATAACATTATACTTCTCTTGAAGATCACGAATATCAACTATGCTAGCTTTCAATTGCATTTTTTGTTCATTCAAGCTTTTTGCCAGCTCCTGACGGTGGAACATAGAATATAAACACAGCTTCCGTTTTGATTTATTTCCAATGTAATGAAGTCCTCTCTTTCTTGCACGTTATTCTAGATCAAAGCATTCGAAAAAATTCAAGGGGTCTGCTGTTATTAGCTGCCTCTTTTTATGGCAATTTTTTTATTAGATATACAACACTCAAATTATCCAATTTTTATTTCATTGAAAGAAATGGAAGAATAACGATCGGAAGAAGATATTGACAAATAATATAGATTTACGAAAAGAATTTATGTTCGACAATAGAGGAAATTAAATCTTGATCGATATGACGATCATTACCATCGAATCCAATGTAGATCTTCTCTATGTTTCGTTTCTGGTAGTTTTTCTCTAAATTACCCATGTAAAATCGCGACTATTCAAAAATGATTCACGATTATGATTATGATTATCATTATCATTGAGATTGGGGAACCGAATTTAAACTACATTTCATACTATAAAGTTTATGATAAGGCACTTTGACAATTTTATGATGGTGAATATAAAAAGTTGAGTCGTTAAAGCAAAATTAAAATTTATTTTCTTACAATTTAGGATTAATAAGTCAACGATACGAAGTTAAATCTTACTTAGAGATCTTGAATCAATTTTAACACGCTATAGCGACAGAATTTGATCAAGCCTTTGCTGTAAGGAATCAAGTTGTCGCAATAAATCGCTTGAAGATGAGCACTAGCGGTTTTGGAAAATCTATCAAGGTCATTCCTTTTGACGGAAAGAAATCAAATTTTCGTCAATGGACAGGAAAATTCTTGGCAGCATCAATTGTTCGTGGTTACGAGGGGTGAACTTCGTTAGCGCGTAAATTTTTTAATGGAATTAGTAAATAAAAGCAGAACAAAGAACCTTTAGTTTCATTCGTACTTATAATTAAAATTTCCGCATGAACACTTTTGGACAAGTAATTCTACCACTTGTCAAAGAATAACTACGAAAAGTAATCTTGAGAATAACATCTTTGATCACTTTCATTGCTATTACGGTACTTTAATTGATATGGCGTTGCATATTTAGAAAGAAATAAATCCTTTGATTTTGACCATAAGATCGTTGTTGTTTTATAAAAAGAAAAAATGGATGGGGATTCATTGAAAATGGAGATTCCAAAATTCATACGATAGGGCACTTAAACTATATTCGAAACGTGTTTCATACCGTATTCTATAGCACATTGCACAAATTTCGTCCGGGATAAGTGCAAATTTTGGGATGATACCAGACAATGATAAATCAAATTTGGATGTCTAGAAACCCACATAACAATGGGTAATTTTGTGAAGTCCTTTCATAATGACTTGTCACACAAATGAATTGAATGATATATTCAAAGGGTTTTGATTAGTTTGAATGTGTCAATCTTAACTGCTGTTTTCATGTCATCTATTTTCTGTTCAACCATTCTGAGAATAACAATTGAGGTGACAAACTAGGACATTCCTACGTAATTTAAGTCAGTACTGAAGCTACATAGAGAAAGAATATCCAATTTACTAATTCTGTCTAGAGAGAGTACCTATTCATGACGCAAAAGAATCGGAATCATCAATTGCGAACTCTTTTCACATCACTCCTTTTCTAAAAAGATTTTTCACGACCTATCCAAGACCCGTTTCCTTCGACATATCTCAAAGCAATGAGGAATATCCTATTTCATCGCATCACTACTACATTATCACGACATGGAAGTCGAGTTGTTGAACGACCCACACTCATCATCAATGCAGGAAGAAGATTTTCAATTTACGGTGGTAATACAAACATCACGGTAAGGTCTCACTGATGGATTTTCAATCACTTCCAAATATCCTTGTCCGGTACATCTCACAAACGTCAAAATCATCGTTATGAACAATTACAGTATTCTGGTGGACAGGCTATTAATGGGCAAGGGGGATACTACGGATCTGGAGGATCTCGATCAACACTTGATCCAACAACGTCTCAAAAAGCTGGAATGGTGGCACTCGCTGGAGATGTGGAAACAGTACAACGAACCATGCGTGAAGCAGAGTCATTGGAACAATTGCTGCAACGGGAGATGGAGGAACAATTGGACGATGCTGCTCCTACTGGACGATCGATAGAGTTGCGCAGCACTATTCGAAAATTGATGACATCATCTGATTTTGGAACGGCGTTGAAGAATTTGGAGGTGGAAGGACAGCCTGTTTGGGGGCTGTCGAGTGAAGAACGGGAACTTGTCACCTTTGCTAGGGAAAAATTTAATGAATGCTGATTTTGCGATATTGGTTTGATGGAAAGGGAATAGAAACAATGCACTTTTTAAGTATTGGTGAAAGTGGAAATCGATAGGTATTTATATTGAACTAATGGGTTGCAGTGTACTTTCGTAACGATAAAGCTTCTGCTGGGGAAACTCAAAAGAAGCAAAATAGGAAAGGAATTTCATCTCATCTTCAAAAAAAATTAAAATATGAAAAAGAACTTTCTCAGTCTTTATGGTTTCGTTTGTGAATGTATTCGTTGCAAACATGCGTATTTACAAATAGTATTAGTTAACTTTTATTATTCTAATGCAAGATGAGCCGTGACAAGTGCCTTTCTCAATACAAATTGTTGGTTCCACATATCCTTCATACTGTTGTCTTGCAAATGCTCATAACATTTTAAATTCTTATGCTTCGAAAAAGTTAAGCCAACAGGTACCACATGCAAAATGTAACATTGTTATTGAATGAATAAGATGTAAATGTACTTATCCAAATGGAGTATAGCATGTATCATCATATCTATGAATTTGGAATAATCTTATCTCGTGAGCTTAAAATAACACTCGTTGTGATCGATAGATGTTAAAAAGAAATATGAATAATACATTGAGTACTGCTGTATACTTGAAACTACAGAAATAGAAAATGTTCCCTCTCAAACTAAAAATGAATCAATACACTGCTTCAATAATGGAAAATAAAAAAAAAATCCACCCTTACTTTCAAATGATTTGTGTACCTTCCTACTACAACATCATTCATTTATTCTAAAAATCATCCCTAATCAATATAGACTCTTTCAAATTATATGATGTATATTGAAAAACGTGAAATGAGTCAGGAAACATTGAATATAAGCATTTCATGACATTGAAATACTTGCAATATTTTCGGAATTCATTTCTGCTACATTGGTTTGATGAATATATTGGAACTATGTCTACTTCGAAGATACAATACCAATTGTATCTCCTTTCCAGTGACTATTTTCATGGTCACCCCATTGAAATTTCCTGTCATTATACCTCGAATATTATTTTTTTCCACCTTTCTTTTTCCCTCCACCCAATCCGGCATCTAGTAAATCCAATGTATCCATTGTTTTTGCAACCTTTTTCTTTTTTGTAACAATCTTCTTAGTAGCCTCCGTTGTTTGAGTTTGTTCCTGTTCTTTCTTCAATGCTTGTTTTTGGGCTATTTTGGCTGCTAGGGCAGCACTATCGTTGGCATTACGTTGTTCAGGACGACCATCCTGTTTTCCACAAAGAGTACCATATCAGATGAATTTGATATAATAGAGGGAACAATGTCATCGTTAGGTATCGGAGGAACATTGGTACAATCGTTTCTATGAACATTGGGTGGTATGGTCAATTGATTACTTACCTTGCCTTGACTCCTTTGTTTTTGAGCTAGCTTTTTCTGGTTTTTCTCCCTTGCAGCATCGCGTTGATTCCCTCTTGCCATTTCGTTAATTTTTTCAATTCCGAAGGAGTAAAGTGGTGTTTGTGATTGCTTTTTGTATATTTCTTATTTATTGTAAGTCTCAGTGAAGAGATGAATGATGTGAACTTATCTCAAGCTCGTTGTTTAGACCGCTTTAATGAATATATGGTATTCTACGTCTTACGTTTGTCCATCTTGTCTACATCATTTATTTTGTACGGAGAATTAGCTGTGCCTAACTATTCCCACTTACATTCATTTTTATCATGAAAACACAAACCGAAATATTATTAAATTGTGGAAAAGAAGCATGAAAAATGGGGACATGATAAATTTCATCGGCCATGCCAATGAGCTTAAATCTTTTGTGAAAGTATCTTCATTTTTCATTCCTAGCAAGGATCATGAGTGTTACTATTGGATTAAATTTTGATCAAGATCATTTAGAGTGTATACTAATTTTTCTTTAATTTCCATTGAACATGGAACTGAGTACTCCCATGATGCCCTGTCCCTCCTCTTCCACTTTTTCAACCTTTTTTCTAGGTGCTCTGACAGGTACATCCCCACTTTCAAATTTATTTCTCAAGTCATATACAAATTCCAAGCCTGCTCTCTCAGCTTCCGTGAGTTCTGGATGCCAAAAATCGATAATCAAAACATATCTATCCATAGAAGAAGATGGATTACCCGTAGAATGTTGGAAGGATGTATCCAGCGTTGTTAGTTTCCCCACTTCCCAATTTTTCTTCTCATCTCCTACTTTAATCCATGCTTCAGGAGGAACCTGTAAACCCAAATGAGAAGTAAGAATGAAATTTCTCCCGTCTAACGCAGGATAAGTCGGATAAATATAATAACATCAGAAAAATAAGTTTGGCGGATAAAAACATAGTAGTATAAAGGATGGTTCAAACTGTATAAGCTTACCACTGTGGGGAGCGACACCGGATCCTGGAGCCTGTCTCGCAAAACAAACACCTCTCACTGCCAGAGGTATATTTAGTGTTTTCAACAAATCATATGTCTTTGGAAATTTCTTACAATTTTCTGTATTCCATACTCCAAGACGCTGAAGTCGGACAGCCGACCATCCTTCTCCCATAACTTGATTTTGCCATGCGGAATCTCCCGAATACATTTTTGCGTCTTCCGCTAGGTTGTTTATAAACTCATCTAGAATTGTTTGATAATTTTCTTCCAGTGAGGCTGCCCATGGAAACAGATCCGGGTCCGAGGCGACATCCCAGAATGGTTTTGCTGTGAGTCCAGATACATTTTCTTCCGATGGTTCGTGAAAAGATGCCAGTGGTTTGGGATAGGCAGTTTCACCACGTGCACTGTTTGTGGTTGTGATGCGCATATATTTCCAGAAATCAATGAATAATTGTCCATAGTATTCATATAATAATTGAATCCAAATACAGGAAACTCACCTTTTTCCAAATTCACGAATTCTGTTTAAATTTTGATTCTTTCCTTCATAAACTACCTCCACATCATCTAAACCATCTTCACAATCCTCCCAAAATTGCAATTGGCGGTTCGTAAGAGCGAACAAAATCATTCCTTCATTTCGATGTGAAATATTATTTCCGGAATTCACTTTTCTATTCCATTGTGTCTGGCCTGGTGAGACTGTAAATGCCAATGTGTTCGGGATCAAGGTGACACAAAATGCGATCCATGATAAAGATGACGATCTATTGTGAATTGTTTGGAATGGCCTCATGATGTTGGTTTCAGTTCAAGTTCCACTTTGATAACATATTCCATACGGCGTTCTCATCATCAATTCTTCTTCCTACATTCATTTTTGCTCCACGGCAAAGAATAGTATGTCATGACGTGAAGGAGGTTCATCTCAATTTTTTAATAATTAACCCTGTTGAACTTGGTTGCGTAACCTCTGTCTATCTATAGTGTTGGTCTGGAATACCAAAATATCAGCTAGAGAGTATGGATGACGTTTATTCCATAATAGGTATTAGAAAGGATGACGTCAACAAAACACATACCTATTGCTTTTCATTCTTCTCGGGCCCCCTTTTCCCTTCATGAGCTTTCTCTTGGATCAATTTTAGATTTTTCGTATCTAAATCGGGTGAAAATGCACTTACGTATGTAACTCATACACCGCTACCATTGCAGAACGTTAGAAAATAGAATGGAAAGAAAATAATGTATGCGTAGAAATGTACAAGAAAATAGTAATTCTTGTTTTTGAAGCAAAGGATTTGCACTTGTGTCTTCAAGTTGATGGATACCCAAAGACTGATCGAACCTCCGTAGAAGTCAAGTATAGTTTACGAAGATATTTTTTTTCTTGAAAATAAAATAATATGTTTCCCGTTCGTTTTCAAGAACGTATGTGATATTCTACTAAATTGTACATTCTCAACAGGTTTAATTCGTTTAGTTCATATTTTCGTATTCCTACCCCTACATCTAACACCATGAAGCTTTTCACCGCCGTACTCGCTGCCCTTGCCACCGGAAGTGCCAATGCCTTCACCCAACCATCTGCCTTCACCTCCAAAACCGTTCTTTCCATGTCCGAGGAAGCCGTAGCTGAAGAGGCCCCTGCCGCACCTGCTGCCCCAGCCAGTACTTGCATGTCTCGTGCCGAAATCCTTTCCTCCCCTAACACCATCGAATTTGGACAAATCTGGGATCCTTTGGGCCTTGCCGAGACCGGTTCCGACGAAACCATCGCTTGGTTCCGTCATGCTGAAGTAAAGCATGGACGTGTTGCCATGGCTGCCTTCGTTGGATGGTGGGCTGTTGCCGCCGGAGCTCGTTTCCCTGGAGAACTTGCCCACGGAGTTAACTTCTCTGATCTTCCCTCCAACGGACTTGATGCCTGGGCTGCTGTTCCAGGATGGGGTAAGGTACAAATGCTCCTTCTTGCAGGACTTATCGAGCTTCACGACGAGATCTTCTTCTCTCGCCGTGGAACCCACTACATGAGGGGAGGAGTTCCAGGAAAGGTAAGCATCTTTGGGATGGTGTTCAGGTTACCCTTTATCAAAGTCCAATAGCTTACATTTTATTAATCTTTTGCAAAATGACAAACAGAACATGGTTCCAGGACTTTACGACCCACTTGGATTCTCCAAGAACAAATCCCCAGAGGTTCTTGCCCGTGGACGTGATGTTGAAATCAAGAACGGACGTCTTGCTATGCTTGGAATTATGGGATTGGTATCTGCCGCCCAAATCCCAGGATCCGTTCCTCTTCAACCACCATGCTAAACAAAGCAAATGTTTTATATTAAATAAAGCAACCACATACAAACGAAATGGACGCAAACATAATATTTCCCTTTCACCTGTGCATGCAATGAGGTCGCTAATGGTCTGATGCTGTCATGTGAATCCACTCTCACATCGAAGCGTGTAAATATAGAATTACGCAATCATCTTTTGAGCTAGAGTACAACCTTGGTTTATGCTCGCTTATAATTAACTTTCCTATTTTAATTCATTATAGAAAACTTTGGAATAGAAAAACGTTAGGTGTTATTTATACTTTATATCAATGTGGAGATTGTAAAGACTTTTTTGGCTTAAAATAATTCCGAAGGTGCTTTTGAAGAAGTGTTCCTTCTCTTCCAGTTACGCATGAATGGAGATACTGTGGTACGATCATTATCGTGAAATAAATTATTCAAATATGTAAATGAAGGCGACTGGTGAAGAATCGTTTGTGCATAATCTGGATTGAAACTTGTGTATAAGAAAAGCAATGAAATCTTAATCGATTCGTGATGAAAATTCTATCCAGTAACAATTAAATCCTATTTTTCAATTTCCCAGTTTATATTTACAAGATTTTGAGACAATAATGAGAAATTAAATTACAGAATCTTGATAAATTCATCGTCAAGTCTGTAATTAACTCTGATCAAACCCTTTTACTTTCAACATGAAAATTGCGAAATCCTACAAAGAGCGAGTTATAATAAAGAACTATGAGGCGAAAATCGAACTTTTTATTTCTCAACTATCATTCTTCACCTATTTTATTCATTCTTTTTCTCCAATTGGAATGTCTCGGGTTTGTAAATCGCTGTGTAGGCTGTGAGACTACCAACGCCACCTGCTAGAGCACCTGGAACTTTACCTCTTCTTAATGCAACTAGACCACCTAAACAAGCTCCAGCACCAGCCACTATCCCGGGACCATATTGATAACGCTTACTGTAAGCTGACTTTGCATGATCAAGAGTAGTTTCAACAACGGTTCCAACGCTTCTCACGTGGGATACCAGTGATGTACTTATTGTATTACTTGAAGTTTCCATGCTAGCAAGAACCTCATTCGTGAGCCCAACGCCTGATTTAATACCGCTTCGAATTGATTTCTTTATTTCATCAGTTGAAAAATCTACTGTGGGGCTTGATTCTGGTTTACTTGTTTTATCTTCGGACATATCTCCAGTCGTACTTGGATTCTATCTTCGAGGCGAATCTTTTCAGTGATGTATTGTTACAGCGGTGGCTACAATTTTAAAACTTGCGTAATCAAGCTTATCTGCAACAGCGTACTGTAGTGGACACCCTCACACGATATTTCAGCGAGAAAAGAAAAAAGAATAAATATTAAAATAAGACAAAAATACCAATATTTAGGTTCCCAGCAGCAGTCAGCAAACTCAACGATTTACACTTTAGTTAGGAATGATGACATCATTGAAGACTCTCGAGCAAATAAAATATATTTTTATTTAAAGGAAATCTAGTTTAGATACATAATTGACCCTATAGGAAGACATCGATGCTGTGAAAATTTGGACTCGTGTATAGCGTGTGTTTTTTTTGACAAAATAGGACGATCATCTAACAATAAAATTTTTTGTAGTTCTCATAGAAAAAAATAGCTTGTAATTCGCGTGCCCTCCATGATTTGTCCTCATTTTTTAAAATTATTATATACTATTCTAGATAATCGAATATCACGATGCAAGCAACGGGGCAAGAGGAAACGTGGCGTATGCCAAGAGCTTGTTAAATTCTGCTAAATTAGGAAGACTTCATTTGTTGGCTGTCAAGCCAGAATGTTTGACGTCAATTCTTATCGTCTATCAAAACTCTTCAACAAGGTTGCTGAACAGACCATTCTGTATTCATCATGCCTCGTGCTCATCTGTTTGTTTGGCACTACTAACTGTTCGGTCCTGCACTTATGGGCTGGTTATTTTGGCAAAATCCGAAAAGTATCGATCATACGGCCGTCAAGGTAAAGGATTTGTTAGAAATTTTCTGTTTCAGTTTCATGAAGGATACCAACTTAAAGCCTCGATTTGGACAAGAGAATTAAAGAGCGAAGTAGACCGGAGCAATGTACACCAAACACTGGGGCGGAGACAAACATTCCGAGCAATTCGTTGTTATCCTGTAGTATGATGCAGCGTACCACGTGGTATACCATATATTCCCTCAAGACAATTACAGCTCAAACTACTTTTGGAATTAATGTCACTTTTCATCTGGAAAAAAGATATTCTTCGTTTGCAGGATAGGACATCAAGAAAACTTTAAAAGATTGCTTTTGGGAGATTTTTGAGATAAGCGACAAGAATCAGTTCACATGTTCAAAAAGTATGGACAAGTAATGTCATAAACACTTGTACAAAGTCTTTTGTTCACAAAGAAAACATTTTAATTTATTTCAATTGGAGTCTTGTTGGAATTTCCAAATTGGATTAATTGGATTCCAGGTAGACAACTCTTGTAGGATAAACTGTAGTCGAGGGTACGAATAGCATAAGTACTCTTGGCTGTAGTCTGGGAAATAAGGTGGTGTGGAG
>Ga0209092_10003377_pt1 | contig 13891 bp, 14 predicted proteins | sample FraStrMetagenome_FD_187446 | JGI IMG/M metagenome (GOLD analysis project Ga0209092, IMG submission 187446) | Marine eukaryotic phytoplankton communities from Arctic Ocean - Fram Strait ARC3M Metagenome (SPAdes) (version 2) | ecosystem: Environmental > Aquatic > Marine > Oceanic | place: Fram...
CAATGTGGTGTTGTGAATAGCGAAGAAAATTTGCGGAATTCGAGCGGTTCGTTGGAATTTGCTAAATCATTCGCTGAAATAAAGCGAATCAGAGACTGAAAAGAAGCTGAAAGACTCGTTAGCACTTTTGTCTATCACCCGGTTCCATGTCCAAAGTCTCTGGATGCTGTTTCGCTATCATCATGCAAACACGAATATCAGTTAGATGATTAAGATTGAGTTTACATTCAGTCTTCGGTGCTACCAGGCATTGAGGAGTGTATTTTCTTCCACCATCATTTAAAATACTTATAGCAACTCGTCTATCAATGGGTTTCATGCCCTTCCAGAACACTATATCGAGGAAGGAAGCATTAATCGGTTTTTTTCGACGAAGAAAAGCAAAACTATAAAAGAAGCAAAGCTTACAGATCGAAAGGTGTTTCAGATGTTGATCGCTTTCTGGACCTGTACGAGCCTTCGTCCCTTAGCGATATGTGAAGACTCTTCACTACAGAAAATTATTGCACACGCATCCAGCACAGAAGGATCATTGCCCCTACCATCCCGTAATTTGAATAGGGAAAATGTTATGAGGATTTACGACTTTGCAAGAACCAAGCTGGAGGAGCTCCTTCAAACGAAAGGAGAAGTGAAATTCTTTAGCTGCACTAGTGATATATGGTCGTCCAGAACGATGGAAGCATTTCTCGCACTAACAATTCACTATTTGACAGACAATTTTGAAATGAAAAAGTTTGTGCTGAAAGTGGATCCAGTAGTGGGAAAGCATACAGCAGACTTCATTCGCAATGTCATAAAAGATGCATTCGAAGAATGGGATTTGGACGTGGACAATCTCTCCATGATGATAAGAGACAGTGGTTCTAACATGGTCAAGGCCTGCAATGATTGGGAGGTCCCTCATTTTTCTTGCGTAGGGCATTCACTTCATCTCGTAGTTGGTCCTTTGTTAGTCCAAAAGAAGAAAAGAGCTCAACCTGATAATGAAGAGACAGAAGACGTTGAAGATAATTTCGATGACGACGACGAGTCGTGGTCACGTTCTGAGGTACTTGAGCATGTGAGGAATGTAGTGGATGACTTTCGAAAAGCTACCAAGTTTTAAAAAATCCACTAAGTGTGAGGAGTTGCTTAAAAAAATACAAGTTTTACAAAATATTGATGTTGTGCTGAACGTGAGGCTTGATGTAAGAACACGGTGGAATTCCACTTATCATATGATTACTCGTATGACTAAAATGATGAGTTCTATCGTTCAATATGAAAGTTTCTACAAGATGCTCTCGACCTACCACAATCAGAATTGTTAAACTTTATGACTTGACCATGTCCAATTGAGAGTTATGATCATTAAGGCGATAATTAAAGTTAAATTTTTGGGTTTCTAAACGTTGATTGTTAGTTCACCTCCAATCCTTAACGTTGACATCTCTACCAGACAGGTCAATTTCTTATTTTGTTAACGACTCTCTCTCTAGAAAGTACCGGTAATGCACTTTTTTGCTTTCAATATAATTTAGACAAATAAGAACCAACTGACACGACCTCCTTGCAGAGTATCGCAAACTCGACGGATCACAATAATAATACCTCGTTATTTGAACTCTTCCCATCCGTGCTCGAGCTAATGTTTCTTAAACACACCACTGCCATTATATCAGGTGGAGCATCTGGTCTCGGTGCAGCAGTTGCCAAGTATATCGTAAACAATGGTGGACGAGCAATTGTTGGCGATCTTGGACATCAGTTGGACGCTTTCCACGACTCGGTGATGGAGTTAAAGGGGTTTCAAGAAGGTCGAATGAAATTATGCGCCATGGATGTGACAAAGGAAGAACAGATTGAGCTTGCGCTGGATGAAGCGGCTAATAGTTTTGGTGAAGAAATAAATACTTGTGTTGCCTGTGCGGGTGTGGCGCCGGGAAGAAAGATTTTATCCAAGTCCAAAAATACTTCAGCCGAAATGCGAGTTCATTCGTTGGATGAATTTTCTAATACCCTTCAAGTGAATACTACTGGTGCGTTCAATCTTGCAAGATTAAGTGCAGCACGAATTGCCTCGCGACCTATTGTCAACCAAGACGTAATCGAAACTCGTGGTGTCATAGTTTTGACTGCAAGCATTGCAGCCTTCGAAGGACAAGTAGGTCAGATTGCTTATTCAGCGAGCAAAGGCGCAGTTGTGGGAATGATACTTCCTATGGCGAGAGATTTAGCCTCGTTTAATATCCGAGTGATGGGTATCGCTCCAGGTTTGTTTCGTACTCCATTGATGGAAGGATTGCCGCTGAAGGTACAACAAGAATTGGGAGCGTCTGTGCCTTTTCCTTCAAGATTAGGAAATCCAGAAGAGTTCGCCCAACTCGTCGGTCACATTATACATAACAATATGTTAAATGGAGAAGTGATTCGCCTCGATGGGGCCCTTCGTATGCCGCCTTGAAATGGAGGAACCATTCGTGAGAGGTCAACAGTACTATCCCTGTGAATAACACCGGGAAGGAAGGAGTGAAGAATATGCGAGAAGTAGAAAATGTAAACGATTTGCATTAACAGGTTGTAACGAATTTTACTCGATCGTAAATGTAAAGCAGACAATAAACACAAGTTTCAGATAATTTTCAAAGTTTAGATATTTGTTGTGCCGAAACGAAGATAAAGACGGTTGATAGAAATTTAGTCCGTTCTTTCACAAAAAATTCGAATGTAATGCTCTGAAAGAACCGCATATCTGAATTGAATGTTCCTTAACGAGAAAGTGCGTAAAATATAGCGTCCAATGCGCTTCACACCAACGGAATTCAATTTCCAAAGCTTACGGAATCTGAATGCATCTTACAACAAAGACATAACTACCGATTACAAGTCTCAATCCGATTTTGATTTTTCACTTACTACGCCATTCATAGCCTTAGCCCGCACGATCAAACTCCAAAACAAGCAGGGAATGAACGGACAAAAAATCACATAAATTCCTTCAATATACTCTATATTTTCCTTTACCAATTCGTAGTCTTTCATGCGCTAAACGTAAATTGTACACAAACGCATGAGATTCATGATGCAATAATCGTTTCCCTCATGAAAAGAAATATTCCTAAGAAGTTACCTCAGATCCCAAATACTTCTCGAGACAAAGAAAGAATAGAGAAAGAACACTTCCAATTCCATAAAGCAAAGCAATTACGTTGTAGTTGATATCAGGTTTTGGCTTAAAAATACTTTTCATCATTTTGAGTGCATCCACGAACGTCCCAAAATTTTGCACGCTAATATACCAATAAACGAAATTTTTCTCAAATAGTTTTCTTATAAAATGCTCTCTGCTAATCAAACCAAGGTAAGCAAATTCTTGCAGCTATTCTTGCAACCACCAAATAATTTTTTAAACGTGTGATTAAAAGTAATGATCATCACATCATGACAATACCGGTACATCATGTTGTACACATCTCTCAAACATACAAGAAGCATACGACACACATGTATGTATTATCATCATCATCACGCATTGCTGCTTGCTGCATTGCTGCTTGCGATTCGAGATTAGACCAATATATCTACTGCAAATCCATCTACACGACTCAAGGTGGCGTCCATAAACAAATAAATGATCATATAACAAAAATAGTTTCCCGAAACAATAGATCGATATACTTTCAAAGTTAATATTTCTAGTACATGTACATGTAGCCGTACAACGTACACCTTGTACACCTCCTAACTGTCAGCCGAACAAAGTCTGAATTTTCCTAACAAGTTGAACGAAACCCCCATACAATACGAGCACAAAGACAATCAAAGTAATACAAATTAAAGGAGGAAAAATTAAGTGAACTGGACGAACATGGATGAAGACGAGGCACATGCGATTTTCGCAGAAGCAATGGCAGCAAGTGGGTTCGCCATCGACTCCAAACCAAAAACGAAATCTATGACGAAAAAAAGCAGTTCTTCCTCTCAACGCCGTCGAAGCCGACCATCCTCTCCAGCAGCGCAGAAAACTGAGATACCATCACCGAATCGGCGATGGGCGGAAGCTGAAAAAGAGTGGAAGTTGGCGACACAGGAAGGGTTGGACGATGATGACTTAGACGACGACGAAGATGATGATTCGCTCTTTGATGATTTGAAATCGGTTGGAAGTAAAAAATCGGTAGGTAGCAGAAGTAGTAGACAATTTTTGGTGGAGAAGGAGGACGGCGTTACGTCGGATGATGAGGAAGAGGACATGGACACAATTCATGCAAATCACATTCGCGCGCCACAACAGCAGGCAAATATGGTGCGTCCACCGATACCGGCTGTTTCTCCTGGTTCAGCAGAGAAAAGAATTATGTACAATTCTGCATTAGAAAAAAGTGGGAATCATATTATGTATTCGAGTTCAAAGCATTCTGATAGTGAATCGACTGTTGCTACTTCAAATATGAAGAATATTATCGTGCCACAGAAGAAGCGGGTTAATCGCGGTGCAACCTCAGCTGTAAATATGGTTGTAATGGACAAGACAGGGACTTCTGGTGCATCTTCCTCTCCACCTTTGTCATTCAATCCTCAAAATCAAACGCCATCCTTATCAAAGCAGCAAAGGCAAAATGGTGTATCTTCGTCTCCGCCAGTGTCATTCAAGCAGCAAACTCAAACTCCATCAAATTCAAAGCAAATAAGTCATAAGGAAAACGATTTTAAAACGCCACCAGCTATGCATGCAACCAGTAGTCGTGACGAGTATATCTCGTCATCGACTTTTCGATCTCCACAACCGCTGCAACAGCGTTCTTTGATTGAAGCATCTTCATCTTCTTCTCGTGTGAAAATATCATCAGTTTCTCCGCAGGTAGCCACTTCTACTCCATTGTCGACGGCTGGCAACAATGCTCAGAAGAATTCTTCCGATGGAAATTGGGCTGATTTCGACCATGCATTTGATTCGAACGACAATTCTAATAACGCATCTGAGAGTGATAGCGATGATAAAGCTGGAACTTCATCACGTGCAAAGGCACCTCAAGCGAAGGCGCCGTTATCTGTTCCACAGGAAATATCAAAAGCCACAACACCAACGCTTCTACGTGGTGCTAGCACTGAAAGTCAAAGCAACGATAACATTTTTATAGAAGATGATGATAAGGGTAAAGAACCTGGACAATGTGGTTCTGAACAAATAATAGATCGCAAATCAAGTAGTCAACAATACGAAAGTGAGGATTATGATGATTACTCACTAGCGGAGACGATCTCCACTTTTGGTACCGATGCGCCAAATTCTCATGGAAACGGTTGTATTGTTTCCCTTAATCCGATTTCGGAAAACGATGAGCAGATGTGCAATGCGAATGCAAATCCACTTACGTGGATGATGAACTACGTAGGTCTAACAGAAAGCGATGCAGAAGTTGCAAAGCAGTCGAAGTCGTCCCAAAAATCTGTTCAGGGATTCAACCCAAACGGTCCTTCTGATCGGACATGTTCTTCCCTCCAACCAACTATTCAGGGCAATACCGAGTCCGATGATTCATTTCAAGCGTGGTTGGGATATGCTGCCGACCTCCTTTTCCCTCCTATAACATCTTGCAATGGTAGCGGTATGCCAGGTCAGACAGAGGTATGTGACCCATCTTTATTTTTTTTATCTACCAAAAACTTATCTTTTGCATTCTTTTGAAAGATTCCCGAACACCAAGCTGCTGGATTACTCGAACTAGGTATGTCAAACCGGAAGGGTTGTCAATCTGTTTCTATTTTTTGTTTTGTTTTTCAGACTAATGGTAGCTTCTACTGATAACAGCACAATGTGCTGCAAGGGCTGCCCATGAGACGGAAGGTGTCGTTTATAATGAACATGAAATCGACGTTTGCAAAGATATTCACTTCAATGTAATCAGAATTAGTTTACCACTAGGAAGTAAGTGTTCACATACAATATTGTCATACTCTATTTTGATGTGCCTCTCCCCTATTTATTAAGTTCTTTTTCAGGAAAATGCGGCTGGCTGCTGGGTTGCTAGAATATTTAGTTCTGGAAATGCAGCTAGGCTAAGTGCAAAAAATCGCGTTATCGTTGGCGATCAGCTTGCGGCCGTGGACGGAAAGGTATAATAAACTTTTTCTTACTCACTTACTTTCTTATCACGATGTCTCATTAATTTATATTAAGAGTGCTATAACAAAAACAACTGAAGAAATAAGCGTCATGATTTCGGGTGGAGGAGAATCAACGAAATCGGAGGTTGAATTAACCTTTCTCCGCTATATAGGACCTATTAGGCCAGTTAGAGACGAAGAACCAACATCGAAAACACCTTCGTCCGTGCCCGCGCCCAAGCCTTCATCGACCATGATTGTTTCAACCACACCTGACGAATCAGAAGAGGTAGGACAGGAACTTGTAATCGCATCAAATCGCGAAATAAAAATTAGCAAACGTTTGTCGAAAAAAAGTCCTGAAAAGACAACTGGCTTGGAAGAGAAACATCCAGCTCCAATATTAGTTTCGCCAAAGGCGCAAAAATCTCGAAATCCATTTGCGCGCATTTTCAAACGAAACAAGAGCAAGAAGAAGCAATTCACAGCTTGACCATCTGCGTTGTATGAAAATACTCGAATGTCGTTAGGGTGGTAGTGCTTTTTTCTTCAAATCAGTTTAAAATCGGAAGTCTAAAACACGTTCTCGTACGATCGTTGAAAATTATCTACTTCTCTCTTTTTTTCGCCTCCAGGCCTTGCAAGATGGCTCCAGAAAAAATGTAGATCATCAACCTATGACATTCTAGTAGATGTAAACTTTTATGTTTTAAATTGAAGATTTAATTTTTCTTTTCCAACAACTTTCACGAAAAAATGGGATCAGAGATATATACGCGTGTCCCTCACCGACTTCGTGTGCACAATACTACGATTATAGACTTGAACGTCTCATTCTCCTTTTTTGTCAGAATGTTCAACATCTTCTTCTAGAGAAGAATCTATACTTGACGCATCAGTCATCGATTCACTTATCAGAGCCTGGGCAGCATCTGCACCTCTCGGAAAAATACAATATAGCAAGGCTTGGCATAATCCAAACAATATGCCGATACCGTTCGGCAGTGCGATAAGAATATCTGACTTATAAGTTCCGTATAACGTCCAAAACGCCGAGCAGAAAGTATTCATAATCATCGTGCGAAAATCTATCGATGAAGAATCTTTAATGCGGATGACTGAAAACATTGTACTCAAGGGACTACCAAAAAAGAAAATAAGATTGCAATTTACTCCAATTCCAATGATTGCTTTCATGTCATCAAGAGTTCTATGAGCTGGAAATGCTGCATACCACATTATTGCAAACCATACAGCTGTTATTGATATGAATTTCTTTTCATGAAACCCGATCATTGAAACTTTACCCATATTTGGTGTATTGTTTGGCTTTTCTTCAGACGTCATCTCGACTTGGTGAGAGAGAGGGGAATCATGTAAAATCGATTGATCCATTTCTCTCTCTAAGGGCACGTAATTCGTTTTTGAACCATGACGATGATCTTCAACTTCATTCATCGGTTCCAACTTTATCGCCACCGAGTTCAACCACAGTGAGATCACAAAACCTGGGGCATTAGAAACAAGAACAAAATAATCTTTTGTAACAAAAGAATAGCAAATCCATCCAAAACTGTTCCCGGTCATAAATACCCAGGGCGTTGGATTCACATCACCAAGACTTCGCTTCTTCAGACTATCCGACGCAGCCTTCATCGGTGCTTTCATTTACGAACCCATCTTGACAAGTGAGAACGAAGTTGTAAAAGGAACAACTATACTCATACACATCAATAGACTTACCGGCGCAAGTACATATCGCTATAACGGCCCCTAAACTTGGGCAAATATACCCCAAAATTATTTCGCTAGCCGACGTACTCATGTTATCACTTTATTTAAAAAACTAAAAAACGTAGGTATATTCAATACGACACCTGAGAGAGACGAAGACGTATGTAGTGAGTTTATAATATGCGTAAGTACCTCAAAGAATAATTTGCACATTATAAAGAATCACACCCAGAAACTTACCACCAGACGAATCTTATACGTTGGTTACTCTCTCTCTCTCTCTCACTTGTAAATACTGGTAGTACCCCGGATTGATTTACTTTACGATCCGGTCGTCCAGTTATTGTCGTTTACGTCCTGGTTTACTTTTTCTCGGTCTCTCGGTTCCCGGTAGATCTAATAATACATGTACAACTGCGCAACATGATAATGGAGAAACCACACAAGGAAAAGATCTAATGTTCCAGATTATTCTTATGCGAAGTCTTCGTAGACGACTTCGCAAAAATGTTCAACATTCGCAACGTGTTCCTTCAGATCCGAAAAGATACGAGATCGCAATCGGAAATCAAATTCTTAAAAATGTTTTCGTCTAAGACGAAGGAGAGTTTAATACTCAAAGGGTGGAGTGGATTTTCTTATTTTGCCATGAATTCTTATGTAGGTAGTTTCTTGTTGTTGGCCGTGTTGCTGTCACATAATCCGTTTCTATTCAAGGCCGGTAGAAAGAATAGAGCGTTGCCTCACGCCCAAGCTCTACTTTACGTGTCTGCTTATTTGATCATTAATGGGATTAATTGGTTGTTGAACGGAGCATTTTTCGTCGCTGGTACCCGTATTTTGCTTTTGGATGCTCTCTCAACGTTCTTTGGTAGGTTCTTGATTCTAGCGGCGTATTGATTTGTCTTTTATTTTGTCTCATGTGTGATCGAATATGCAAGGTCTATTGGCTGTTCAGTTATCACTTGCTATCTTGGGTTCAGTTCCTCCGTTATTAGAGGGTGAGACAGGCCCTTTTGGTAAGAATGCAAAGAAACTTTGTATTCTTTCTGCAGTTCTTGTTATGAATAGAGATTGTTTAAATACCTCTTCAATTAGCAACCGATATTCAGCTTCAGGAAAAGTGCAGTCAACTTTGCTCGTAATTGGTATCGTGGTTATCGTTTCCATGGGTGCAATTTTTGTGTTGAATATCTGGTCTAACGCAACGAAGTCTACGGGACGTCATAAGGGGGTATCACGCATGGTCCATGACTCCAAAGGTTCGAAGGCTCTCCCACCTGAGTTTGTTTGGAAGCTTGTTTGCTTTGCGTGTGGTAACGCATTATGTGAAGAGAGCGAATATCGAGGCTTTTATGCAAGCGAATTAGAAAGTATAGGTTATAACACTCATTTTGTCAATATCATTCAAAGCGTTTCGTTTGGCATCGCCCATTGGGATGGAATCCCTTCTGGACCTGTCGGGGTAGTCCTTGCTGGAATATACGGCATTTTGATGGGGCTTCTGAGAATTTACTTTGGCATTATGACTTCAATTGCGTGTCATGCCATCGCAGACCTGTTTATTTTTGCCGTGATCGCTAGAAAAGGCTTTTCTTCTCCAGCCTAACAGGTTTCAAAGTGGGTTATGGTGGGTGTGTCTTCCATTTATATAGCTGCGTGAGCATGTGGGTGCTTCTGAAAGAAGTCTTGAAGAGTATTGCATCATCTTTTGTACTATCACTGTACGTTACCAACTTCCCAACGTATTTTGTGGAATTCTAATGATCGGAAAAGCCTTATTTGCTCATTTGCCTGGTGGTTGCTACTCCATCTTTCATATATGTGGTCGTAACTTCGAAGATCAAATCAATCTTCACATATGTGATCATCGATGGAATGCTTCTGGTAATATGATCATTTCTTAGATAGGAACGTGTTCTTTTATATGTTTCAACTGCATTTCTAGCCCAAATGGATCTCGAAGCGATTTTTTAATTGACTTGAAGAACAGTTAATATGAGAGATGTAAGGACAGCTCGAAAAGAGGCGCTCGCCCGTCTACTACAATAAGCAATCCTATAAAGAGCAAATATTTTTCTTGTTACGCTTGGTCTTTAGTGTCATGTAGAGAAGCGGAAAGAGTGACAAGATGTAACGTCATTACTTTAAAATGCGGTAATAAAAGAAAATCATGCTGCTCGAGAAATAATACTTGTTCATGAGGGGTAGACTTGCAAGTCTTCTGCGTTTACTTGTGAGGTTGAAGTTAAAATCATATTGACGCTGCTGCTTCCTGAATCCACATGATTAACTGCTTGGGACGGATTCCTGCCACCCTCATCACTTCGATCCTCCATTACTTCTTTTCTCTTTTCCTCGATAAGTGCCTTCTTTTGGACATTCCATTCATTGTCAAGCTTTTCGAGTCTTTTTGAATGGTCAACTCCAGCTTGTTTCAGTCTCTTTTCAAAATCATCCATCTCTTTTTCGTGTTTTTCCAATAATTTGCGATGTTGCGCTAATTTTTCTTCCTTTGAGCGTTTAAGATTGTCCATTCTTGTATCATAAGCTTTATTTGCTCGATCAAGAGATTTTTTGTGATCAGCCTCAAGTTGCCTCAATTCCTCTCCAACTATTTCTTCAATATCAATAAGGCTGTCGCTATCAGCAAGAGAAGGTTGGTTGGGAATTGTTTCAATGTTATCCCCTAACGTTACCGACCTAGACGGTTGCGCCTGTGTTGTCAACTCTGAAACCAAAGAACCTTGCGATTGTGACGATTGGACCGCATTACTGCTATCCGGCATCGGAGAAGAAATTTCTACGTCATCACTATGTTTCTTCTCTCGAAGAGCTTTCCCCTGTGTTACCCTAGCGTCTCTTGCCAAGCCACTTATGGTTTCGCTTATTTCAAGGATAGCCTGCTCTGGTATTTGAAGCTCAGTCACCATCTCCCTCGCGACTTGCACAGGATCATCTTCCACAAGATGAAACTCGAATTGGACATGTTGAGTCTCATTTTGAATAGGAATAGAAATTATGAGTTTCATTACATTATCCACAACAACTTCATCCATACATTCCGCTGCGACAATGTACTGGGAGGTATCGTTCTCCGACGGAACATTTGAAACATCATTTTTCTCACTAACTGCATTTGTGTTTGTAGGAATATTCTTTGAACTTGTATGTGATATTTTGCCCATCCCTACGGCTTCATTTTTCACATCATTCGTATTCGAGGTAATATCATGAGGACGAATGTCGGGCGCATTCGTTTTTGCTGGAACACTTTGTTTTGATTTGGACTTTACTTTATCACTATCGCTCGACATATTCTGCATTTGTGACGTTAGACTCTTCGCATCGCGATTTTCAGCTATAACAGGCAGTGACAATTCACGCGGTAACACTACGATTTCTGAATCATCAGTTTCGGAATTACTCTTCAAAAATTCGTGCTCTTTGAGCTCTAGCGCACTCGGCCTTTTCGATGGATCCATGTCAATACAATGTAATATAAAATCCCGTGCCTGCTGACTTTCAACCCTCGCTAGACTCTGAGGTTCCACTTGGTTGGTGACTTTTTTATATATTTGCGCTGGATTGGAGCATTCAAGGTAGGGAACTTCCTTTGTGAAGATTTCTAGCATGCACATGCCAAATGCATAAATGTCAACTTTTTCGTCGTACTTCTCGTCGTACAGTTCAGGCGCCATAAATTCAGGAGTACCAAGTACACTCAATGCCTATTAATTTATAAATACAAAGAGGTTTAAAGAAAATTATCTCAGCATTGCCAATTTAAAGTACTTGTACCCATACCTTGCTCTTGCTAATTGCTGTAGACAGACCTAAGTCTCCAATTCTCAAATCACCGGACGTTCCGTTAATAAATATGTTATCGCATTTCAAATCTCGATGGCTTACTGGTGGATCTTGGGTATGCAAGTATACGAGGCCGTCTAAAATTTCGTTTGCCCACCGCTTCGCCACGTTCCATCGAATCACCTGGACTTTCTTGATAAAACTTTTTAGTGTACCAGAACTCAAAATTTCGGTTACGAAGATAACCTGTTCCTTCTCACGATTTGTCCAGCTTCCATAGAAAGATATTATGTTCTTATGATTCAACTTTTGCAGGAGCTGTACCTCGTTTATAATACGAACCTTGTCAGATTTTGATATTCCACTCAATTTAACCTCGTTCCAAGCAACTTCGATACCTTCTATGGTGTCATAAGCCCTATACACATCCTTATAGGCACCAAAACCTAATTTTTCCGCAAATCGAACATATCTTTCCCCCGGCGATCGATCAACAATGCCTTCATATCGACCCGATGCATCAAGACCATGTCCATCAATGCCGCCAGATACAGCCAACACGTCGCTTTCGTTCAACTCTAACTTCACATTTGCGGAAGTACCGGAAACACGTGATTGCGACATGGATACCGACGATTCCAATGTGGTTGAGGCAACTTTTGTCGTGACTGCTTCGGATGCAGACATTTGTTCGTTGGGCGGCGTAGGCAAACTCATTTTTGGATGACAGGGACAAGGGTTAACAGAGAAAGACAGAGAGACAGATAGAAAGGTTACAGCAACGGATAATACACAGAAAAGACCAGACCACAATGGACAACGCTGTTAGGCCGAGGGAGAGATAGAGAGGGAAAGCGGAGTGATACACAATATTCACAACAACAATGTTGCGTAATTCCGGGGACCCTTGAAACAAGAACCCGTACGAAACTCGTAGGGGAAACCAAAGTCAGGCCCCTTACTACTTAATGCAAATCCAAGATTTCTTTCTTTTCCTGTCAATCACCCAATAATTAATCCAACACCGTGATCAGTTGCAGATTCAGCAGTTTTTATTCAAAGTCGACGAACGATGGATATAGAACCAATGTGCGTTACGTACGGACGAGTACTTAAGACGAAAAACCTTATCCCACACTGCCTGGAATATCCGTTCGACACGTCCCAAACTATGTAATCTCCAGAGAAATTGACGATGCAGGGATCGCGGATTGTTGATGGATTGTTCGGGATAATTGCTGGTTCGTATCGTGTAGTCTGTAGGGTGTTGAGATGGTCCAAGGTTAGAAGCACGGCAGTAGAAGGAGGCGGCAATGGTCAAGTTCAGTAAGTTCCCGCAGTAGAGTAAAGTACAGTAGGACCTCGTTATAAGACCAGTTGCTATAAGACCAAATTCTTATAAGACCAGGAAATTCTTCACTTGGTCTTAAAACGAAATTGGCCTAAATTAGCCCTATGCACGGCACGTGATCGACCATACTTTGGTTTTCTTCCAATATCATAGCCATAAATCATCATAGATAACCACTAAATGTACTGCGATAAACTTCAAGCGCACATTGACGATTGCGGAAAGATTTTGTCTTTTGTTAATCATAAGGAATCGTTTGGCGACTTTGATAAAGTCATCGAGCTTCTTGCCAGGATGAAACAGCTTACGTTAGCTTATAACAATACACTAACTAATTTGAATGGATACAGGGGCCAAACTAAACGAGCAAAAATGAAGCAGGGAAGGATATCTTCTTTTTTTCATCCAAAAGTAGATTGAAGTTAAACGTAATCATTTCATTTGCCTCTTATTTTCTAGTTATCATTTGACCGTACATTTCTAAGTATATATATGTACTTCTTTGTGAAGTTTTGACTTCTTTTTTGCATTCTTATAAGACCAGAAAAAGCCCAAAATCTGGCTTGGTCATAACGAGGTATTGCTGTATTAACTTCTACTCTTGTACTAGGTATAAATTTAGTTGCTAATTTTCGTCTCGTTACATTCGTACAATTCTATAACCGAGGTTCGGTGCTTGTGTTAGTCATTTGGCTAATTCTGTTGTATTGGAAACTCTACTCGGATCTTCAAATATTACTTGACATGTAAAGTCTCGAACTAATTATCACTTTTCAGAAGTCCAAGTCCTGCACCTCCTTTCCAACTAGTGTTGGAGGCACGGTCCTAAGCTGATGGGCACGAGGCATGCCTAAAACATCCCTTTGGGGCACGTCGGCATGCCCGAGGCATGCCCCGGGACGGCTA
>Ga0209092_10003379_pt1 | contig 13890 bp, 13 predicted proteins | sample FraStrMetagenome_FD_187446 | JGI IMG/M metagenome (GOLD analysis project Ga0209092, IMG submission 187446) | Marine eukaryotic phytoplankton communities from Arctic Ocean - Fram Strait ARC3M Metagenome (SPAdes) (version 2) | ecosystem: Environmental > Aquatic > Marine > Oceanic | place: Fram...
CGTAATTCAATTTCATTACTGGGTGCAAAAACAATTAAATTAGGAATGGCACGCAAGTATGCCAAATCAAAAACACCATGATGAGTTGCTCCGTCTTCACCTACAAGGCCAGCTCTGTCTAAACAAAAAATAACCGGTAAATTTTGTAAAGCGACATCATGTATTACTTGGTCGTAAGCACGTTGTAAAAAAGTGGAATAAATATTACAATATGGAATTAAGCCTTGTGTTGCCATTCCTGCGGCTAATGTTACTGCATGTTGTTCTGCAATACCTACATCAAAAGTTCTTTTTGGGAATTTTTCAAACATAAATTTTAGCGAACTTCCCGTTAACATTGCAGGCGTAATTCCTATTATTTTATTGTTTTGTGTTGCTAATTCTACCATTGTTTTTCCAAAAACATCTTGGTATTTTGTATATAAACTTGCTGTTTTTTTTATGCGCACACCAGAAATTTTATCAAATTTTCCAGGCGCATGATAGGTTACTTGGTCTTCTTCTGCTTTCTTTAACCCTTTGCCTTTGGTGGTAATTACATGTAAAAACTTAGGACCTTTCACAGTTTTTAAGCGTTCTAATTCAGCCAAGACCTTCGGTAAATTATGGCCATCAATTGGACCAGAATAATCAAAATTTAAGGCTTTTATAATATTGTTTTGAGCGGCTAGCTTTCTATCTGTCTTTACCCTAGTTAAATATTCCTTTAGAGCCCCAACAGAAGGATCTATTCCAATAGCGTTGTCGTTTAAAATGATGAGTAAATTTGCTTTAGAAACCCCCGCATGGTTTAGTGCTTCAAAAGCCATTCCGCTGGCAATAGAAGCATCTCCAATAACAGCAATGTGTTGTTTTTCGGTCTGACCTTTTAGGTTAGATGCAATTGCCATTCCTAAAGCTGCAGAAATAGAAGTGGAAGAATGACCAACGCCAAAAGCATCAAATGCGCTTTCTTTTCTGGATGGGAATCCTGCAATGCCACCAAATTGTCTGTTAGTGTGAAAAATAGCCTTTCTTCCCGTTAAAATTTTATGGCCGTATGCTTGGTGTCCAACATCCCAAACGAGTAAATCATTTGGAGTATCAAACAAATAATGGATTGCAATGGTAAGTTCTATAACTCCTAAACTTGCGCCTAAATGCCCTTCTTTTGTGGCAATAATATTAATAATAAATTCACGTAACTCTTTCGCCAACTGTGGCAATTGAGTAGGATTTAGTTTTCTTAAATCTTTCGGATTTGATATGTTGTCTAACAAATTCTTCATTCGGTTACAAAAATACAACTTCCAATTTTATATTGATAAAACAGTTGCTTTATAAATACAAAGCTATCGCAAATATTTTACTTAATTTTGTCTTTCTTAATCAATACTTCATGATACAGCCTTTTGATGATGTTTATTTTATGAAAAAAGCTTTTCAGGAAGCAGAAACTGCTTTTGGAAAAGGAGAAATTCCTGTAGGTGCTATAGTTGTTTTTAAAAACCAAATAATTGCAAGAGCACATAACTTAACAGAAATGTTAAATGATGTAACAGCGCACGCAGAAATGCAGGCATTTACTTCTGCAGCAGATTTTTTAGGCGGGAAATATTTAAAGGATTGCACGCTGTATGTTACTTTAGAACCTTGCCAAATGTGTGCAGGTGCCAGTTACTGGGCGCAAGTTGGTAAAATTGTGTACGGTGCATCTGAGCCAGAAAGAGGTTTTATCAATTTAAAGACCACATTACATCCTAAAACAGTGGTAGTTGGCGGAGTTTTAGAAAACGAGTGTGCGCAGCTTTTAACTCGTTTTTTTGCTGAAAAACGGAATTTAAATTAAAGCTAAAACATACATTAATCGGCTACAAATTCTAAAATATCTGCAGGTTGGCATCCTAAAGCTTTACAAATTGCTTCTAAAGTAGAAAAACGAACAGCCTTTGCTTTACCAGATTTTAAGATGGATAAATTTGCTGTGGTAATGCCAATAATTTCTGCCAGTTCTTTACTCCGCATTTTACGTTTGGCAAGCATTACGTCTAAGTTTACAATGATGGCCATAGCTATATTGTTAAGTCGTTTTCTTGTTTTGTATTTTTTGCTATTTTAAAAATTTCACTTAAAACTAAAAAGAATAAGCCCAAACAAATAAGTACTAAATGTTGATTTAAACCAAATTCTAAGGAAACTTTTTGTTCAAAATATATTTCACCAATTATTGAAATTATCAACGAAATAAAACCCGAAAACGTTATTAGGTTTCCTGTTTTCTTAAAAGAACTAATAACTACTTCTTCAAAAACTCTTAGGCGTACAAAATTGGTTAATACTTTTCTAAAAAAGTACAAGGCCACAATAAGTAATAAATAATTTAAAGATGAAACAACAAATAATATTTTTGAGAAGAGATCATTTTGATTCATGTTGATTGTATTCAGCTCGATATTTAAATCACTTAAATCTACAAAAAATGTTGTGAAAGAAATTCCAATAATTATCAATACTACGGGCATAGAAAATATCCAAAGTAAATCTACTATCGCTTTCAATATATTTATTTTTTTCATAATTTTTATTTTTATAGCCCTACAAATATATAAAAATTATTGTAAAACAATAATAAATTATTTTTTATTGATAATAAATTTACTTTTTAAACAAAAAAAGACAGTACTTTTTAGCACCGTCTTTCTGTTTATTTATATAAAAATTAGTTTTAATCTCTAGACATAAATATCGATAATACATACCAAAAAAGTAGCATCAAAGAAGCAAATAAACCTAAAGAAGCAGGTATGTAATCTTCAGTACCATATTTATTTACCAAGTTAGAGGTTTGGTATAAAATAGAGCTTCCAGCTAATACACACATACCAACAGAGAACCATAAACCTAAATTAAAACCAAATAAAGATCCGGCAACAATTAAGCCCATTGCAATAAAAAAGCCAACAGTTAAACCAGCTTTTAAGAATGAAAAATCTTTTTTAGTAACCATAACAACGGCAGAAATACCTGTAAATAATGCTAAAGTTACAATAGCTGCCTGTTCTACTAATTCGGCACTTTCTGTATAATAAATTGCTATGTATAAAAGAGGTACAAAAAGAATGGCTTGTGCAAAAACATAGAGTGCATATGCCATATACTGTTTATTTTTATCTGCAGTTTTTAAAACGGTACTTTCGGCATAATTAGTAACAAACATAAAACCACCTAACATTACAAGCCATCGCCAACCTTGCGTCATAGACATCATAAAGTTTACAATAACATCGCTTTGAAGCAATAGATATTCAAAAACAACAAATAATAAAACTCCACCAGCAACATGCTTGTAGGTTTTTTTATAAAACTCTACACGAACTTGATCTGAAGCGGTACTTAATAATATTTTGTTTTCTAAAGTATTTTCCATAGTATTTTTTATATCAGATATTGTTTTTTAAAAAATAGAAATTTAAACCTTCTTAATTACATTTGTTACAATACCCCAAACCATAAAATCGTTTTCATCTGTAATGTTTATAATCGGGTAATTAGGGTTTTCTGGTTGCAGCCAAACTTCATTTTTATCTACACGCAAACGTTTTACGGTAAATTCTCCATCTAAAAAGCAAACGGCAATTTTGTTATTTTCAGGTGGTAGACTTCTGTCAATAACTAATAAATCATTGTCATCTAAACCAGCACCAATCATAGACTGCCCTTTTACTTTTGCGTAAAATGTGCTGTCTTTATTTTTAATTAATTCATCGTCTAGAGAGATTCTACTTTCACTAAAATCATTTACAGGAGAGGGAAATCCTGCGGATATACCTGTGTCAACAAATATTGCTCCGTTTCCAGAGGGTAGTTTTGGGGTATAAAAAGTAAGTGTTTTAGTAGTTTCCATTTGAATGCAAATTATAACTTTTCTTTAAATCTAGGTCTATTTTATTTTAAAATATTACGCTACATTTATTGCATATCTTTCTGGTTTTTCAAAAAAAGGGAACAACATATAGAAAACATTTTTTCTTTGTTTTTGGGCAATTAAAACTCGATTAGAATTACAGTTAGGACAAGAGAAATTATTTCCGTTCCTTTCTTTTTCATAGCTTCTAATTTCGATTTTGTAATGTGATCTTCTGTAGAATATTTAAAAAAAGCTGTAATTTTATAACTATGATTCATGTTTAATATTTTTTATAGACACTTTATAATAAGCATTTTTTAATTTTTGAATTACAGCTGTCATTTCCTCTGTATTTAAATGCCCAAACCCAAAACGAATAGCACAGGTGTTTTTATCTTGATAAAGGATGGTTTTGGGAAGAAATAAATTATTTTTTTCTGCTTCTTCTGCTAGTTTTACTAATGATATTTTAGGTTTAAATTGTAACCAAATTGTCAACCCTCCAGAAGGTGTTTTCCAATATGCAATATCTTTAAAGTGTTCTGTTAATTGTTCGCATAAACAATTAAGCCTTTGTTTATAGATGACTATATTTTTTTTCATCAGTCGATAAATTTCACCTTCAATAATTAATTCAGATAACATTTGTTCTTGTATAAAATCTCCTTGCTTATCTAGCAATTGCAAATAATTTGTGGCTTCAGAAATTAGGTTTGCTGGCGCTACCACAAACCCTGTTTGAAAACTTGGAAATAAAGATTGTCCTAGTTTTCCTAAATAAATAACCATACCATTTGTACCTGCGCTTGCCATGGGTAACATTGCAGAGCCTTCAAACTGAAAATCATAATCGTAATCATCTTCTATAATAGCAAAACCAAATTCTTTAGCAAGTTGCAACAGCGCTAATCGACGCTCTGCGCTTAAGGTTACCGTTGTAGGGTAATCTCTTTGAGCGCAGGTATAAACGCATCTAATACTGTTTTTTACAAAATGTTTTTTAATATACTCAATATCTAAACCTTCCGCGTCCATAGGAATGGTTTTGATATTTGCACCCGCTTGTTGAAAAATCATATTAGAAGCATAATTACTCAAATTGCCTACTAATACAACGTCATTTTGCTTTATCAATAATTGAGACACAATGTATAAGCTCATTTCTGAACTACGGGTGCTTAATAGATTATTTGGATTTATATGAAAACCTCTCGTTGCATTTAAATAGTTACAGAGTTGTGTTTGAAATAAAGAATAGGAGTGTTCCTTTGGTTCGTTCCATTTCTTTATCAATGTTTTACGCTTCATAGCAGCGCTGTACCACCTTGTAAATTGATGTACCGGATGCAAACGTACATCTGGTTTTCCATCATTAATACTATATTTAGCATTTGTTAGTTGCACTGTAGATGCTAAATGAAAGGATTTTTGAAAAGGAAACCCTGTTGTTTTAGCGTAGGAGTATGCTTCCTCTATTTTTTGTGATAATACCTTAATTTTTTTTGTTTTCCGACCGGGCTCTAAAATAAATGTGCCTTTATTTGGTATGACTTCAACCCAACCTTGGGATGCCAACTCTTCGTAAATAGCAACTGCAGTATTTCTATGTACTTTTAATAAGTGCCCTAACACACGGGTTCCGGGTAGTTTAGTGCCTTTGGTTAAATACTTTCGCTGTATGGCATTTGCAATTTGTTGTGAAACTTGAACATACACAGGTTGAACCATTGATTTATCAAAATCAATGAGTTGTTTTAGCACTGTATTTACCGGACTATCAATCATTTTAAAACTGGACTAGTTTAGTCGTCCGGAAAGTTACGACTTTTGTAGTGTATTTATACTAAAATAACACTTAAAATGAACCAAAGTAAATTACTAATTATTGCAATTTTAATTTTGCATTTGAATCTTTTTTCTCAAGAAAAAAAGGAAATACAGGCGCTAGACACTATTTTAATAAAATCTACTAGAATAGATTTACCTTTTAAAGAGAATGCTAGAACCATACAAGTTATTTCTGCAGAATTCATTAAAAATAGCGCTGCTACAAACGTTGCAGATTTGTTACAGCAAGTTGCTGGAGTAGACATTAGAAGAAGAGGATCTGCCGGTAGCCAAGCAGATTTATATATTAGAGGCGGTGGTTTTGATCAAACATTATTGTTAATAGACGGTATTAAAATGGATGATGCACAAACAGGACATCATACAATGAATGCCGCTTTGCCAATTGAAGTTATAGAGAGAATAGAAATTATTAAAGGTCCGGCTGCAAGAGTTTTCGGACAAAATGCATTTACTGGCGCTATAAATATTGTAACAAAAAGCACATTAACAAACACTGCTTCTGTAAATATAGAAGCAGGTTCTTTCGGACAATTAAATGGTTCTGTAACTGTTGGAAAAGAATTTGAAAATTCATCAATAATTGCACATGTTGGTATCTTAACTTCAGATGGATATAGACATAATTCTGATTATGAAAATAAAAACTACTTATTAAAAGGAGTTTTTAATAAGAAAGAACAACCTATAGAAGTAATCGCTACTTTTTTCGATAAAAAATTCGGAGCAAACGGATTCTATGCAAGTGCAACTGCAACAGAACAATATGAGGAAACACAGAGTAGTTTGTTAGGTGCTTCTACTACTTTTAGAACGGAGAAATTTAAAATTACTCCAAGAGTTTATTGGAAAAGAGGTCAAGATGAATATGTCTATATAAGAGACAACCCAAGTGTTTATAGAAACTTACATATTACGAATAAAGTAGGTGTAGAAACAAATGCTTCTTACACCTCAGACACAGGTATTACTGGTTTTGGTTTAGATATTTCTAGAGTTTTTATAAGCAGTAATAATTTAGGAAAGAGAAATAGAACAATGGTAAATTTGTTTTTAGAACACCGTTTTAAAGCATTGAATGATAAGCTAGACATTACTCCAGGAGTTGCTGTTACTTATTTTTCTGATTTTAAATTTCATGCTTTTCCAGGGTTGGATATTGGTTTTAAATTGTCTGATAATTTAAAAGCATATGGTAATTTAGGTGTTACTTACAGAATACCTACGTATACAGATTTGTATTATAATGATAGAAGTACAATTGGAAATTCTAATTTAAAACCAGAAGAAGCGTTTGCTCAAGAAATTGGATTGAAGTTTAATTCTGGAAGATTTACATCTTCTGTGGCTATTTTTAATAGAGACGCTGATAACTTAATTGATTTTATTAGACCAGATGTAACATCAAAGTATGAAGCAACAAATATTGCAAAAGTAAATACCAAAGGTTTTGAGTTAAATACAGATTATCGTTTTAAATTAAATGAGTTTAATCAAACATTGTCTTTTGGATATAATTATTTAAATGATGATATTTTAGATCAAAATAAAGACTTATCAAGGTATTCTTTAAATACCTTAAAGCACCAATTTATAACTCGTTTTGAGAGTAAACTATTTAAGAATGTAAGACAAAATATAATCTATAAACATGCAGAGCGCACAATTGGAACAAGTTATAATGTTTGGGATGCTTCTTTAATTGTAGCTGTTAATACATTTAATTTTACGATTACTGCAAATAATATATTTAATGCAGAATATATAGAGTCTGGTTTTGTACCAATGCCACCAAGTAGTCTTTTATTTGGTTTGCGTTATAATCTATAAAAGATATAATCTAAAATAAAGAAATGTATTCTTTTATGATTAAGGATTTTTAAAGCTAAAAAAAAGCCTCACAAATTTAATTTGTGAGGCTTTTTAATTTTTAAGGAAGTTGTTTTCTCTAAAAATAATCTTTTAAGTGTCTGTATACATCATTCCCATTTGCAAAAAGTAATAAGGCAATTAGTAAAATAAAGCCAACAACTTGTGCATATTCTAAGAATTTATCTCCAGGTTTTCTACCGGTAATCATTTCCCAAAGTGTAAAAACTACATGTCCACCATCTAAAGCAGGTATTGGTAATAAGTTCATAAAACCTAACATGATAGATAAGAAGGCTGTAATCTCCCAGAAAGATTGTGCGCTCCATTCACTAGGAAAAATACTTCCAATAGAAAGAAACCCACCCAAACCTTTATAAGCACCGGTGCTTGGATTAAAGATTTTCTTTAACTGCTTCATGTAATCTGTTAAGGTTTTTATAGACTTGTTCCAACCTGCAGGAATTGCTTCTAAGAAAGAATATTTAAAATCTGCTAAATCGTAATAGCCTAATTTTTCTAAATCGGTCATAGGTAATTGTAAAATACCAACTCCCAACTTCCCTTCATTCGTTATTTTTACAGGAATATCTTTGGTCTCATTTCCCCTTTTTACGGTAATAGAAATATCTTGATTTTTATATGTATCCAATTTATTTTGAACTTCATCATAGTACTTGATAGTGCTTCCATTTATGGCAATTACAATATCTTTTGCTTCTAAATCTGCATCAATATTAGGAGAATCTTCAGAAATACCAGCAATTACAAAAGGCTGTCTTGGCGCCAAAATTAATCCAGCATCTTTATCTCTGTCCATTAATTGAGAAATAAAATCTTCCGGAATTTCTTTATCTAAAACAACGCCATCTCTTTCAATTTGATAGGTATTTCCGTTGATAAACTCTAAAGTTAAACTGCGAAATTTTTTCACTTTTTGTCCGTCTACAGTTAAAATCTTATCACCCGTTTGCAAGCCTAAGTTTTCTGTTAATTCGCTTTGCACCCAAACTCCGTCTTTCACATTTTCATTTGGTAAATACCGCTCACCATAAGACCACATTAGCATAATGTAGATAAAAATTCCTAAAATAAAGTTTACAAAAACACCACCTAGCATAACAATTAGGCGCTGCCAAGCTGGTTTAGATCTAAATTCCCAAGGTTGCATTGGTTGCGCTAGTTGCTCGGTGTCCATACTTTCGTCTATCATCCCAGAGATTTTTACATAACCTCCTAACGGAATCCAACCAATACCGTATACAGTATCACCAACTTTTTTCTTTAAAATTGAGAATTTATAATCAAAAAATAAGTAGAATTTTTCTACTTTAATTTTAAATAATTTTGCGGGTATAAAATGCCCTAATTCGTGCAAAACAATTAGTAAGGATAAACTTAGTAAAAATTGAGATGCTTTTATTAATATTTCCATTCAGCGTTAAATCAGATTAAAAAAGAAACAAATGTAAGGTTTTCATAACAGGTGTAAAAGAACTATTAAAGGTTGCTTTTTTAATTTAACAAATATTTTAGATAGCATTTGTTTTTGTTTGCTTTTCTAGAGTGTTTTTAAGTCGTATTTTTGTAAAATAAAATAAAACCATGGAGCTTAAATTTTTTAAAAAATCGATTCCAACATTTATTTTTTTAGCTCTTTTTTCTGTTGTTGTTATTCCTGTTTTTTATCAATTATTAAAGGTAGATGAAAAGTTAAAAATTTACAATCCTGCAGATGTAAATCCTCGTTTGGTAGACTTTTCTATGAAACACATTACCAAAGATCATACGATTGCAGATTTTGAATTAACCAATCAGAATGGTCAGAAAATCACGAATAAAAACTATAAAGATAAAATTTACGTTGCAGATTTCTTTTTTACGCGTTGCCAAACTATTTGTATAAACATGGCATATAATATGAGCGAATTGCAAGACTTTTATAAAAAAGATGCCGATATTCTATTTCTTTCTCATTCTGTAACACCGGTTATAGACAGCGTTGCTGTATTAAAAGAATATGCAGATAGAAAAGGGGTTATAGACGGCAAGTGGAATATAACTACAGGAGCTAAAACTCATATTTATGAGCTGGCTAGAAAAAGTTATTTTGCAGTTTTAGACGAAGGTACCGGAGATGAAAACGATTTTATACATACAGAACAATTTGTATTAGTAGACAAAGAAAAACGCATTAGAGGCTATTATGACGGCACAGAAAAAGAAGATATGGAGAAGTTAAAGAAAGATATTGTTTTGTTAAAGGAAGAATATGCATCTCAATAAACTGTTTAGAATCATTCTAAATGGCTATATTTGCTGTCCAAATAAAAAACGTTGATTACAATAGCATCTTTACATATTGGAGAAATGGGGTATATTTCTGAAGAATCTTTAGATTCTATTCCGTTAAAATTATTAGAAATGGGTTGCTTGCCAGGCGCTGAGGTGCAGTTGGTACAAATAGCACCCTTAAAAGATCCTCTATATATCTGTGTAAACGGAAGTCATTTGGCAATTAGAAAAGAAACAGCTTCAAAAATAAGAATTCTAAAAAGCGAATAATTCATGTCTAAGAAAGATATAAAAATTGCTTTAATAGGAAATCCTAATACAGGGAAAACCTCACTTTTTAATCAACTTACGGGTTTAACTCAGAAAGTAGGAAATTATCCAGGAGTAACTGTAGATAAAAAACAAGGATCCTGCAAACTGTCTGCAACACAGAATGCAGTAATTACAGATTTACCGGGAACTTATAGTATAAACCCCACTTCTGTAGACGAAAGTATTGTTTTAAAAACCTTACTTAAAAAAGATATAAAAGAATCTCCGGATGTAATTTTAGTAGTTGCAGATGTAGAAAACTTAAAGCGAAATTTATTATTATTTTCTCAAATTAAAGACTTAGAAATCCCTACAGTTTTAGCCATAAATATGGTAGACCAAATGACTAGAAAAGGAATTTCTATAGACTTAACAGCACTAAAAGAAGAACTAAATACAGAAGTTGTTTTAATAAGTGCTAGAAAAAATCAAGGAATTGAAGCTGTAAAAGCGGCTATTATTAAATGTCATGTTGCTGCAAAAGCAACACCAATGTGTGATAATAAGAAGATAGACCCTGCGTATTTTGAGGAATTAAAAGCAATTAACCCAAACTACACATTGTATGAGTTGTGGTTAATGGTTACACAAAAGAATTTTCCAGAAGAAATTTCTAAACAAGAAAAAGAAAAACTACTGTCTTTTAACAATGATGTTTCTAAATTAAAGAAATACCAGCACAAAGAAACTATTTATCGCTATCAAGAGATTAATAAAATTTTAAAAAATACCTATTTAGTAGACAAGAGCAAAGCGAAAGATTTAAGGGCTAAGTTAGATAAGGTTTTTACACACAGAATCTTCGGATATTTTATTTTCTTATTGGTTTTACTATTAATTTTTCAATCTATTTTCGATTGGTCTTCTTTACCAATGGATTTAATTGATACTACTTTCGCAGAACTATCAGATTTTGCAAGAAGTAATTTACCAACAGGTGTTTTGTCAGATTTAATTGTCGAAGGAATTATTCCGGGTATTGGTGGTGTTATTATTTTTATACCACAAATTGCTATTTTATTTTTGTTTATAGCTGTTTTAGAAGAAACGGGTTATATGAGTCGTGTTGTTTTTCTAATGGATAAAATTATGCGCCGTTTTGGGATGAATGGAAAATCTATAATTCCATTAATTTCTGGGACTGCCTGCGCAATTCCTGCAATTATGGCAACAAGAACCATTTCTAGTTGGAAAGAACGTTTAATTACTATTTTGGTAGTTCCTTTTACAACGTGTTCTGCAAGACTGCCTGTTTATGCAATTTTAATTTCGTTGATTATACCAGACACAAAAATATTTGGATTTTATAATTTACAAGCTTTTACATTACTAATGTTGTATGCTTTGGGTTTTGGGACTGCAATTTTAGCAGCTTATATTTTACAGAAAACCTTAAAAATTAAAAGTAATTCTTTCTTTGTGGTAGAGATGCCTAACTATAAATTACCCTCTGTAAAAAATGTATTATTTGATGTTTTAGAAAAAACAAAAGCTTTTGTCTTAGGTGCAGGGAAAATTATTTTAGCCTTGTCTGTAGTTTTGTGGTTTTTAGCTTCTAACGGACCAGAATCTTACAAGAATGCTGAACAAAACACCATAGAAAAAGTAGCAAATAAAAACTTAGGAGCCGATGAATTGCAACAAAAAATTGCAGCGGTAAAATTAGAAAATTCTTATATTGGTATTATGGGTAAGTCTATAGAGCCAGCTATAAGACCTTTGGGGTATGATTGGAAAATTGGAATTGCCCTAATCACATCTTTTGCAGCTAGAGAGGTGTTTGTAGGTACTTTAGCTACTATTTATAGTGTGGGTTCAGATGATGAAAACACGACTACTATTAAAGAGAAAATGCGCTCAGAAATTAATCCGGCAACGGGTAAAAAAATATTTAATTTCCCAGCGGGCATGTCTTTATTAGTTTTTTACGCGTTTGCAATGCAGTGTATGGCAACTTTAGCTATTGTAAAGCGCGAAACTAAATCATGGAAATGGCCTCTAATTCAACTTTTTGGGATGACAGGTTTGGCCTATATATGTTCACTAATTGTTTTTCAAATTCTTAAATAATGCAAGAAATAGCCGTTTATGTATTGTTAATTTTAGCTTTGTTTTTCTTGGTAAAGAAATACGTTTTTCCATCTAAGAAAAAAGGAAATTGTAATACAGGTTGCGATTGCCATTAAAAGTTAACAAAAAATTAATAGAAACTAATGTAAGGTTTTCTATTTTTTGTGACAAATTTGAAAATCAATAATAATTAATTTTATAAAAATGAAAAAATCAATATTAGCAATTGCAATTTTTGCAATCACCTTAATTAGTTCAACAGAAATTTCTGCACAAAAATTCCCTAAATTAGATTTAAGTCCCTTAGATGCAGCATCATACCCAAGTAGTTACAAGATTTCAGATAAGGTTGTAAAGGTTGTTTATGGGAGACCACAATTAAAAGGAAGAGATTTAGCAAAATTAGCGCCTAATGATAAAGTTTGGAGAACAGGAGCAAACGAAGCGCCAGAAATTACATTTTATAAAGATGTAACTTTTGGGGGCAAAGCAGTAAAAGCAGGAACCTATTCTTTATTTACAATACCATCTTCAGAATCAGATTGGACCGTAATTTTGAGTACAGCAAGAAATGTTTGGGGTTCTTATTTTTACAAACAAGACGAAGATGTAGTTCGCGTTTCAGGAAAAATTTCTACATCAGAAAAAAGTATAGAAGCTTTTTCTATGCTATTTGATAAAAACATGACATTAAAAATGGGCTGGGAAAACACGGTGGTTTCTGTGTCTATAACATTAGCGGGGTCAGAAGATTAATTTTTATAGACATTTAAAAAAAACCGCTAGTTATTTAGATTGTCTACAATAGCAATTATTACAATTTCAAAAGAGGCTTCCAATACAAATTGGAAGCCTCTTTTAATTTAAAGTAAAGTAGCTTTTCACTTAGAAAGATTAAACGTAAATTTGTCGCTTAATTAAGTAAATAGAAATGCAATACAATCATCAAGAAATAGAAGAAAATTGGCAAAAATTTTGGGCAGAAAATCAAACTTTTAAAGCCTCAAATACCTCTGAAAAGCCAAAATATTATGTGTTAGATATGTTCCCGTATCCAAGTGGTGCAGGTTTGCATGTTGGGCATCCTTTAGGGTATATTGCAAGTGATATTTATGCACGTTATAAGCGTCATAAAGGCTTTAATGTGTTGCATCCGCAAGGGTATGATTCTTTTGGTTTACCAGCAGAACAATACGCAATTCAGACGGGGCAACACCCAGCAAAAACCACAGAAGCAAACATTGCAACCTATAGAAAACAATTAGATAAAATTGGTTTTTCTTTTGATTGGAGTACAGAAGTAAGAACTTCTAACCCTGAATATTATAAATGGACACAGTGGATTTTTATTCAGTTATTTAATTCTTGGTATCATAAAGATACAGACAAAGCAGAAGACATTTCTACTTTAATTTCAATTTTCAAAAAATCTGGAAACGCGAAAGTAAATGCTGTATCAGATGAAGATATTACCTCTTTTTCTGCGGAAGAATGGAACGCTTTTTCTACCAAAGAACAAGAAGAAATTTTATTACAATACCGCTTAACTTTTTTATCGGATACAGAAGTAAATTGGTGCCCTGGTTTGGGAACCGTTTTAGCAAACGATG
>Ga0209092_10003380_pt1 | contig 13884 bp, 27 predicted proteins | sample FraStrMetagenome_FD_187446 | JGI IMG/M metagenome (GOLD analysis project Ga0209092, IMG submission 187446) | Marine eukaryotic phytoplankton communities from Arctic Ocean - Fram Strait ARC3M Metagenome (SPAdes) (version 2) | ecosystem: Environmental > Aquatic > Marine > Oceanic | place: Fram...
TACAGACATCAGGTCTTCACCATCTTGCGCTTTAGCTAACGGAGACAAGAATTTAATATCTATGTCTTTATTATCTAACTGTATAGGAGTAATGAGTCCTCTACGAGTTAGGATAGCAGTTACACGCTTGATAATAGGGATTAATACTTCGGTCTGCAAGCGCCCAAACGCAGAACCAATACGTTTTGCTAGTTCTCTGGACTCAATAGCTACCTCAGTAGCACTGCGTACAGCACCATTAACGTCTCTTAGATCGTTAAACAAGGCGCGTTTAATAGCAGTCTGTAACTCGTTAATCTCAAACTGAGCCAATGACAGGTTAGAGCCAGTGTCTAATCGTTGAATACTAGGATTAGCAGAGTTGTTAGAACCTACAGGAATAACAATGCCTGGGCTTATACTAATATTGTAGGGGTTTGTTACACCGTCATCAGTAGCTGTGTACATACCCGCTAGATCAATGGCTGCTTTTTGTAGAACAAACTCTTTAGCTTTGTTCAAAGAGCGTACATCAGGTAATGCTTGTAGAGCAGGGCCACGACCACGGATTTCACCGGATACTTTAGAGTAACGGCCAGTTAACCACGGGCTTGATGTTCCGTAATCTTCCATCCAGCTTATAGAATCTTCATTCTTAACCCAGACACAACCGTAATAGGTCTTAGCCTTGGGCATGTATACAACACCCTCGCTAATTTCTACGTCTTTGTCTGGTGAGTTTTTAATAACATTCTTAATTGTTTCAGATGCTTTAAATCCTCTCCACTGACGCTCTAGGTTACGCGCTTTAACTGTGAATCGTCGCCAATGAGTTTCAATAGAACCGTATGGGCCTTCCTCAAACGCTATACCTTTCTGTGGGATAGCATTAAAGATAACGGGCATGTTGTCATCATCGTTTTCATCAATGCGTAACGTACCTGTACCCACTAAAAGATCAAGTGCATGTTCATAAAACTGCGTAGCAAAGTTAGAACGGTTGATGTAATCAAAAATAGTAACAGCCTGCTTCTCCAGGTTATCTCTTATCTCTTGTTCTGTTACATCGTATTGACCAGTATTAAGCATTTCTATTACTTGGTCAGACGGAGCAAACGTAGCCCAGCGCGACCAAATAGGTGCAATGTTTTCTTGCAGTTTACTAGCGCCTTGCTGGATTGCCTCAAGAGCAGTGGAGTCGAATATACGCTCCATCTTCTTCTGGCCTCTGCGATTAGTGTCAAACAAGTTTCTGTTAGGTAGGAAGAACTCGTACACATCATCTAGCGTATCGTGCCACATCATAGCATTCTCAAATGCTTTGGCTTCACGCCTTTTAAGGTCAGTTAAAGACCCTAACTCTTTAGGTAACTGCATATTAACGGTTCCTAGTTAAGCCTATTCGTGCGTTGTATCCCGTAAAGCGCGAACCAGCGTTGCTTACACTAGCGGCTTTAGCCGGACTTTTAGCTTTTGATGTTTTGGCTGAAGCTAACAGAGACTTTGTTCCTAAAGTGCCTCTGCTAACAGCTTTAAGGCGCTTCTCTGTCTTTGCCGTCTCTTCGTCTAGCTCCATTTGCTGCCGTCGAACCATTGCGTTTTCTTCGGCAGTAGGTTTAGGCGCTTTAGGTGATTTCATAATTTGACCTCAAATATCTATACAGTTGATAGGGCGTTAAGATAAATGGATTCTTAATTCCCAGCAGTTGTTTTGTATGCCCTACGCAAGTATTCAGCATAAGCAAGCTTCTAACAGGGCTTTTTTGCTTATACCCCATTAATCTAAAAGGTTCGCTAAGTATAACATTTTTGTCAGTCACGGTGAATAAGTCAAATTTTGACGTTGTTCTGCCGTGGACAATGTAATCCTGGCCGTTAGGCTTGATGACAAAGCAGTGCCTGATCTCTTTATGTAGGAACCTAGACCACCAATGCCCGTCATCTTGAGTAAATACAACGAATATGTCAGAAGACACTGAATCCAACCTTGGCTGTAATAGGCTTATCGTACTTGCCAGACCTGCTTAGCGCGGAACGTCCCTCACCTTCACCCTGCAATGCGTACTCAAGTGCTTCTACTGGGTGGGAATACTCGTTCTTATCCGGCTCATCAGTGTATCTTTCTCCTGAAGTCTGCACTCTACGGTAGCAGAAGCCACCTTGTAGACCTTTACGGATCATTGAGGCTTTGGGTAGGACAGTGAATCGTGGCTTGCCGTCCATGCACATCTCTTTCATGGGTACTTCTAGGGCTGCTCTACGCTTTAGTGGATCGTTGGATTGTGTAGGTTGGCAGGGTATGCCAGCCGCCCGCATAATTTGGAACGGGGTTTCACTATTCGACTGATTTTTGTTCTGTCCACTAGGATCGCCCCATCCTTTGAATTCATGGTCTGGGTACATCTCTTCAATATAACGCTTGAGTGTCGGAGCAAAATCCACTGCACCCGAATCGGTAAGTACCATTTCATCAAAACACACCCACCTTCCTATGGAAGTTCGTTGTAAGAACGCACACGCTGGTGTACGACCAAAGTCAAAGCCAAGAACAATGGGATAATCCTTGGATGGTTGAAAGTCTAAGTGTTGACAGTGTACTGAATCGGTATACATGGGGTGTACAGGCTTGCCGTTAGACACAAAGCCGTACTCATTGGCTAAGTTAACCTTAATCCAGTCGCTAGTCTTGCCGTTTAGACCACGTTTGTAGTATTGATCTGGCAGGTTAACAAGGTTTTCAGCGTCATCATTGATCTTCCAGTCCTCGCCATCCTTGAATACACCGCCTGGTTGCCTAAAAAATGACCAATCTTCAGGGCGTTCTATCTCTGCTAACTTAAAATACCAGTGGTCTTCGTCAGGGGCGTTACTATCCCCTATCATTCCGTGGTGTGTAGGACGCGCTCCCTCCTTGTTTGAGGGGTATCTACCGTGCCGTAGGTCAAGCATGTCTAAAACAGCCTTAGAATGCTCCTTAGTCTCGTTTAACCACACCCAAGTAGTCTGGATACCACGGGCTTTCTTAACGTGTTCAGGTCGATCAAAGGCGATAAACACGACATCACACTCTACCTTCGTACCGTCCTCTAAATTAAACCTAATAAAGTGCGTAGGGGGTTCTTTATTACCCTGTTTGAAGTCACCAAGTTCCCCGTGTATCTCTAGCCAGTCTTTAATCGTGGTAGAGAACAGTTCAGAGTAGGTGTTACGGGCTGCAATTACCCTAGAAAGGCGTACACCATAGTTCTTGTGTTCAGGGTCAGACACAGGAGCCTGCTCACACATCAGGTCAAACAGTTTAAGGATACATTGGACGGTCTTGCCAGAGCCGAGTGGCCCCATGATGAAGGAGTTTCTAGCCCTACAGTCAGCAAAGTCCTGTAAGACCTGGCCCTGCGGCATTAGGTTGTATTCAATCTGACTCATTTCTTAGTCCAGTCTATAGCATCATAGCCCTTCTTAAAGGCATCTCTAGTCTTCTTGTCAGACTTACGGGCATGGCTACCCTTACCACCGTTAAACTCAGGGAAGTGCCTATCCCTATCTTTCTTATCCAGCTTGTGAACTAGACTCTGGCCCATCGTACAAATCCTCTATGAAGTCATTTAGCAAGTATAATACTTCTCGCATGGCAATGGCATCCCTGTCTAAGAAAGCCTCTATAAACGCCTCTATGACCTCAGAATCAGTATCATCTAGCTCGTACTGTTCCCACATAACCAGTCCTCTAATATCATTTGTTTGCAGATGTCAATGTAGAATACGCTTTTTTCATCGTTTAAGGTGCTTTTAAACTCAACCCCATCATCTGTAAGGATTATAACGATATGGTCTTTAGAAGCAATTACAGTGGCTTCTAGGGCATCTTCTATATCTGGGTGGAGCTTTATAATTTTGCTCAATTTTTTTTTGCCTCGTGCATATATATACTCAGATCGCGCGCCTTCGGAGGGGGGGTACTGTATATCCATCCACTGTACATTTATCCTCCTGGCTGTACATCCATACAGTGTGCATCCATACAGTGTACTGTACATCCATACAGTGTTTGCAACTAACTATCGGCATTGTCAGTGTCATTAGATGATGACCCATCATATCGTTTACGTTGCACCGATATAGTGAGAGCATTATCAGTCTGCACTTCCACTGCTTTAAGTGATGGCTGAATGTACTTGGTTACGCGGTCAAAGGATTCTACTGCGGCTTTATAGTCTGATAGATCACCTGTTGACTCAGCTATCTGTTTAATCTGTAGGCTGCCTTCTATCATTTCCATAACTGGATCAAAGTCTGGATATCGCTCTGCTAACCTCTCTGCTAACAGCCTTTTTAATGGCTTATTGCCTGATCCTTTAGGTCTACCCATTGTTGCCATACTTAATAACTCCCATGTCTTTGATATTGAAGTGGTTAATAATTGATCAATTTGATCAAAAAGTAACCAGATTATAGCACTATATAGATGTACCCATTAAATAAAAGGAATAAAAAAACACTTTCTTTGTTTACAACACGCAATCATTTATGTTTATACTGCACACACAGTGAACGAATACAAAAATAAACACTGTATACATAAACAGTAATCAAATGAGGAAAGACAAATGGCCAAACTAGATAAACAAACAGTCCACCATATATCAGAGATGATTAACTCAATAGAGGTCAGTTATATAATGATAGCTGATGGGTATAATGAAGAGCTATGGCGCGAAAATATGAATGAGGCGCTTAGAGAATTAAAGCAGACGTACAATATAGGCAGAGGAGCATAAACAATGCAATTCATTCAAGACAATACCCGACTTGACGCCCAAATCATCGCCGCCCGCTATTTGGTGGATAAGGCAACCCAACGCAAGGACATTCAAGATAAACGGCTAGAACGGCTTTTATACGCTGTTTCAGGTCTTATTGTTGGCGCTTACATTGCAGCTAGTTACTTTTTGCTAGGTTGATACCATAGAGCGCATTCAATGAGTGCGCTGTTTAGTACCAATCACACACAAACGAGGGTTACACCATGAAAGACTTAATTGATTCGCAGTACAAGTTAGAGCAAGAAGCCAAAGAGATCGCGATGATGGCATTGTTAGAACATAAAGAATACGGTTCAGATGTGTACGACATGATGCACCAAATGGTAGATGGCCATCAGTCGGTCATTTATACCTATAGAGCGACGATCTTGTGCGCTAATTGCGACACCGACAATGGTGAAGCGCAACTCGATGAAATAGATTATAAAGCGATGTCCTTTAATGATTATGCGACAAAATTAGCTTATGCAGTTTTACTTGATGCCACTATTAATCAATACCATGAGGTGACAGCATGAAAATTGAAGCGATGAACAAAGAAAATGCGCGGTTAGTCCGTGCAATACTTGAAAATGATTTAGCCCCTATTCTATCGGAGTATGGGCTTAAACTTGAGCTTGGCAATGCCGGATACGACAGCGAGTCCGTCAAATTTAATGGCTTTCGCATATCGCTCGATACAGCATTAAGCAAGGAGGGCGCAGCACTAGCCAGAGAATTAGAATGGCGTGAAAAAATGAACCATCAACAGCTAGATGAACATAGAATCCACAAGCAAGGGAAGCACGCCTTTATACTTACAGGATACAAACCACGCGCTAGTAAAAAGCCCTTCATTGTCGACTGTTTACAGGGTCATGGCGAATACGTCATCACAAACGACACCGCGATTAAGTGGTTTGGGGTGGCATCATGAATAACAGCTACCAAGTATCCTTTTATGCACATGCGCTTGAAGATCGAGTTTCACCAGACCAGTGCATGCCCGTTTTGGCGCATTTCAGCACCGAGAAAGAAGCCAGCGCCTACATTGACCAATTGCCGAAAGATGCAGTGCATGATTTAGCTATGGTTTTGCTTGTTGGTGACTCTGTCGAAATAGAATTTGAGGTTTCATAAAATGAGAGCATTGATTGCATGCGAGTACAGCGGAAAAGTCAGGGATGCCTTCCGCGCCCTTGGGCATGATGCATGGTCTTGTGACCTGCTACCCTCCGACAATCTCACCGACTACCATTACACAGGCGATTGCTGGCCCGTAATAGCTGAGGGCTGGGATTTAATCATAATGCACCCCCCATGCACCGCCCTCGCCGTTTCAGGCAACGCATGGTATGGCAAAGGAATGCCAAAGAATCAACAGCGCATCGACTCAATAGAATGGACTATGGCCCTGTATGAACACGCCAAGAAACACGCGCCCCGCGTAGCATTTGAGAACCCCGTTGGCGTACTGCCCATAAAACCTACCCAATACATCCAGCCCTATCAGTTTGGCCATCCTGAAAGCAAAAAGACGGGCCTTTGGCTCCACAATCTACCCCCATTAGTGCCCACAAATGATGTAGAACACGTTTGGCGCACACTACCAAAGAAAGAAGCGCAGCGGATACATATGTTGCCGCCAAGTGCAGACCGCTGGAAAATCAGATCAGAGACATTTACCGGAATCGCGGAGGCGATGGCCTCCCAATGGAATAGCTAGGCGAGGGTGATCCTTACATCCTATGAAAGCGGGTTGGCCCACCGTGCCGAAAACGGGCCTTCTAGCCTCCTAAATTGGGGGCTTTTTTATACCCTATAGGTTGGCATGGGTTGACCCCTTAAACGCCGTTAGAAAGCATTACAGGGCGTTTTTCTCGGTGTTTATTAGCCTTGCAAGATACCATTGGGCCTTTTCTAGCGATTCAACGCCACCTTTGGATTGGTATCGCCACAGATATTTGATCGCGCATGCTTTGCAATGCCCTGCGAATGCTTCCTTCGACATACTCGCCTCAATCGCGTCGATGCATTCTATCTCGCCTTGATAGTGGGCGGGGTGGTTCACCATATCACTTTGCGGGGTAGAGTCATTCCCTGCCAAAGCGCTTTTTTCCATAGTAGAAACTGGTCTTGGTTCTATAGCGGGGTGGTTTTTAACCAATTCTTTCCATTTACTCATCTTTATCACCGTATTTTTTGCGTAGGTAATTCAGGCTCACTGGCAACTCGTCGCAACCACCATCTGCCACCTCGTGCAGCATCCAGATTCCACGCCAGGACAGATTAGTTTGCGGGGTAAGGTAGTCTTCATGCCCTTGGTAGAAGATGCCAGCAAACAACCCCATAATATTGGTGCCGTCAGCCCTCCTGCCATAGGCAATGTCCCTATCTTGAACATGCCCCATGACGCAGGTCTGCATCTTCTTTGTCATCATGCTCCTAGCACTGGCTACTGGTCTGCCCATAATCCCTGAAGTGAAGTAATGTGAGTAGCAAATACCATCCACAACTGCCACCTCTAGGAAGTCGTAGACCTCCCAGCCCATCTCTTCCAGCTTCAGGTCTTTGTAACCTATCAATCCATCCAGTTTAGCATCGCCCTCGATAGCGCGTTGTATCCTGTTCTCATGGTTCCCAAGGGTGAACACCATGCGAGGGTTCCAGCGTTTATGCTTGTTAGTTATCAGCCGCTGTTGCTCAGTGCGGATAGGCTCTAGGAATACCTCCATCGCCTCAATCCCTGCCTGTATGTCATCAGTGTAGCGTCTACCCTCAAAGGATTTCTTGCCGACATCCCAAGACGATAGCGAGGGCATATCAAAGTGGTCGCCAATATGGACAATAACATCTGGCTTTTTATCTGCCGCGTACTGTCCCGCCCATTTAAGGTGGTCAGTGGGGTGGCCTGGTTTAACCTGTGTGTCTGGGATAATGAGATGCTTCATATTTTCTCCATGAAAAAAGCGCCACTAAGGGCGCTCTAAATCGTCTTTCGCTACTGCACATAGCCCACAGATCACGAATACTACCATATAAATTAACACTTTACCCACCACCCATAACCAATGAGCCGTCATTATAGAGACTCTGCGTAGGGTCACAAATGTATTAGCTTTATTCATTACATGCCTGTGAGTAATGGCCCGTTACCACCACGGGTGGGCCAGACCCGATCACAGGTCGAGGGAGACCTTGGCTAAAACGGGATGTCTTCTGTAATAGGTGCAGCGGCAGCGGTAGACTGTGGTGCTGCTCCATCAGTGTAAAATACTTTCACATTACCTAGAATTGGTGGGCGTTCCTCACCTGCCTCGCGCTCTTCTTTGCTCTGAGACTGAGCGATAAACCCGTTGTTCTCGTATTGATCCTGCTGAGCAGTGTCGATAAAGGTTGTCATGTTCAGGTAGGTGGCGGTGCTGCCATCCTTCTTGGTTACTTGAGTCATACGAGACTTGTCGATTTTGGTCACATCGAGTGACACTGATACACCTATTTTCATGTTAAGTTCCTCACTTCGGAAATAATTTCTGTTACGGCCAGCAATACTTGCTCTGCCAAGTTCTTAATAAACTCCTCATCACGCTCAACTCGCACGATAAAGGGTTCTTTCTCAGGGTGGTAAGACATAAAGTCCCACCAATCACGCTCCGTGATCCACATGCATCCTTGGACTTGAGCATAATGTTTTGTGGGGCAGACTCCCTTGTCGCTCCACTTGTCATGGTTACTTGGGGCTGGGCATTTAATCTCTATGCCACCGTCCTCACCTATCAACCCATCAGGACTGCAACCAAACTCACCACTGTTGTCTAGAATAAAACCTACTTCCTGCACTTGGTTGTCAGTAATCAATTCATAGAGGTTGCGGGCATCAGGCTCTAGCTCATTACCCCTTGTCATCCACTCTGTAACAAATACAGGAGCAGACATGCCAGATATTCTTTCGATAATCATAGCGTTAATGTAGTCATCGGCACTAGCACTTGGCTTGCCATTAGATTTAATTAACTTGTGGAACTGACTGGCGCTAGGTCTGCCTAATCTAGCGTCCAGCCATTCCTGACTACCTTGTTCAGCTTGCAGTATTTGCATCAGCTTTACGCTTCAGTGCTGACAGTGCCTGATCGAACTGCACCGCCCTCATCTGGTCAACAGTAGAACACTTGAATACCTTACAGAACTTCTCGACATCTGACTCAGTAATTTCCAGCAGAGACTTTAACTGTGCTGCCTGCTTGCTGTCGATAGCCGCATCCTGCACTGCGCTAGGTAATGCCTCGCCTTGGTATATGTACAGTCCTAAACCGTGCATAGCGATTGCCTTTACTAAACACCTAATGCGAGAATCAGATATGTCTCTTGTGCTAGGGTTAACGATAGACTTGTTGCGGTTGTCCATCACTGGTAGCCACATACTGTGCGTCTTGCCTTCGACAGTTACTGCAACATTTACTTCGCAGGTTTCATTCGCCAGAAAGGTAGGTGGGCAGAAAGCATAGCTGCTGTCAGGGTAATGCTCATTCAGCGTCTGCCAAGCCCAAGCCCATGACAAATAGGATAAGTTGCCCTTTTTCTCAACATGCTTGCTACAGTCTATAGCGGATAAAGTCTTCCATACGTTACTCATGACTTCACCTTCCAGATTCTGTAGCCTTTCTTCTCGGCACGGCCTACAGCCTTAAAGCCTTCACAGATGTCCACATAGTAGCGAAAGTAATGACCTTCTTTGTGGTCTTTCAGCAGCACAGAGTCGCCATGCCGCATCTTTGTCGCAATTGAACGTGCATCAAGCACACCTGGAATTGGAATTTTCTTATCAATTTTCATCGTAACGCTCCTGCTTGCTGTTCAAATGCATACTGCTCGCCATAGCCTCTGTTGTACTCATCTGACTCACCATCAACAGCGTCATGGCCGTGGATACAATCATATTCACCGCGCTCAAAGTCTGTCATTTGATCCATAAGTGCTTGGAGAACATGGTCATCGTCGTCGCACGGAGACCCAGTGCGCTGGGGGGATTCATAATTAAACATAGTCTTTCCTCTTTGTGGTTGTGCTGTCTATTCTACATACTTTGTTGTGGGATGCAAACTTTTGTTGCAAATTAATTTAACGGTAGTTAATATGCAAGCTCACTTAAAGGAGAACAAGATGGACATCAACAAAAGCATTAATCATTTTATGGAGCAACAGGGTTTTATTCAGATGGATTTATCACGACACTCTAAGCTGCACCCTAGCACCATTAGTTTGATCAGGAACAGTCACCGCACCCCTTCCTTGGATACCGTTCAGGCATTGTCTGAGATGTTCAACGTTAAAGTGTCAGAGTTTATAGCGGCTGGTGAGTGATGGATAAGCCATCGTACTACGCCATCCTGACTGCTGATGTCAGGTATGACAAAACTTTGAAGCCGCTGGCTAGGCTGTTGTTCGCAGAGATTACAGCACTGTGCAACAAAGAAGGTTACTGCTGGGCCAGCAATCAATACTTTGCTGATCTTTATGAAGTTGATAAGACAACTGTAAGCGGGTGGATAGGACAGCTAAAGACGCGAGGATACCTCACAGTACAACTTGAGTACAAAGAGGGTAGTAAGCAAATTCTTAATAGGTATATGAAAATTAATGGGGAGGGTATAGACGAAATAATCAATACCCCTTTACAGAAAGATGTAGACCCTATTGACCAAAAGACCAAAGTTAATACTAAAACTAATACTAAAACTAATATTACAGTTAATAGTATAGGTGACTTTGATTCATTCTGGCGTTTTTATCCGCGTAAAGCAGGAAAGGAGGCCGCTAGGAAAGCATGGCTAAAGCTACGACCTGAGCAACATATCATGCAGATGATCGCTGATAACGTGAAAGAGAGGGTGGATAAGGGTGAATGGAGAAAGGATAACCAGTCATTCATACTGCATGCCAGTACATATCTAAACCAAAAACGCTGGGAAGATGAAGTCCTTGACCAGCAACCACAAAAAAGAACTGACCCTGAATCTATTAAGTCTGTGTCCGTCATGGACAAGATCACTGATAGATCGTGGGCTGAATGAGGAATCGTTATGAAAGCTAAATTGAACAAACAATTTAACGGTGGCAACAATAACCACAACAATCGCAGAAGAAGCTATGTCCGTTACATCGGCCATAAGTGCAGTGAACTCGTCAACGGTGAGTGCTACACTTTCAAAGAATTAGCTAAAGTTGCTGGTGTGGCTCCTGAAACTATGAAGCATCGCATTAGACAATTGATGTTTGACTACCCGAAAGGCACACATAAAATAGCCAATGATGACACGCTGCGAACAAAGGCTGAAGTGTCATGTGATAAAAGATCAGGTGTAACCAAAGAGGATTTGGCAAAAAGAATGGAGTTGCCACGATGTGAGACTAAACCCGAAGTTCTTATGGCTAAGTGGCTTCGGAGGAAGTTGTGATGGGTGAAGCATACACAGTGAACAGTGAGTTCACGAAAGAAACATTCAAAGAATTTGTGGATGAACTGTACTGCAAGAAGCCATACATCACGTTTAGTTATCAGCATGGTAAGCCACGCACCGCCGCGCAGAACAATGCCATGCACGTTTTTTGCCAGCAAATAGCAGACAGGTGTAATGCAGCAGGTTACTGGTACACCGTCAGTAGTCAGATATTGAAGTCAGACCTAGAGACTCCGTGGACAAAGGAGAGGGTCAAGAAGCTGATGTGGATGGCTGTTCAACAGGCTCTGTACCCTGACACTACGTCTAGTAGAGACTTAACCACTGAGCAAATGATTAAGGTTGCTGATACACTTGCTGTACACTTGAGTGATACTCATGGCATATATGCTATTTTCCCCACTAAGGAAGACATTGATGGCAATAAGAAGAGACGCGGCTGACAAATGGTTCAGCGATGTAGTCAGGAAGAAAGCTGGCTTTGTTTGCGAACACTGCAACAAAACTGGGGCCAGGATGGAATGCGCCCATATCTACGGACGGGCAGCTAAGTCAGTGCGCTGGTCATTGGACAACGCCTTGTGCCTTTGTCATTACTGTCACAGGACGTTTACTGCCAACCCTATAGCTTTTAACGACTGGTGCTTAGAACTGCTGGGAGAGGGCCATATGGAGCTTCTGAGGGAGAAGTGGAACGTGTTGATGCCTACTACTAAATTATTACGGGCAGAGATAGCCAAACATTACAGAGAAGAGTTCAAGAAAATGGATGATCACTCTGAATATCAACCAATAAGTTACAACTGAGGTTTGTTATGACAAAAGAAATTGAAAGTGAACAGTTAAAAATGATGCTGGACATGATTGAAGATTTGGGTATGGAGGACAAGTACAAGGATAGATTCATCGAAATTCTAGGGGCTGCTGTCGCCAATCATTCTGGGTTTGCGCGAAAAGAATTAGGTGTACTTTTAGGTGAGTTAAATAATGAGTACGAAACATTGAAGCTACACCAAGAGTTAGAAAAAGAACCGCCTGATGAAGAACAATTAGGTTTGCTTCACCCCACATTTGATGTAGACTAACTGGGTGTTAACCGTTGTGGTTGCACAAAACGTGTGAATAGTAGTTTATGTCCCCTTTGGCCCTAGCTTATGCTGGGGTCTTTTTTTTGGTATAATCACAGCATGAGTAAAGAATCTTTATTGAAACGCATCGGAGTCTCTGGCATTGATAAGCCGAAGAGAACGCCTAGTCATGCTACCAAGTCCCACGTTGTAGTCACTATGGTTGGAGGTACGCCAAAGACTATTAGGTTTGGTCAGCAAGGAAGCACGGGATCGCCAGATGGTTCTGCAAGGAATAAGGCATTCAAGGCTAGACACCGTAAGAACATTAACAAGGGTAAGTCTTCTGCGGCTTACTGGGCCAATAGGGTAAAATGGTAATGAAAGGTCTATACGCCAACATACATGCTAAACGCAAGCGCATCAAAGCAGGGTCTGGAGAGAAGATGCGTACACCTGGCACTGCTGGCGCACCTACAAATAAGGCATTTAAGCGATCAAAGAAAACCGCTAAGAGTTTGATGAGTTAATAGCACCAAGCCACTGGCATGCTTTTCCTGATGTCCACATGCACAAACTTCTTGTGTAATCCTATGCCATTAAATCCCAACGATGGGGCTTTCTCAAGGATAACAAAGGCTTCTGCTCCACTGTTGATCTTGATGTCGCAAGCAATCCCCTGAGCGTGTGTGCCTGGGTTTGTTTTGGCAGCTTCGAGGCTATGGGTTGGATCGCGGTAACCACTTGTAATGATGAACGGGAACCCGCAAACATCTCTAAGTTCGTCAAGCCTCCACAAGAATTCATCTGACATCTCATTGTTACCAGTCTCCTGACAATCAAAGTCCTTTATATTAAAGTATCTCATATCACACCAAAAATCTTAAAGCCTATGTAAAGGGCGAGGGGTAGGATAACCAGTATACCTGTACCCCACAGCAAAGCGGTAAGGAATAATGCCCACCGTTCTGCTTTATTTCTTAGTCTTATTCTCTCTGCGTTTTCTCTATTGCGCTTGCAGTCTGACTGATACTGTAACCAGTCCGAATACATGTCAGCGCGTCCGGCATAGATCATGTACTCGCGGAGCCATTCTTCCTGCTCCCTTAATTTTTCTAGCTGCATAAAGCATTCAAGTTCAGACTTGCCGCCTGCTTTGTTAGCCTTCTTAGCTATCGCAGACTTGTTATCAAAGTATTGTGTAGCAGAACCAGCCACATCATATAGCTCTTTACCATTCTCCAGAGCTTTCTTAATGACCGTGAAGGCAGCATTGGCTGCTGCGATCTCCGCAAGCACTACCTGTCTCTCTGAACTTTCTTGGTCTTCTCAACAGTTCTCATAGCACCTAGCCCTAGCATACCCATCAGTACAGGCATCATTTCAGACAAGGCAATCAGGGGAATCACTACAGTGGACTCAGCTATTGCTAAACCAAAGTTAGTCATAGGGATAATAATGAAATTACCAGCCATACCAGCAACACAGACCCAGCCAACAGCGGGACGCCAGCCTGCAACAAACATGTTCTTGTGGGCAGCTTCGACCTTATTAACTTCCAGTTGTCCTTTAGCCAGT
>Ga0209092_10003384_pt1 | contig 13873 bp, 9 predicted proteins | sample FraStrMetagenome_FD_187446 | JGI IMG/M metagenome (GOLD analysis project Ga0209092, IMG submission 187446) | Marine eukaryotic phytoplankton communities from Arctic Ocean - Fram Strait ARC3M Metagenome (SPAdes) (version 2) | ecosystem: Environmental > Aquatic > Marine > Oceanic | place: Fram...
ATGAAAAATAATGAAAATAATAAAAATGATTTTAGCGACAATTATACCGAAGCAATAGATTTTATGGAAGATGTTGTAAAAAAAAGAAAAACAAAGAAAAAGAAGAAAGAAAAAAAATTAAAAGGAAATAATCAACTAATACCACATGAAAATTTTAATAAATTTAATAAAGAAAAAGATAATCAATTAATATTGCATGAAAATTTTAATAAATTTAACAAAGAAATAAACCAAACACAAAACAACAAGTCGAATATAATAAATATACAAACTGAAGTAAAAAATGATTTAAATAATATACAAACTGAAGTAAAAAATGATTTAAATAATATACAAACTAAAGTAAAAAATGATTTAAATAATATAAAAAATGATTTAAATAATATAAAAAATGAGTTGATAAAGCCTGACCCACCGTATGGTATTTTAAAAAAGGGAAAAAAACAACTTTATTCAAAATATAGAAAAAGTTTAAAAAATAATACTTTAGCATTTACCAATTCAGATAATTTTGGTAAAGAAATGGATATTAATAAAGAAATGGTAAATATTAAAAATAATAATTTTTTATCAGAAAATAGAAAAGAAAAATTAGAAAATCTAAAAAATAAATTTCTTAAAAATAATAATTTAGATGAAAAAAAAGAGAAATTCAAAATAAAAAATAAAAAACTCATCAGGAAATTTTTATTAGGTAAAAATGATAAAACAAAAAAAGTTGGTATTTTAATTAAAAATAAAAAAACAAGAAAATTAATTAATAAAGATTGTAGAAAATTAGAAAAAAAAAAACTAATAACAATTAAAAAGTTTTTAGTTGATAAAGCACTTATAAAAGTCGGTACTTCTGCTCCTGAAAGTGTTTTAAGAGAAATGTATTTAAACTGTTATTTATCCGGTGAATTACAAAATAGCGGTGGAAAAAATGCAGAAGAAATTTTAATGCATAATTGGAATAATTAAAATATTTTTGTTTTTTGTTTTTTGTTTTATTTGTTTTCTTAACAATATTAAAGCAAAACAAGGAATTATATTAGTGTTATGCCTGCAAATATGATATGCAGTTATTTTGACAATTTCGCAAAATATGTAGAAAAATATGGAGAAAAATTTATATTATTATGGCAAAGTGGATCATTTTATGAGGTCTATGGATTAAAAAACAAAGAAACTGGTAAAATTTATGGAACAATAGAACAATATGAGAAAATACTTGATTTGCATGTCAGTGAAAAAATGCAGAATATTTCATGGGGTAAATATAAAAATCATAAACTTTTATTGGCTGGGTATGGTACTTGTAAACCACTAGAAAAATACCTGGACAAATTAAATAACGCGGGGTATACGGTTGGTGTTTGGGTTGAATGTGGTGATGATATTAGCGGTAAAGGTAAATTAAGAAAAGAAATGGGTATATTTTCAGTAGGGACAAATTTTGATATAAATACTGATAGCATGTCAAATAATATAGTATGTGTGTGGATTGAAACTTTTAAAACAAGTTTAATATCTAAAAAACCAAAAATTTATTTCGGGTTATCAAGTATTGATATATTTACAGGAAAGGTAAATTTATATCAATATTGCTTTGAATCAAATAAAATACATGAACCATGTGTTTTTGATGATTTTGAAAGATTTATTTCAATATATAAACCAAAGGAACTAATAATTATACATAATTATGAAAAAAATGAAATTATTTCAGACATAATGCAATTTATTGGTTTACATAATGTAAAATTACATACTATTAATTTAAACAATAAATTAAATAAAAATACCCAAATTGCTGAAAATTGTGAAAAACAAAAATATCATAAAGAAGTATTATCAAAAACATATAAATTTTCTGATTTTCATAGTTTCTATAACACATTGGGATTTTCTGAAAATATATTTTCTACACAAAGTTTCATTTATTTATTATATTTTCTTAATAAACATAATGAAAACTTGGTTTTAAAAATTGAAGAACCCATTTATGATAAAAATTCTAAAAATGTTTTATTAGCAACACATTCTTTAAAACAATTAAATATTATAGAAACTAATGAAAATAAATCATGTTATTCAAGCGTTTCGAAACTATTAGATAAATGTGTTACCAGAATGGGTTCTAGATTGTTAAGAGAAAAATTATTGAATCCTGTTTATAACGTTGAACATTTAAATAAAGAATATAAATTAACAGAATTTATATTAAATAATTATGATAAATTTTTATTAATAAGAAAGAAGATTAATTCGTTGAAAGATATTGAGAGATTGGAGAGAAAAATGATTTTAAAAAAAATTCAACCATCGGAAATAACACAAATATATTACAATTTCGTGATATTAAAAGAAATTTATAATGAAATTAAAGAATTAGATATTAATGAATATTTAAATGAAAAAATTGGTGAAAATCTTGAAAAAAATTGTGATAATGTTATTAATTTTATTGAAAAATTTATTAATTTTGAGAAAGCAAAAAATATAAATAAAATTACTGAATCTATTAATTTTTTCAATAAAAATATTTTTAAAGAACTAGACAATTTTGATATGAAAGATATTGAAAATCAACAAAAATTAAAACAAATACAAGAATTTTTTTGCGACGTTATAGGACAAAAAGAAAAAAAGAAAAAATATGATTTTGTTAAAATTCATTCAACTCTTAAAAGTGGTAAATGGTTACAAGGAACATCAAAAAGATGCCAAGTATTAAAGAATGCATTTGAAAAACATAAAGTAAAAAAATATAATTTAAAATATAAATCAAACTATGATGGAAAAGAAAAAGATTTTATATTTTCGAGTGAAAATTTAAAATTTGTTAAAACCACACAAAATAATAAAAAAATTATGTCTACAACATTAAATGATTTATATGATTGTGATTTCCAAAATTCATCAATATTATATGAAATTATTATACAGTGTTATAAACAATTTATAAATGATTTTACAAAATTATACGACGATATTAATATCATTGTTAAATTTGCCAGCATGCTTGATTTTGTTATAACAAAAGCATATTTAGCCAGAAATTACAATTATTGTAAACCAGAAATTATTGAAAAAAATAATGAATCTTTTTTAGATATTAAATCCATTAGACATCCGTTAATTGAAAGAATAAATGAAAATGACGAAGAAATGTATCAAACAAACGATATATTTTTAGGGAAAGATAATACAGATGGTATTTTGTTATATGGGACAAACGCCGTTGGGAAGTCAAGTTTAATAAAAGCAATGGGTATTAATACCATTATGGCACAAAGTGGATTTTATGTATCTTGTAAAGAATTTAACTATTACCCATACAAAACTATATGTACTCGAATTTTGGGAAATGATAATATTTTCAAAAAGTTAAGTTCCTTTCAAGTTGAAATGAGCGAATTAAAAACAATATTAAAATTATCAAATAAAAATTCTCTCATTCTGGGTGATGAATTATGCTCCGGAACAGAAAATAAGAGCGCAATATGTATTTTTATTGCTAGTTTATTAAAATTATATGAATCAAAATCAAGTTATATTTTTGCAACTCATTTTCACCAATTATACGAAGAAGAAATTATAACAAATATCGATACATTAAAAATGAAGCATTTATCCGTTACTTATAATGATTTTGATGATTCTATGATTTATAATAGAAAGTTAATGGATGGACCAGGTAAAAATATGTATGGGATAGAAGTATGTAAAAGCATGGGTTTGCCCAATGATGTTATGGAAACAATTTATAATACAAGAAGAAATATTTTTCCGGAAGATAATCATATATTAGAAAATAAATCATCCAGATATAATAATCGAAAATTAAAGGATAATTGTGAATTTTGCGGTGGAAAGGGTGAAGAGATACATCATTTAATACCACAAAAAGATGCAGATGAAAGAGGTATGATAGAACATTTTAATAAAAATCAAAAATTTAATTTAGCAAATGTATGTAAAAAATGTCACAAAATTTTTACAAAAAATAATATTAAACATGAACGAAAAAAAACAACAAATGGAACAGTAATAATTCAAATTAATTAATATCTATTTATATATTAATATGTCGTTGAACAGCTTTAAAAATTTAACAAATAGTATTTCAAATAATATACCGAAAAGTATACCGAAAAGTATACCGAATACAGAAAATGTTATTAAAAACGCATCAAAATCTGTATCAAATCTAAAAAATACTTTAATGCAGAATATTACAATAATTTTAGTAATATTTTTCGTATTGCTTATTTCAACTATTTTTATTTCAGTTTTTAATATATCTTTTAAAGAAAAAACATTAGTGAAAGACAAAGCTTATATATTAGAAGGAATGGTAAAAGAACCAAAAAATATACCAGTTGAACCAGAAATTCCAGAGCCACCGAGAGAATTAGCAAAGAAACATTATGTTGAAGAAAGTTGTAAAAAAAAAGATAAGAAAAAGTTATGTGCAAAAAATAAAGAAATGGAAGATTGTGGTGATTTTCATTGTTGTGTTTGGGTAAATCATAAAAAAGGTGCAAAATGCGAACCAGGAAGCGCTACTGGACCAGAAACATTTAAATATGACAAAGATGGGAAATTAGGCTATGACCATTATTATTATAAAAATAAAAAATATAAAGCATAAATATTATAAATAAAAATTGATTTATAAATTTTATTATATTAAAATTATATAATAAAATGATTATTCCAATTAAATGTTTTACCTGTGGAAAAGTTTTAGGAGACAAATACCTTTACTACATTAGCAATGTAAAAAAAGAAAAAGTAGCTTTAAATATAAATAAAAATGATGTTATTTATTTATCAGAAACAACAACTGAAAAAACACCAGAAGGTAAAATTTTAGATAAATTACAATTAAATAAAATATGTTGCAGGAGACATATGTTAACACATGTCGATATTGTTTAAAATATAAAATAATAAATTTTTTATTTAATATATATATATGGCAAAAACAAAAAAAAAATTAAAAAAAAGAAAATGCTTATGTAAATGCGTAAAATGTAAAAAAACGGTTAAAGGGAAAAAACATTGTAAAAGATGTATAAAGAAAAGTTATAAATGCTGCGTTAAAAGCAAGAGCAGCAGGAGCAGCAGGAGCAGCAGGAGCAGGAGGAGCAGGAGGAGCAGAAAGAAAAAAAAATATAAAAAAGCATACAAAAATATAAGAAAATATAAACAGAGTGGTTGTTCAAAACAAAAAGGTGGTTATAACTGCAATGAAGCTACAAATATGGGAGAGATATATGGTGGTAACAAATTAAATCTTATAACAAGAGATATAACAAGAGCCCAAAGTACCCAAAACAAAGTTCCTGGGTTTGTAGGAGGTGGATTTGCAATTAATGCTGGTTTAGGAAAAGGAATTGATGTTATAAATAGTATTGGAAATGGCATTAAAAACACGATGAGAACAGTATATGGAGACCATCATGTTCAAGATAGCGATGTCACCGTTGCCAGCAATATGATGAAACACAATTAATGTTTTTATAAAAATAATATAAAAATTATATATATATGAAATCAAAAAGTCTATTACCGTTCGATTTTTTTAATTTATGTAGCCCAGCAAAGTTATATTTAATTATTTCTTTATTAAGTTTAACAGCATTATTTTATCAAAATTATAGCAACCCAAAAAAATACTGTGTTGGTATTTTTGAAACTAAAAGTGATTGCAATAATAGATTTTATTTTTTATTTAAGATTATGTATATTGCGTTTTGGTTATTTATTCTTCAAAAATTATGTTCAAAGGGATATTCAACCATTTCATGGATATTGGTTTTATTACCAATATTGGCTATGTTTATTTTAATAGGATTAATTCTAATAGTGTTGATGAAAAAAAATAAACAGTTATAATTTTATATTTTTAAAATATTATAAACATAATATCATAAATAATATTTTAAAATATCATAAATAATATTTTAAATATTATGTTTATAATATTATGTTTATAATATTATAAAAAAAAATACAATTATTAATATATAAATGAATTTTGAAAATACATTTAAATTACTAGATATATTTTTTAGAGATAATCCAGATATAACTGTTAAACATCATTTAGATTCTTATAATAAATTCTTTGATAAAGACTTACATACTATTATAAAAGATAACAATCCAAAAAAATATATGACAGAAATGGATGATGAAACTAATTTATATAAATACACAGCCGATTTATACATTGGTGGAAAAAGCGGTGAAAGAATATACTATGGAAAACCTTTAATTTATGATAATGTTGATGGAACAGAAAGAACACATATAATGTTTCCAAATGAAGCCAGGCTGCGAAATATGTCTTATTTTTTTTCTATTCATTATGATTTAGAAATTGAATTTACAATATTAAAAGAAAATAATGAAGGGAAGAGTGGCAAAGACAAATTCGATGCTTTTAAGCAAACAATTGTGATAGAAAAAATTCTTTTAGGAAGATTCCCAATAATGGTAAAATCATATTTATGCTTATTAAATGGTTTAAATAAAGAAGCATGTTTTAATTTCGGTGAATGTAGAAATGACAAAGGAGGTTATTTTATTGTTGATGGTAAAGAAAAGGCAATTGTTTCACAAGAAGAACGGGCCAATAATATTTTATATATAAAAGACAATGTTAATGAATTATATAGCCATTCTGCAGAAATTAGGTCTGCTTCCGAAGATGCTTCTAAAAAAATAAGAACATTATCTGTAAGAATTCTGGCACCACAGGCATCAAAAGATTATGGTAATATTGTTGTTATTGTTCCTAATGTGAGAAAGCCAGTTCCTTTATTTATTTTGATGAGAGCTTTGGGTGTTATTTCAGATAAAGAAATTATACAGCATTGTTTATTAGATTTAAAAAAAAACGAAGAATTAGTTGAATTATTTATACCATCTGTTCATGATGCAGGTAATATTTTTACCCAACAAGCAGCCTTAAAATATATGAAAGAATTAACTAAAGGAAACACGGTAAATCATGTTTTGGATATTTTTATGAATTTATTTTTACCACATATAGGTGAATTAAATTTAAAACATAAAGCATTGTATTTGGGATATATTGTTAGGCGATTACTTTTTGTTTATATCAAAGCAGAACCACCCACAAATAGAGATAAATATAGTGCAAAACGAATAGAACATACTGGTGTTTTATTAAATCAACTATTTCGAGAATTTTATGCAAAACAATTAAATAATATTATATTAAAAGTTGATGAAATATATACCTTCAAAGCAACCGGTATTTCATATCAAAACGAAGACTTTATGTCATTATTTTTAAATAACCAAAATACTATTTTTTCAGATAGAATTGTCGATGAAGGATTTAAAAAAGCTTTTAAAGGTAACTGGGGTGGTGAAACACATACAAAAAGACCCGGTATTGTTCAATCTTTAAATAGACTTTCTTTTTTCTCTTTTATGTGTCAATTAAGAAAAACCAACTTAAATATTGGAGATGCTACAAAAATGGTTGAACCAAGATTAATAAATGGAACGCAATATGGATTGTTATGTCCAATTCATTCACCAGATGGCGGTAATTGTGGATTACATAAACATATGGCAAGTTCAGTACATATAACAAACGGCGTTAGTTCAAAACCATATATTCAATATTTGAGAAAATTAAATATAAATTTACTCGAAGAATGTTCTTTTGAAATGATGAGTAATTATACAAAAATTTTTTTAAATGGTGGCTGGATTGGTTGCACCAATGAACCATTAATCATAGTGGAAACAATGAAGTTGCATAGAAGGAATAATTTAATATACTTATATACAAGTATTTTATTTGATATAAAAAGAAATGAAATACAAGTATGGGTTGATGCTGGGAGGCTTTGTAGACCTTTAATATTTATTGAAAATGGCAAATTCAGTTTTTTAGAAAAAGATATAATAAAAAAAATAAATAATAAAAGTTTATTATGGAAAGAAGCCGTTTGTGGTTTTAATGAGAAATATAACGCTTTAAATAAATATGATATTTTTGATAACATTTTTAATAAAAATGATGAATTAAGAGAAACACAAGGTTTCATTGAATATATTGATTCTTCCGAGGGCGAAAGTATGATATTAATGAAATCTACTACTGAAAACGTAAAAAATGAAACACATTGTGAGATACATCCTTCTTTAATTCTTGGTTTTATGGCAAATCAAATTATTTTTCCAGAAAATAATCCTTATCCAAGAAACGCTTTTTCATGTGGTCAAGCAAAACAAGGAGTATCACTATACAGTTCAAATTATCAAAATAGAATAGATAAAAGTGCCTTTGTATTAAATTCTGGACAGTTACCATTAACAAAAAGTAGATATTTAAATTATTTCACGAACGAGGAACACCCCAATGGTGAAAATGCAATTGTAGCTGTTATGTGCTATTCAGGCTACAATGTGGAAGATGCTGTCATTATTAACGAGGGTTCTTTAAAACGTGGTCTGTTTGGAACAACTTATTATAATATGTATGAAGATTATGAAGAAACCAGTAAAATAGGAAATAACAACGTTGATAAAATTTTTATGAATATTGAGGATAATAACGTTATGAATATTAAAGAAGGTTATGATTATAGTAAATTAGATAAAGAAACGGGAATTATAAAAGAAAATACTGTTTTAAAAGATAAAACTATTATTATTGGAAAAGCCATGAATAACATAGATGACCCTAACTCCTTTATTGATGCTTCTATAAAATGTAAAAAAGCACAAACAGGTATTGTTGATAAAGCATTTTTAACAGAAGGTGAAGAAGGACAACGCATTGCCAAAGTTAGAATTAGAGCTTCCAGGATACCAAAAATAGGTGATAAATTTTGTTCAAGAGCAGGACAAAAAGGAACAATTGGTATGATTTTAAAAGAAGAAGATATGCCAACAACAGCCGATGGAATAAAACCCGATATTATTGTAAATCCACATGCAATGCCAAGCAGAATGACAATAGGACACCTTGTCGAAACATTATTTAGTAAAACAGGTGCCATTTTGGGAGCATTTGGCGATTGTACAGCATTTACAAACAAAGGTCCAAAAGATAAAATTTTGGGTGACATATTAACAGCAAATGGTTATCACAGTAGTGGTAATGAAATCATGTATAATGGTATGACAGGTGAGCAATTAGAATGCGATATTTACCTTGGACCAACTTATTATTTAAGATTGAAACATATGCCAAAAGATAAAATAAATTATAGAGCTCGCGGACCCAGGTCTGTATTAACAAGGCAAACGGTGGGTGGTAGAGCAAACGACGGTGGATTAAGAATAGGTGAAATGGACCGAGACTGTTTAATTGCACATGGTTTAAGTAATTTTGTAATGGAGTCAATGATGGTTAGAGGCGACCAATTTTATATGGCTGTTTGTAATAAAACAGGAACGATTGCGATATATAATGAGAGTAAGAACCTTTTTTTAAGTCCGGTTGCCGACGGTCCATTGAAATTTGTTGGTAATTTAGATAATGAAAAAAATATTGTTCAAAAATCAATATATGGTAAGGATTTTAGTATTGTAAAAGTACCTTATGCTTTTAAATTATTACTGCAAGAATTAAAAACAATGAATGTACAAATGAGAATAATAACCGAAGATAGTGTCGATAAATTAACAACTTTATATTATGGACACAAGTTAATCGATAATGGTTTTATATCACGAGAAAATAAAAAAGAAGGAAATGATTTTAGAAAAACATTTGGTTATAAAAAAAATAATAATGCACCCGTAAAATATAAAACTGAAAATGGTTTGGATTATTGGAAATTCCCCGATAATAAAAAAATGTCACCCGAAACAAAACAAAGGATTAAAGATTTTGATACATTAAGAATGAAAGATAAAGGTATGGATTATGGAACAATAGTTGTGGATGATAAATCTTCTGGTATTAAGGAGGAATATAGTATAATTGATGAAGATGAGATAAAGAAACAGCGAAAAAATCTGGAAGAAGATGATGATAACTTGGAAACAATTGGTGTAAAAGATATTTTAGAAAACAATTTACAGGATGAATTATCGGATAATTTGGAGGTTGGTTCAATTGTTAAATTACGACAAAGGGGTAAACTATTTTCAAAAGATAATTTTACAATAATGGGATTTGATAAACGAGATAATGAATATTTAATAAGAAATCCAAAAACTGGTGAAGTTCTTATGAAAGAAAAAGATGACATATTAACAGGTATATCTTCATTAGATGACCCGCGAAATCTAAAAATAGGTGATAAAGCTGAACTGAAACTTGATACAATATATGAGGATGGTGATGAAAGTTCAATTATCATATCTCCTGATTATGGACCGCCTTTATATGACGAACCTGTAGAAGAACTAATCGTAGAAGACTATGACGAAGGTAACGCAACTGAAATGATGGAAGGGATGATTGATGATTTTGAACCCACTATGGACGATGATAAAGAGGAAAAAACAAGAAAGGTTATTAGTAAAGACAAAACAAATGAAGAATTAAACTTTTTATCTATACCTGATGAATCAAAGGAAGAATATACAGATGAACAAAATAAAAATGGCAAAAATAATAAAAATATTTAAATTGAATTATTAAAATATTTAAATAATAATAATATAATTAATTAAATGAATAATCAAAAACAAACTAGTTTTACTGTATCAAAAATATATAAATCCAGAAAAAATCTTTTAAATATTTTAGAAAAACGGGGGTTTGATATTTCAGATTACAATAATTTTGGAATTAATGAAATTCAAGCAATGTATGCAAATAAACAATTAGATATGTTATTAACAGAAAAAAATGAAAATAAAAAAATTTATGTAAAATATCATGTAACGAGTAAAAATGGAATTTCTACTTTCCCAAAATTAAGAGATTCGCATATAAATGATTATATTGATGACCTTTTTAATTTAGAGGAAATTTTAGATAAAAATGATGAATTATTAATTATTGTAAAAGACCAAAATATCAACAAAACTTTAGAAGAATATATGGAATTCATTTTTATAAAAGATAATCATTATATAAATATATTAAAAATTAGTGAGCTTTTATTTAATATTCTTGACCATTGTATGGTTCCAGAACATAAGATTTTAAATGAAAAAGAAAAAGAAACAATTTATGAAAAATATAAAATTATGCAAGATAGCGAATTACCTGAAATTTCAAGATTCGACCCCGTTGCAAAAGCTTTGGGATTAAAACCGGGGGAAGTATGTGAAATCACAAGGTCAAGTAAAACTTCTATAACATCAAAATATTATAGATTATGTTCTTAATTATATATATATGGTCAACTGGACTCAAAAAGATGATTATAATTTAATTGAGAAACACGCAGAATTGGGCGATGAATGGTCATCAATATCAGAAGAATTAACAGAACAAAGAAAAGAATATGGATTAGGAGAAATAACAGCAAATGACGCTAAAAATCGAATGGATACTGAAATAATTAAAAAATTAAGCAATATAGATAAAGACATCAAATATTTAGAAACATATTATAAAGAGAAAACAGAAGCTCCAACCATTACTAGTTTTTTATCATCCGACCCAAATTTACAAGAAACAATATCAGGTATAAGGAGTGAAATGAATGGTTTGTATCAAAAAACAATGTTCGAAAATATAAAAGACCAGGATAGAATAAATAGAAAAAATGCAAGTTTTGCAGATAAAAAATTCGATTTAGACAAAAAATTAGGTGAATATATTATTAATAAAGGCAAATCAAATTCTTCGAGTGTTTATAAGTTGGACATATATGATAGAAATATAGAAGATAATTTATTTTTAATTTACTATTTTTTATCATATGGTATTTTAGGTTTATTCATTTATAAATTATTAAAGTAATTTTCTATATTTAATGTAAAGATGAATAGCCTTTGTAATATACAGGGAAAAAAATTTAAATTTAATAAATTTAAATTTTTAGAATTATTTAATAATAAAGAAGGATTTATAGAGGGAAATACTACTGCGAATGACCAAAAAATGCAAGAATTAGAATCCAAGTTTAGAGGCAAATTAAGTCAATATGGTGTTATTTACGATGAATATATAAAAGAAAAATTAAATCGTGATATAGATATTTCATCATTATTGGGAAAAACAGCAAATTATGGGGGCAAAGAATATCACATTTCTACAAAAGGTGTAATGAGGGAATTAACACATGGACACAGCTTGCATACATGTAACGACCCAGAATTAGATATAACGGAAAATCAAAAACTTAAATTAAAAGTTGGCATACCATTAAAAGTCGGCTGGGATGGTTCGCAAAAAATTTATGAAAAATGTGGAGATGCACATATTGATAAAACAGGAAAAGTTATACAATCTGCAGTCAGTGGTGATACAGCGTGGTTGGATGACTATGGAACAAAATATAAATTTATACAGGGTGACGCCAGACATTCTTCATGTCCGAACGGTATAGAACAAGTGGTACCTGATACACTTTTTGACATGATTAAAACAGGTGACAATCTGGCACCAACGGATGAATGTGTTAGACAAACATTGACAAAACAAGGAGAATTACACAAGTTAAATAGTGAATTGATACAAATAGCAAGTGATATGAAAGCACTTATAAATGGTGTTCAAGTTGAATCAAATGCAGATGACGAGGAAATAACAATACAGTCAAAAAGTTTGGATGAAATAATAAAAGATTTAACAACAGAGAGAGAAATAATAAAAAATTTAAAAAAAGAAATTTTTTCCTTGAATGGAAATGTTAGAGATAATAAATATTTAGTAGATGCCAGTAATATGCAATATATTGGTTGGGGAGTAAGTTTAATAACAGTCCTGGTTTTAGGGTTGTATACTATGAAAAAATAAAAATATAAATAATATTTATATATGAAAAAGATATATAATTATTTTATTAATTATGACAAACATATTAAAAATAAAAAAATGTTTCCTGGTGAATCTCCTGAAATAGAAAATAGTTTGAAACAGGGAAATGCATTATTAAAAAACAGAAGAAAGTTTTTGAATAATTTAGAATATAATTTAATTCATTATAATAGAAATATAGTTGAAGGTTTTAAAGAAGGACTTACTAATCCTGATTTATCTGGATTTACGACTGATGATGCTGCATTAATTGAAGGAAAAATAGCAGACTTTAAAGTAAAAAAAAGCACATATGATGATAAACTAAAAGATTATGGAGATGCTTATACTGCATTTATTAAACTATTTGAAGAATTAAAAGCAAAGGTGAAAACATGCAAAACCGAATGTGAAACCAATCATGAGTCAAATACTGAAAAAGTTAAGCAAGATGCTTGTTCAGCAGGTTGTTCTTTTAAAGGACCATATATTAAAGAAGCAGAAAATACATTTATAGAGAAGGATACTACTGATAATTATACTTGCCCGACATCGCGAGATGAATGTAGTGATAATCTTAAAACAGACTCAAAAGGAACTTCTATATTAAAAGGTTGTTATGTGTGTGGAGGTGGTAGATTTGGTAGACCCAAACATGTTACTGCATTGGGTGAATATATTCAAAATTGTACTCAAACTGGTGATTCCATTGCATGTGAAGGTGGAATGAATGACAATGGTGCACCTACGAATGAAGAACAGAAAAGTGTACTCGATAATTATGCTAGTTTATCAACAACAAATCAAGAATTACTTGATTTGGCAGATGAAATATTAGAAATTGTTAAATCTTTAAAAACTTATAATATTAATTTGGTAAATGATAAAGTAACATTATTAAGTGATCATCAAGAAGATGCGGAAACATATAAATCTATACAAAACGAAATTGGTCGATTTACA
>Ga0209092_10003385_pt1 | contig 13872 bp, 8 predicted proteins | sample FraStrMetagenome_FD_187446 | JGI IMG/M metagenome (GOLD analysis project Ga0209092, IMG submission 187446) | Marine eukaryotic phytoplankton communities from Arctic Ocean - Fram Strait ARC3M Metagenome (SPAdes) (version 2) | ecosystem: Environmental > Aquatic > Marine > Oceanic | place: Fram...
CATCTTATATACTCAGAATAATATGAAGCTTAAGGACTTCAAGATCGGTAAGACTACAAGTTCTGGAGCATGGAAGTATATAGAAGTCCACCTCTTTGATGATAGAGAAGAATGCTTCAAGGTAATCAAGTCTAAGTATAATAAAATTTGGGCTACGCACCTTGGCGAAAAGAGTGTAGGAATGTATGATATTGATATGAAAGAGTCTATAGCTCTACTATTTGGTAATGAACATGCGGGAATCACACCAGAGACCTTGTCTTATTGTGATGGTAACTATGTTATTCCCCAGATGGGGATTACAAAAAGTCTAAATATTTCAGTAGCCTGTGCTGTATCTGTTTATGAAGCTTTGCGTCAGAGAATAGAGGCTGATATGTACAGTGATACGTATGATGAATCCAATCCTATCCATACAGCTAGATATAATCAATACTTATCCTCTCACATGCAATCCCTACAGAATGTAAAGCGCGAGAGACATCATCATGTCAAGAAATATTCAAGTAAATAGTTTCTAGTTCTTACATCAACCTATCTAAGACGGAGTTGGTTTTTAGACATTTTAGTGATCAATAAGCTTGATGATTGAGTATCTTTTAGTGAATGATTTTTGATTAATTCGAACGAAAGTAATTTAAAATATTTGATTCCTTTCGACTGGCTAATCTTAGCTTAATTTATTCTTCTGTCTTGTCCATTTTTAGTATCGTTTTTAAAGTTCGTTACTTACATATTTAGTCTAGTTTTTCGATTCCACTGATACATTGAATATAATTTGTTTTTTGTTTTGCTTTCCAGATATCCATATTAGCAAATATGACATCTTTGGTATAAGATCTCTCATGATGCAAATGATAAACTATGGCTTTGTTCTTCATACTTTTTTTTGTGACGCCATTCAATTCCAAACGCCACTCTACATCATTATCCTCTCCGACACCAGCAGTAACATAGTCCTCGTCATATCCATTGATGGCTAGGAGGTGATTTTTATTTATTCCCCAATTGCATCCCACAAGCCCACGAATTTTTGTGGTGAGTGGAAGATAAGGTGAGTAGATGGCATCTTTAATTTTTGTAGAATCAGATGTGAGAATAGAAAAAATATTCAGGGTTTTAAGTGACTCTGTAGCTTGAATATTGGCACTAATTTTTGGTCCTAACATAACTCTACGTCCAACCAAAATGCTATCAGATTCTTTCTCTTTGATGTACTCTTTTACGAAGTGTTTATGTGGAATACAATCACCATCAATAAATACTAACATTTCTGCATTGGCCGACAAGATAGCTCTATTAAGCATCATGTTTTTACGAAATCCAAGATCTTCACTTTGATAATTGTGGAGAATAGGAAAGTTATATTTAAGCTGATTGTTATTGAGGAATTTCTTTGTATTTTGAGAAGTATCGTCTTCGGAAATAATTACTTCGAAATCAGATTTACTTTGCTGATTTAGAGCTTTAAGAATGAGTTTAAGATCACCTAAGGCCTTATAGTAAGATATGACTATAGAAATACTCGGCATATTACAAATGTAAGCACAATTCTGATATCTAAAGATTACTTTATTTTGATCGCCACACAATAGTAATTGTTGACTTCAGCGATCACTTCATAATCGATGTAGTAAGTTGTACTCCATTCATGGAATGCCTTGAATTCGTGTAGCGGTACATTGAACTCATCAAATATAATGATGTCTCCACTTTTTAGATATCTAGACATAGTAGTGAGTACAAATAGTGTAGAAGAGTATAAATCTGCATCCATCAGAAGTACCATTTTACTATCGGAGTCGTAGGTTTTCAAAAATTTAAATAACGTGTCTTGAAATACTCCCTGATAAAAAGAATGTCTAATACCTTCTATAGTTGGTGGTTCATTGCCATTTGACATTGATCCGGCTTTGAGTGGTCCCCACGCTTCGGGAAGCCCAGTGAACGTGTCAAATCCGAAAAATCGAGAATCAGGGTTAGTATGTTGAGCAGTCCACCATTTAAATGATACACCTTTAGAAACACCAAATTCAAAGTAATCAATTTCACTTTCTTTAATTTCTTGGTCTAAAATGTATTTATAGACTTCGAATCTTTTATTATAATCCCATGTATTGGAAGGGAAATCAGTGAAAGCAATATCCCGATGCTCAGAAATCCATTGGGATACCATTCCGGTGTGACCAGCAAAATTCAGTTTTTCGGATGGTAGTATTCTATGTATTCTTAGTTTGTAAGACCAATATTTGGCCTTTCTCAAAAATCTAATTTTTGCTCTCATAATCTTTTTGCCTCGAGAATGGATTATTCTATCTCTCAAAGAACTAGTATTTATAGCACATATCAATAAAAATAATAATGTATTTGCCCAAATACATCATCTATTGAACTCACATCAATCAAAGGGATCCCGATACTTATTAAGATGCTCCTGTAAACTATACATTAACTCACACGCTCCAAAGTTAGCTCAATGTTAATGAGTTGAAACAGCTGTTAACTATCAATTAATCAAAATGATACATTATGGAAATACCACATATTTACTTTTGTAGTAGTAAAACAGTGATAACTCAAACAGTTAATTATAACCTTAATCAAAATTTAATACAACATGAGACTAACTCTACTTTTCGTTTTTCTAACATCCCTTTTATCTGCTCAAATAACTATCACTGACGATAATATAGAAAGCAATCTTAATTGGACTGCTGATAATGAATATCTACTTGATGGATATATTTTTGTTCCAACAGCTCAAATATTAAATATCGAAGCTGGGACAGTTGTTAAAGGTATATCTACACCTACTACTGGAGATGCAGCTTCAGCACTTATAGTACCTAAAGGTGCAATGATCAATGCTCAAGGTACTGCTAGTGCTCCGATCGTTTTTACTTCGCAATTTGATGACATTGCTGATGCAGATGATCTTACTCAAGATGATAAGGGGCTTTGGGGTGGACTTATTCTACTAGGAAATGGAATCGTAGGAGTTGATGGCGGAGTGCAGAATATAGAGGGTATTCCATCTACAGAAGGAAGAGCAGAATATGGAGGAACCGATAATGCTGATAATTCTGGTACACTAAAGTATGTATCTATCAGACACGGTGGAGCTAAGCTAGAAGCGAATAATGAGATCAACGGATTGACACTTGGAGGTGTAGGATCTGGTACTTCAATTGACTATGTAGAAGTATTCGCAAATCTCGATGATGGAATCGAATGGTTTGGAGGAGCTGTATCAGTAAAGCACGCAGTAGTATCATTCTGTGGTGACGATAGTTTCGATTATGACCAATCATGGGATGGAAAAGGACAGTTCTGGTTTACATTACAAGATGCAGAATCAAATAGAGCAGGAGAATGGGATGGTAGTGAAGCTGCCGATTTATCCCCGCAAGTAACACCAATCATCGCTAATGCAACCTTTATCGGAGGAGGACCTGTATCTAATAATGAAGATAATAACGACGCACTAAGAATTAGAGATGACGGAGCGGCAAAAGTTTATAACTCTGTATTTACAGGATTTGCGAGAAGAGCAATCGTAATAGATAATGATGCAGCACAAGATTCTTACCAAAGACTAGTAGATGGAGACATTGAATTTGTAAACAACCTATTTAACGATTTCGGTGCAGGATCAACATTTGCAGACCTAGTAACGACTGATGGTGGAGATGACAATATCTTGTTAGGTCAATTAAATGCAGGAACTGGAGCTAAAGCAGATCCATCTTTAGGAGGTATCTCTAGAACAAATGACGGAGGATTGGATCCAAGAGTAAATGATGGATCACCGGCATTAGGTGGAGCATTTTTGATCAATGATGGATTCTTCAATAATGTACCATATAGAGGAGCATTTGGAAATGACGACAACTGGGCTTTAAACTGGACAGCATTATCAGATAATGGATATTTTGGTGACTTAGTGACACCTCAGACATCAGAAACTATCAGAATCGTAGATGCTTCAATAAATGCTGGAGAGACACTTGATCTACTGGCTATTAACGAATATTTCTTAGATGGATATGTATTCGTAGAAGAAGGAGCTTGTCTTAATATTGAACCTGGTACAGTGATTAGAGGTATTTCTACACCAACTACAGGTGATGGATCATCTGCATTGATCATCTCTAAAGGAGGGCAAATCAAAGCATCGGGTACGGCGGATGCGCCAATTATATTCACTTCAGAATTTGATATGGATCTTAATAGTAATGATGATCTTACTAAAGATGATAAAGGACTATGGGGAGGACTAATCTTATTAGGAAACGGAATCGTAGGAGTTGATGGTGGTGTGCAAAACATCGAAGGAATACCATCTACGGAAGGAAGAGCAGAATACGGAGGAACAGACAATGCTGATAATTCAGGAGTTCTTAAGTATGTATCTATCAGACACGGTGGAGCTAAGCTAGAAGCGAATAATGAGATCAACGGATTGACACTTGGAGGTGTAGGATCTGGAACTGAGATTGACTATGTAGAAGTATTTGCTAACCTAGATGATGGAATCGAATTTTTTGGTGGTGCCGTAAGCGTTAAGCATGCTGCAGTCTCTTTCTGTGGAGATGATAGTTATGATTATGATCAGTCATGGTATGGAAATGGTCAATACTGGTTCTCTCTTCAAGATGAGGAGTCTAATAGAGCAGGAGAGTGGGATGGAAGTGAAGCAGCAGATCTTTCGCCGCAAGTAACACCTATCATCGCTAATGCAACATTTATCGGCGGTGGAGATGTATCTAATAATGAAGACAATAACGATGCACTAAGAATTAGAGATGACGCTGCGGCAAAAGTTTATAATTCAGTATTTACAGGATTTGCTAGAAGAGCAATCGTAATTGATAATGATGCAGCACAAGATTCTTACCAAAGATTCTTAGATGGTGACCTTGAATTTATAAGCAACGTATTCCATGACTTTGGTGCTGGTGATACTTTTGCAGATATCGTTACGACTGATGGTGGAGATGATAATCTATTGATCACACACTTGACTGATAACGGTAGTGTATTGGAAGATCCAAACATGGGAGGAATCAGCAGAATTGCAGATGGAGGATTAGATCCGAGAGTAGCATTTGGTCCTGCACTAAATGGTGATGTAACTGTTCCAGGAGGAAATGAATTTTTTGATGCTGTTACTTTCAAAGGTGCATTTGATAACGATACTAACTGGGCATTAAATTGGACAGCATTATCTGATAATGGATACTTCGGTGACATCGTATCAGGTACTAGTGATCCACTTTCAGTAGTAGATGAGACGATGGCGGTATACCCTAATCCAGCTGATAACTTCACGACAGTATCATTTGATTTAGAATCAGCGCAGACTCTCTCTATTCAAGTAATTGATATGATGGGTAAGGTGGTTACAACAGTTTCTGCTCAGACTTTCGGAGCTGGAACTCAATCACAAGAAATCAATACTTCTGATCTACAGAGAGGAGTTTATGTAGTCCTAATATCTGGAAATAAAGGAGCATTAGCAAAAGCGATGTTGATTAAGGAGTAGTATATTTAGAAAAAGTTTTTTTCATACCATTGCCATAGATGACTGATGTTGTCTATGGCATTTTATATAGGTGTGGGTATTGATAACATATGGCATTATAGAAATGGAAATGGAAAAATGAGAATATTGTATGACATGGCTCCTAACATCGAACATTACCGTAATGTTAACTTAAAGCGATAATCCTTAACGGTGCCTTAATCAAAGCGTCATATTGTCTACATACCACTCCTTTACATTTGCATTGTATACAAGAGGAAATTCTTGAAAGCAAACAGTTTAATAATATTAGGTAAAACAGTTCAACAGTAAATTAAAATGGTAAAGCAATTATACACTCTTATCTTCTTAACGATTCTAGGCTTCTCTGCTTTCGCGCAGCAAGGTTCTATATCTGGTGTAATTACAGATGAGGCTATAGGAGAAACTTTAATTTCGGCATATGTATTCGTAGAGGGTACTGATGTTGCGGAAACTACTGACTTCGATGGTAAATATACTATCAGAATGGCTCCGGGCACTTATACTCTTAAAGTAACATATATTGGATTTGATGACAAACTCATTGAAGGTGTTGAAGTTAAGGATGGCGAAGTGACATATATTGATGTCCCTATGTCGTCTGGATCACAGATGATAGAGCAAGTAGTTGTATCTGCCAAGGCAATTACGAGAGGCGAAAATGCGGTCATGCAATTGCAAAAGAAATCATATAAGATTCAAGATGGTATCTCTGCTCAAGAGATGAGTAAATTGGCTTCTGGTACAGTGGCATCGGCTATGACTAAAGTTACAGGAGCTACTGTCGAAGATGGAAAATATATCAATGTAAGAGGTCTTGGAGATAGATACTCTCTTACTCAACTCGATGGATTGATTATGCCCGGTGCTGATCCATATCGTAATAGTGCCTCTCTTGACCTAATCCCAACATCTATATTAGATAATGTAATCACTTCTAAGACATTTACACCCGACCAACCTGGAACATTTACGGGAGGTAATGTAGATGTAAAGACAAAGAGTTTTCCAGAGACAGAGTCATTGACCTTATCACTTTCTGCAGGGTTCAATACTGTAGATAATGGCCAAGATGGATTCCTTACAGATCCTGGGGGAAGCAATGATTGGTTGGGATATGATGACGGTACTAGAGACAGACCTTCGGTTTTGAACGAGGATGGGGTGGGACAATATTTGACTAAAGATGTTGAATTCATTTCTAGATTTGGAGATAAAGTAGCTGCTGATAAAGCTACCGAAGTTATCAATGCATTCGATAGGAAGTTTGATAATGATACTCGTACTTCTGGGTTAAATCAAGGAATCTCACTTAACTATGGCAATACTTTTGAAACTGGAGAGGAAAGTGAATTAGGATTGATATTGTCTACTCAATATAAGAGAGATTGGGAGCATAGAGAAGATAGAGTGCGTAATAATTGGTTGTTGTTTAATATTGATAGTGGAGTACTTGACAATAGGGGTTCATACTCTGAGGATGTGAGTACAGAATCTCCTACAGTAAATGCCTTAGTAGGGTTAGCGTATAAGATTAATAAATCTCATACTATAGAATTTAAGACTATTTACAGCCATAGTGCTGAAAAGCAAGGTAGATATGTATTTGGTGAGGATGGAAATAACATTGAGGCGCCACTATTCAAAATTGGTCGTTATAATGGGTTCACTGAAACATCATTGCTAAACATGCAAATGACTGGAAAGCATAAGTTTGCGAAAGTACTCAACGGAATGCAGGTTGAATGGTCAGCTGTAAATACAACTACAGATAGAGAAGAACCAAATTTAAGATTCTTTACAAGCCAATATGATAGTGAATCTGGTAATGAAGGGATTCCATTAGCCAATGTAAATGATCCATTTTGGTTTTGGAGGACTTTAAACGATGAGAGTCAACAAGGTAAATTGGATATTACTATTCCACTAAATTTTGGAAAAGGATCTGGTAATAAATTAAAAGTAGGAGGTTATGCTTCAAGAAAAGATCGATCTTTCGGAGAGAATAGATACATTAATAGCACAGGAAGCAAAGGGGAAGATTTTAATGGAGACTTTGATACATTCTTTGGAGCAGATAATATAGGACTCATAGAGACTCAGACTACTTCTAATGGATCTGAAAGATACCATTTAGGAAATTTCATTATCGATAATACTATCGCAAAGAATAGCTATAAGGGAACGGAAGATGTAAACGCAGCATATATAATGGCTGTATTTAATCCATTTGAAAAACTGAAGCTTGTAGGTGGAGTAAGATATGAATCGACCGATATGTTTGTTCAATCTGATGAAATCAATATTGACGGAATAGAAGCTGATAGTACAAATACTGGATCTATCAATATCTCAAAAATGTTACCTTCTGTAAATGCTATATATGCTTTTACAGATGATATGAACTTCAGAGCAGGATTCAACCAAACTATTGCAAGGCCTAATCTAAGGGAGATTGCTCCTTTTGCATCTTTTGATGTATTGACAGATGAATTTTTATTGGGTAATCCTGCCTTAAAGCAGACATCAGTATCTAACTACGATGTAAGATGGGAATACTTCTATCAACCAGGTGAAGTATTTGCGATAAGTGCTTTTTATAAAGATTTCACAGATCCTATTGGTTTGACATTGCGGAATTCGTCAAATGTGGAACGTCAGTATGTAAATGTTGAGAGTGGTTATGTATCAGGAATCGAAATTGAGATGAGAAAGAGGTTGAGCTTCCTAGGGTCAAAATTTGAAAACTTTAAATTGACATCTAATGTCGCATTTATTAATAGTGGAATCGATGTAGTAGAGCAGGGTGGTTTTACACCAGAAGACAGACCATTTTTCGGTCAAGCTCCAATATTAGCCAATGCAGTACTTGGTTATGATAATGTGGACAAAGGATTCAATGTCTCTGCTGCATACAACTATAAAGGTGATAATCTTTCTGTAATAGGAGATAGTGGTACTGATGTATATGTAAGAGCGATCAGTACATTGGACTTGGTAGCTTCTAAGAAGTTGGGAGATGTGGATGTCAGAATTGCAGCAAAAAACTTGTTGAACCCTGACTATAAAGAGTCAATAAAATGGGAAGGTCAAGAATATATAAGCAGACAATATAAAAGAGGTATGGATTTCAGCATATCATTAAGCTATAGATTAAAATAAATAAGCTCGGCCAACATAGAGATTTCAAGTGAATTGGATTTTATCGAGCTTTTCCTAATACTTGAAATCTTTTTTACAATAGAGAGATGATTGCATTTGAATGAATGTCTATCCGTTAAGATAAACTGTTTTACCAGAGGCGTTGTACAATGAAGATTGTGCAGCGCCTTATTTTTTATGTATACTCGGCTTTTGAGTGAATTTGGAATTCGAATCGCTTAAAGGAAATTACTCTTCATATACACTTACCATTATCCAAACAATTAGATAACACTCGCATTTTATCTTGCAGTATATAATGTTAGTATGAATCCCAAAAAATCGCTTTTTCTTTTAGCTCTCATAGTCCTACTAATAATAGCAAAGGTCTATTGTGTGTAGTGACTTTTTCATGTAGATGAGAAACCTGATTTGGCCATAGTATCGAAAGATTACTATGGCTTTTTTAGTACTAAGAACGTAAATTTTATTATATATTGATATATGGTATGGTGCTAGTGTATATTATGGCAAATCTGGTATTAGAAAGTATCATAACTTATTTGCGCTTCCACGCTTCATATGTGAAAAATTGCATCAATGTAAATTTAATGTTAACTTAACGTATGTTTAGTGTAAATATACTATGAATTCAAGGTTAACAAATTTACTGATTTTATTACTTAGTATACTGTCAATCAGTGCATTAGCTACTAATGATGCTGATGATAATCAAGTGTCGATACCTTTTCTAGTAGTTAACGGTCTAATCATTATTGAGGCAGAAATTGATAATGAAAAGGGCAATTATATATTTGATACTGGTGCTGAGGAGCTAATTCTTAATAAAGAAGTACGTTCTGGTAAAACAATGTTTTCTTCTATAAATGGAGATATTTCTACTGATGAAGTAAACATTAATCTTCTTAAGATTGGCAACCTCACACACAGTGAAATCAAAGCCTATTCTGCGGATTTAGGTTCTATGGAGTCATATCTAAATATTTCATTGCAAGGTGTGATAGGAAGTAAAGTATTCATGCCCAGAAAGATTAAAATTGACTTCATTGCAAGTGAAATCATTTTATCCTCCACTGATGATTTAATTATTGGTAGAGACTCATATGTAAATTTTGAGATGTATGACGGAGTGCCAGTATGTTCTATTAGGATAGAAGGAAAGGATTATTTGTTCGGATTTGATACAGGAGCTACCATGCACGTCTTGGATCACAAGAATAAATCAACAGCAATAATATTAGATCTCTTAAAAGATACAGGATTGGATACTTATGTCACTACAGGCACAGGTGATAAAACTGTGAATAAAATTAAAACTCTTCCGTCATTTATGTTGGGTAATCAAATTGTTGATGATGCTCAATTTTTGTTACAGGATCTTTCTGGTTTTAATGAAAGTATGGAGCAACCTATCTATGGGGTATTGAGTCTTACTACATTAGACGCAGATAATATTGTTATAGACCTTGAACAGGGGAGGATTTATTTTTAGTAAGAAATCTCTTTCATTTACCTCAGTTTACTTCTCTTATATTTTTTTTTGGGCTCTATATTCGGTTTGAGTATTTAGGTCTAATAATGAGTATCGTTAGTCCAAGGATTATATCCGTTCTTCTATTGTTCAATAGATTTAGATCAATAAAAAGAATTACGATGAAAAAATACCTGCTTTTATTTTGCGCGTTTGCGATTTCAACATTTACTATTGCTCAAACGGAAACACTTTTTGGTAAAGCTGACTCTTTCGGTGGATTTGGAGGTCCGATGATAAAGTTTAGCAGTATCAATGGAACCGTAGTAGGAGATGTCGGCGGTGGTGGAGCCTTAATTATCAAGGATATAGTAAGGTGATCATCAACAAAACAAAGCAGTTGGTTGCTGAATGTCAATTCGATCATTTTGTAATTCCGATAAGACCCACATATAAGAGTCGACATCCTCGCATATCTATGAAGGACTATATCCAATATCGACAACACAACAAAATATACGATCCTTGGATACGTACTCACCTCAAAGGTGGCGCAGAGAATCTTAATGTTTGCGATAGAGCAATGCACATCTATGGAGATCTTGGATTTTGGAACGAACTAATAGATCAGCCAATAACTAAATCTGGTCAATACATAGTGGAGGGTGCACTCAATCCAGTAGATATTGATGTCAATAAAGATTACGGCGAGTACTATGAAGATAATATATGGATCAGCTATCCTGTAGATTAAAATAGAAATGAGCAACATTATTTTATGTTGCTCATTTTTTAATTCTGATATATTTATTGTACTAGCAACAACTAGCTTCATTATCTTCATCGAAAGGCATTGCACCTCCACAACCTTCAAAAATACCAAAGTGGGTATCCCAAGAACCATAAAATTCAAAGTGATCCGCAAATCTAGTATCATGTAACATCTTATAGGTATTGCCACATACGGTCATTACTTTACCTTTAGGAAAATTATGGTGATCATCTAGATCAAATGCCGAATTGTTATGCTTTATACTGCCTTTGTAAGCAACTGCCTGTCCATAGTCCTCGCAATCTTCTTCTAAGCCATCGATTTTAAATAGTCTATAGGTTACTGAGAAAAATTGTATCTCACCACACTTTTCCAGAAGCTCATCATTTTCGATTGTAATTGGATTATTCTTTACAGACCTAGGATCTGTAAATCCTGCTTTCCGAGCAGTTTTGAGAAAATCATTCCAATACAAGGCACCACTCAAACATTCTCCCCAGAGGATTGGATCAGCCTGTAACTCTGCTGATATTCGACGATCACTATATACATCACTGAAGTACATTTCACCTCCAGGCTTGAGAAGATCGTAAACATCCCTAAGGACTTTATTTTTATCTGTAGCAAGATTGATCACACAGTTAGAAATAATAAGATCAAAACTTCCTGGCTCTAGATCAAGCTCATCTAGTTTTTCTATATTTCCTTTGACGAATTTTGTATTTGCATATTTATACCCAAAAACTTCGGAATGATGATCTATATATTGATTGGCTATAGCTAATTGCTCATCTGTCATATCTATACCTACTACTTCACCTTCGTGTCCTACAAGCTGGGCAGCGATATAGCAATCTCTACCACTACCTGATCCTAGATCGAGCACACGTAGGCCTTCTAATTGAGATGGGATGCATAGACCACAGCCATAATATTTCATCTGTACTTCGTTATGAACCCTCTTGAGCGCTTCTTGGATATATATCGGTGGAGCCTCTAGGGTACAACAAGCATTGGTCTTCAGATCATTTGATGATTGTAGTTCTTTACCGTAGTAATCCTTTATCTCTTCGTGCTTTATACTCATTTTCTATCAATTGCCTCAACAAAGTTAACGTTAAAAGACATAGTATGTTTGTACTGAATGGAATAATTGTGGTCTGAGAGAGGACAATGACCAAATGAAAAGTTTTAGTGACTCGTTAAGATGGCACAAAATTGCAGCATATGGAAATATTGAGTTTTAGTATAGTATTTTGATTATTACTAAAGGTATACGAATTAAAAAGCCATCAAGAAATTAATCTTGATGGCTCATAATATGTTCAGATTATTTGTATGCTATACTTCTCCTACAACAGCTTCCGTTACATTAATAATATGATCACCTACTTTCTCTAATGAGGAGAATATATTATTGTAGATCATAGCAGACTGTACATCATATCCATCAACTCCAAGGCTAGAAAGGTTGTTCTTACGTAGGTTGTTTCGGTATTTGTTGATATCTCTTTCTATTTCCATTGCATCATCTTTGTTTACCTCATCGTAATGATCATTAGCTAGATTTTTGTTCATTATTGCGAACGCTTGATCTATTAATTGAGACATCTCGTTGAGATTGTTACGTTGTTCTGGAGTAAAATACTGATTGTTTTCATTCTTAGACTCTAGTGTTTTAGAGATTTGGTAATAGATATCACCGATTCTCTCAAGATCATTGCAGATGTTAAGAATACTACGTAGCTTAACACTTGTTCGAGAAGTTATTTCACTATTTGAAAGTTTTGTGATATACTTTGTGATTTCAATCTCCATTCTGTCTGTAATCTCTTCGTATTTAAAGAGTTTTTTATAAAGTTTTCCTTGTTTTTTAGCGTCAGTAGAGTTTATTAATTCACTTGCGAATGCAGACATTCTACTGGCTACTTCACCGAAGTGTGCAGTTTCTTTTTGTAATTCAACTGTAGCAAGTTCTGGAGTAAGTAAACCTGCAGATATAAATTTTAGTCTATGTTCATCATCAGCTCCTGCTTTTTCTGGTACTGTCTTGATGGCCATCTTCACTAACCAGCTGACAAATGGAAGCATAATTAATACATTCATGATATTGAACGTTGTATGGAAAGCCGCAAGCTTATATGTGTTTATGATGTTAGTATTATCAAGACCTTCTTGTTTGATTTTAATTCCAGATTCAAATACATCTCTGAAACTATCCACAAATCCACCTAACATTCCAAGAATCCACGGAAGAAGAATAATCATCCATGTCACACCTATAATGTTGAATAGAGAATGAATTCTCGCAGATCTCTTAGCATTAGTATTACCTACTAAAGATGCGATTTCTGCTGTTATGGTAGTTCCTATATTTTCACCTAAGATCATTGCTGCAGCAACTTCTAATGGTAACCATCCAGTATATACAAGTGTGAGAGTAATTGCCATGGCAGCACTTGATGACTGTACTACTACGGTTACCAGCGCACCTACGAATACAAATAACACTCTTGAAAAGAATCCATAATCAGCAATACTTTGAATCCAAGCTAAGGCATCAGTATTTCCTTTAAGATCAGGTACTGCACCCTTTAGATAGGTAAGACCTAAGAAGAGTATAGCGAATCCAATAACAAATTCTCCCCAATACTTGAATTTACCTCTCCTGGAGAATAGCATTGGAACACCAATTGCGAAAAGAGGGATGGAGTATGCACTAAGCTTCATCTTGAATCCCAGCAGTGATACAATCCATCCTGTTATGGTAGTACCAATATTAGCGCCCATCATAATACCTGCAGACTCAACAAGTGTTAGTAGTCCAGCATTTACAAAAGATACAGTCATCACAGTGGTAGCGGATGAAGACTGTACTAGTGCAGTAGTTAAAAATCCAGT
>Ga0209092_10003386_pt1 | contig 13872 bp, 5 predicted proteins | sample FraStrMetagenome_FD_187446 | JGI IMG/M metagenome (GOLD analysis project Ga0209092, IMG submission 187446) | Marine eukaryotic phytoplankton communities from Arctic Ocean - Fram Strait ARC3M Metagenome (SPAdes) (version 2) | ecosystem: Environmental > Aquatic > Marine > Oceanic | place: Fram...
CTTCTACGAGAAAGGGGTACATAATTTAGATTATTTGTCTTGTACCTCTACATATGGTACCTTATGCTGTTTGTTGTTTGTTGTGTTTGTTTGTTTGTATTGTTAGTTAGTAGTAAGTAGTAGTATTGTTAGAACTGCTGACGTGGAAAATAATCTTTTAGATTAAGAGATTTTCTGTAGATTTGTTGAAATTAAAAAAAAATTGACCTCATGGTCGTTGTGTCACAAGGTGTAGGGAGTGATTGTGTTTCTGTTCATCGAAAGAAGGAAAATGAAGAGATTTAAGCATAGATTCTTCTCAATCATTAGCAGCATGCTGTTGTATCCAATCTCTGGCTTCACTTTTGTGTCCTTTCACATTCCCAGGAAAACGGTACAATTTTCCTCGATAAAAGATGTTTCAGAATTTGGGAAACCTCACTCTAAGAATACTCTAATACCTCTGTATATGGGATATGAATTTGGGGATGTTTCTAAAGCAGTGGCAAAGAAAGTTACGAATGCAGTAAACAAAAAAACTGGGAAGGATAAATACGAGTTCGGAGATCTGACTTGGTGGCTTGATCTGAAAGCGAAAGAAAATGCTGCATCCATCATGGGCAAAGAAGAGTATGAATTTGGTGATTTAAGTAGATGGATAGATTCACGAGTGAAAAATGAAGTCAACGCATTAAGTGGCAAGCCTGAATACGAGTTTGGCGATCTAACCAAAGAAATCGTTAAGAGAGTGCTTACCGGAGAATATGATTTAATGGAAATCGTCTCACTTTGTAAAATTCTACTAAAATTTGGAGTGGGAGTTCGCCCTGTAGCTGGTTTTATTCCAGCCAAAGTTCTTATTGAATTATTAAACATTTCCATAGTGCAAAACTTAGGCTATAGAATCATTGGTTCTTTTGCTGAGGAAGTAGACCGACGTTTGAAAAAATCCATCTTGAAAGACGAAAAACGAATTCAGGGTGATTTGTTAATAAATGGAATTAATAAATTTACTGAAAAGAACAATTACACATTTGGGGACATAACGAAGACAGTCTTAGCAGACATTGACGACCAATCAGGAGTTGTTGACAAGAAGAAACCAAAAACTTTGTTAAGTGATTCATCGTTAGAAATTAGTTCCGATGTCTTGGCGCAATTGGAAAATTGGGATGAAAATCTTTCAATACCGAATACATTTGATTTTGATAAAAACAATAAAAGTAAAGCCTGAATTTAGGTTTCATAAGACTATATACAATTAAAATATTACTTCATTATTGATAAATATCTTGACATGAGCACTTTCAGTCAAAGCACTTTTGAAAAAGTGCACTAATCATTACCAAGAGTTTAAGATCTGTTTCGAGCTAGCCTTTATTATTTGTCTATTACCATGCAATTCACTTCTCTCTTCTCTATTTTCAGTGGAATTTGCTTCGTTTGAGGGTCCTCCCTGTATTCTAGAAGCAATTTTAATCCTATTTGTATTGAATTCTTCCATAGCTTTGTTGAATTCCATCGATTCGTCGTTTTCCTCTGGTTCTTCTTCTATTTTTTTCATGGTGCCACTGTCACTTTTGCCGTGCTCTACTTTATTTGATCCACCCCGTAAGACTATTGAAAGTAATTTCCGTACTTTTTCCAACAAGGTTAAAGTGGAGTCACTGGAACTGAAAAATGACATTCCTAATGTTACACCTATGCTCTCTATACCGTGACGAAGTTCTCTCATGAGAATTTCTATTGTTTCTACTTTTTCTTTCCATTTCAACATGTTAGTATTGCTTGAAGAAAAACGCGTTTCTTTATCAATCAATTCGTTTCCTTCAAAACTGCTGCCTTTTCCAGTTTTTTCCGTTATAATTTGCAATTCTTCCTTTTTCGAAGTCACTTCATTCTGCAGTAATGATATTCTCTCCTCACTATTTTTTTGAATCTTAGTTATTTGTTGACGAGCCTCAATTTGTGAACTAATTAATCTAGATGCAAACGAAGAGATGTCACAAAAGGAAGTGCGATGTTTTAACTTTTCTTCAATCTCCAAATATTCCATGCTCATTTTTTCATCGACCTCGATGCCCGTATCTTCTGAGGTTTTTATCGTTTCTGAATCTCTTGTAGAGGACTGGCCTTGAGGAATTGTTTCATTTCCAACAAGATCTCTAAGGAACTTTGTAGATTCTTCTTGATTAGCTTCTTCACCTTCAATAGAAAGTAAAAAGTTACTCCGATCCTGACTTCTATTTTGAAGAAGTAGCTTGTATAACTCTTTCGATTCTTCAATCATCGATTTCATACGCCTATGTCCTTCTAATTGGAGTTGGGTATCTCTTAAAACTATTGCTTTCAAATGAATACATTTCTCAATTAACATATGATCTTCCTCTAATTTTGCTTCAAACTTATACAGTAAAGCTCTATTATATGCAGGATTTTTTGCACAGCTCTTCAACACTGATTCATACTTTGCATATAGATTAGCTTCACGTATTTTATTGACTTCAGTCTTCTCGATTCTTTTTTGAATGATCTCGATCTTTTGATTTTTCTCGTCTATTTCTATGTTGTCTCCTTGAAGGCTTACATATTCAGTATCAAAACTCTTTTTAAGTTTCAAGAGCTCCATTTTCTTTTGTATAAGGGAGTTATGTTGACTTTTGATTTTGTTTAAAGCATTCATTATGCTTTTTTCATTTTTTTTTAGACTGATGTTAGATGCTATGCCAATATGCATCTTAGACACTGTATTTTTTGTGCTATCAGAATCTAGGGCCGGGTTTATATGTTGACAAAGATAGACCTGGTCATCTTCTTCAGCTCTCCTTTTAGTATTTATATAGCTAGCAGCTGTTGCAGGTCTACTATGTGTAACATGGACAGGAAATTCATTAGATTTTTCTTCATTTTTTACTCTGTCATTATCATCTTTGAAATTACCCAAAGCAAGCAATGGAAAATAAATCCACATCCATCTTCGAAACATGTATGCAGAATGAGTCGGTGTATGATTACTCAGATTAGATAAGTCATCTTTTTCACTTGATATGATACCCGCTGTGTGGCTACTGAGTTTATTCTGTTTTGGGAAAATAAAAATACTTCTAACACCGTCGTCGTCTCCTAAATATGGAACACCAAGACGCCTCATTTCATCATTACTAATATTAGGGTGGTGGAAATTGGGGACATCACCTCGTTGTTCGCGGCCTAATATTGCGAATTCTAGAAGAAAATCTGAAACTTTTAGTAACGTACTAGTCAAAAACTCGTCAGGCATTCCAACTTTTGATCGATGAGATTCTGTATAAATATTAAAAGAAAGAGTTTTTTCATGAAAGAGGTGAAGCATTTAGAAAAATACGATAGCAACAAGTGCAATTACCTTCTTCGAGTCTGTTTCGATGCAGTATTACTTACCAATGCTTTTTGTGTACTCTTCAACTGGATCATAAAAGGGTCGAGGTGACTGATTACATTTCATCCACTTATCATAAAATATCCCTGTGACTAGTGTTGAATTAGAACAATTATTTTTTTGTGCAGATAACGTCAAAGATGACCATAAATCTAGAAATTCATCTTTATTCCTTTGAGTCCACCATAAATGAAAATTTTCCACATCCACTAAAATGTTTTTTAGCCTTTTCCAGGACCCCGAGACTTCCAAGTGCCACACTAAACACGAAAGCTTTCGATCACATAACATCATATTTGAAGCGAAAAATGAAGCCATAATGTGATGAAGCTGGATATAGGTGGATGCTTTGCTTATGTAGAAGTCGAAAATTGCATCCTGAATAAAATTATGTGAGTAAATGTGACAACCCTTCACTTTCATACTGAAATTTTTCAGTATAAGACGAATTCTCTTTTTTATTTCTTTATTCAATACAGTTTCATATTTAAATTCCACTATCCCCCAAATTTCATCATCCTTTAGCCCATGACGACTAGCATGAAGCACTGATAATATAAAATATAGAATAGATTTGCCCCTATTTCTTCCAGGCTCTACATAGGATGCACATTCATGTAGTATCTGAGCTAAAAGATGTTTTATGTTGTTGGAATTAGAGTATCTATCTAATTGTTCATCCACAGATTCATTGGAGATTTCTTTTCCTAAATGAATTGCTGTGAGTAATAACCTCAAATAAAATGGTTGGGAAGCATGTCGACTTTTTGCTATCTTAAGCGACTGATCAATTGTCAAAATAGTTGATTGATCATCTGATTTTTCTTCTCTTTGAGAAAATGATCTTATGATTTGGATTCGTGTTTGAAGTTTTAGAGCGTCAAGCCTAATCATGGGGCATTGCCGTCTTTTCACTAATTCTGTGTAAGTTCTATGGTCTCGACTTAAACTGGAATCATAGTTTGAAGTAGATTCATCTAATTCTACTGTCGATAGGATAAATCTGACACAACTGGGCATTTTCGTTGGCAGCCAATGTAATTTTCCCGGCGGGTTATCTTCACTTCTTATCAAGTTTGCGCCATCAATAATAACGATAATTTTTACATTCAACTCTTTCTTTGATGCAGCTTCCAGGAAACGATTGAGTCCCCAACGTAATTTTTCTTCAGTTTTTGGCACATGCCCTTGAAGGTTGAAAAAAATCTTCAGAGCAGTTTCCAACCTAAAAAGCATCCTTTGAAGATGAAAATTCTGAGGAGAACACCCACAAAAGTGAGCAAAATAGAAATCATTCGGGCTTCCTTCACTTCGTTTTCGCAACCAATTTGAGAGAAGAGAGCTTTTTCCACTTTCGCGCTTTCCTATAACAACCAATGGTGTATTTTCTACACCATCAATGTAGTCGTCAAGAGCTTGTTCGTTATTAATGTTGTTGCTAACATAGACATACTCTTTTCCACGAGATGCAGCATATGCTTCATGCTCGTCTGAGTAATTAATCATTTTAGAGAAAGTCTAAAAAGTCTATTTTGTTCTTGCAAAATCAATTGGCTCTACATCAAAAGCTGATTCCGAATTTCTCGGGACCAGACCAGGAAATCTTCTCTCACCATAAGCTTTTGAAGCTGGTACATAAATTTGTGCTTTATCTCCAATAGATTATTAAATTATTCCTTCATCTAGTCCAGGTATTACTTGATCCTTAAACAGCTTGAATTTTAATGGTGAATTTCGATCGCGAGACTACTTGGTTTTAATATACCATAAATATATATTTTATTGATAATCATGATAAGGCAATAGCTGTGTGCTTAAAATACAAATATTCATCTTCATTGAACTTACAGAATCGATTATTTTTAATCTAGGAGGAAACCTGTGTAATGACCTGTCACTGTTTGCCCTTTCAACGGATAATTAATTTCATCACCAGCTGCAAATATTTGGACTATAAACATGTTTAGAAAAGTCAATAGTTTTTGCTGATTTCAAAAATATTTGGAATTGAATTCTAAATTGGAAAAGCGCTTTATTTCTTTCACTATCTACAAAGAAAAAAATATGCTTCTCAAACGTGAGATGTCCGTTGTGAATCCGAAAAAGCTTTTCAAGAGTGGAATACTGACCTTCCTCATTTCATCTACATCTTTCAATAGACTTCTTACAGCAAATCCAATTCCTCACCAATCACTGGAAGCCATTCGAAACAATAACACGGTTTTAAATGACTTAAAACCTTTTCTCTCACATTGTGATAGTTTAGACGTCTTCAACCAGAAAAATCATGAATTAGACCCTTGTCAAAAGGCTCGATTTATCTTCGAATCATTACGCCTGGAGCAAAAACTTAGGGGTGCATCCATACCTTCTTTGGACCTAACCAAGGCTGAGGAAATCAGGTCAAATGTACCTGAAACAGTGGCATATGATCAGTTATCGTATGGAGATTTCTTTGCAAGTTATGAAATGGAAAGAAAAAGTTTGATGATCAAAGGAACCTCAGAAATATTGAAAATAAAAAATGCAGCTCGTAAACTGACCACATGTGCTATAGAATATTATTCATCAAAGGCGAATGCAAAGCCCTTGAATTCTTTTTTTTCACTTGACGAGTGTCGAGGTTTTGATCCAAATGCAAATTTGAATGTACCTAAATACATTATGAATGACTATTTGCAGAGAGTCAATTTTACTAAAGCAGAAGGTTCCATGAATTCTATATTAAAAAGTTCTTTTCAAGTTGCACTTATTAAGTATAGTAGTCACCTATCACTTTCAGATGGAACATGTCCTTCTTTATTACACAGTTTCTATATTATCATATCTCAGGGATCAAATGGTCCAGTATTAAAGACTAAAATTTTTACCCCGGAATCCCTTTCAAAGCTTGAACCTCATATCGCATTGAAAGAAAAGCCATTTCCCTCCTACGATATTGTTTATGATAGAGATGTCTGGGATGAAGACATTCCACACATTGATGGTTCTTCAGATATCATTTTGAACCATGGCGACGCAATTTTTGTTCCATCTGGATCATCAGCTTCATTTTCGAATAAAAATATTATCGCCAGTAGTGAAGAAGACATTCTACTCATGAGATTTTGTTTTCTAGACGCTTCAAACCTCAACGATGTGAAAAGTAGACTCCAACTTGGACAAATTATAGACGATGGACAAAGAAAACTTTTGTATGAACTCAGTAAGTCGTCGTTCGATGTTAGAATGCAACGCGATGTCCCTAGGCTTTCTAATTGGACGAGCGAATATAAAATATGGCCAAGAAATTTATCAGGCAACGATGATTCCACTTCATCTTTGAGTCATCGCAAATTAAAGAGATCTCGAAGAAAACGGGCAAAATATTTTAACTGGCAAATCGATAGAAGTTGGGATTACAAGATTCTTGGTCTTACTCTTCCAACTCTACCTCCACCTGATTTAATTGACAAGGGACGTAGGAACGTAACTTTAACCTGGACCTGTCCGTTTCAAAAGCGAGAGGATGACACGAAACAGGTGATTTACCTGGTAGCTTGGGAAGAATACAATTTGGACGGTAATCTTCAATCAAATTCTAGTGTTACTTTTAATGAGTTATCCGTCCCAAGAGATGATTTCAATATAAATTATATTCCAAATGAAGAGCAATATTTAGAATCCGATGGGCAGCCAATAAAAGTGCTAAAGGCCCAAATAAAAAACTTAAAAGCTGCATCAGAATATATGTTTAGAGTTGCATTAGTGTATGGAGAAGGACAATCTAGATGCAGTTCTTTGTTTTCAGCATTTTCGAGAAGAATTAGAACTGAACCTTCTACCAAGCCATTTCCATTATCCTCCCCACCGGAACTACTAGAACCGCATTTGTGGGATGATACACTCGGCAATGGTATGGATAATAGTCGAAGATTTATCCCTGCTTATGGATCCGAGGCCTCAACACTTATTTTACAGTTTCATTCGCCCTACGATGATGGCGGTCACGATATAACGCAGTACGATGTGATGAGCATTGGAGTAAATCCAAGAAACAAAAAATATTTGAATAAGTGGTCTACACTCACACACGGAATAGAAGAAGTTAAGAATGAGAAAAAAGCGGGAGGAAAGATTTATCTAGCAATTCACAATCTAATTCCTGGACAATATTATGAGTTCAAAGTAGCTGCTCGAAATAAACTTGGAATAAGCGAATGGTCTCACATATCAAACAAAGTAAGCACAAAATTACCTGAAAAATACATCAGAACCGAAAATGTTCATCGTTCCCTTTATTCATCAAATACACATGGCTTCATTCCACCAAACGGATATCGTATTCATGGACTTGGTGCCCATAAAATTAGCTCACCAATACATTATGCGTCTAAAGCACCTATACTAACTTTGAATGACATGGACCAAACGGTTTTGATTGCTGGCATGGCAGGGAAAACTAATGTATGGTCAAGTTTTTGGAGCCCTAGAAGATTCATTGTGAGTGCAGAAGCATGTGGAGCACTCCTTGGAAAAAATGGAGAAATTGAAAATGAAGATAATTTGAAACACCGAATTGCTGTAATGGACAGAAAAAAGAACAAATATTCATTTGCTAGGCAAGCTTGGAAGGCACAGAGTGCAGGAGCTCTTGCGATTATATTTTTAGATCATGAAGACTGTGTAGACTTTGATCAATATTGTGTCTTTGGATCAAATAAACATAATGGAGATTATTGGGGAGAATTAGATTTACCGAACGCTTGGGAATATGTACAGATTCCAGTTGTTCTTGCCAGGGAGAATGACCTAATTTTAGAGGGAATAAAAGAAAAAATATATTGGTTTGACACAAAATAAAAAGCAAAGTTTTTGTGAAGGACAAGAAAGAAAGAAGATATATTCGAAATCCAAATCTTTATTTGATTATCTCTTTAACAATAATTAATAATGTGTAAAATGTGAATTCCTAACCTACACGGCAACAGGTGCCAGAAAATACATCTTCAAGAACTGGAAGAATTCAGGGTATAAACTCATCTTAAAGCACTATCTGCTATAAAAATCAAGTAAGATGTGATTGTGTCATAGGCTTAGAATTTGATTTTCTTAGATTGAGCATGAGTGGAGTGCTTAAATCTTACTCATTGACCATAGCTCGTCTAATGTTTCCTTTTCAATTTACGCTTCAATCTATTAATGTTGTCGATCAAGTTGTCTAAAAATTGGTATTCTAAAAGGAAAATTGTGAGTTTTCTCTGGTGTTTAATCTTTGCACTCTCTACGATGGCCTCGCGTATATCTTGTCTACTTATCCCCTTTGCCAATAACATCTGTCTTCTATCATATGCTGGTATCAAGAGCTGACAGTACGCTCTCTTAGGACCTTTTGTAGTTTCGTAGAGATCTATGGTTGTCTCGTTTTGATGAAAATGCTCCCATCCCAAAGTAACTGGAGCCCCAAATTTACATTCAGGATGATCGCCAAGAATGTATGGATACGACCTTATCTCAAGATTTGTGAACGAAACAGCCTTCTTCATTGAGCTCTCTTCTGTCATGGACTCTTTAATTTAACAGGGGTCACTTTTGTTCTGTGTTTTTTGTGCTACAGGTTGGGGTACTCCTTGAGATGTCAACGTTTCTCAATGTAAATGAGAAAATATGTTCTCGTGAGGATCAGATATAATAATAATAATAATAATTGCATCGTAATTTTATTGTTTTCTAAGTAGATCCTATATCACATATTACTCAGAAATGTCTTCAAGTAGGAGGTACTTTCCGATCATTGCTACGGCGTGAAAGAATTTTTTGCATATCCCTTAGAGTTCCTACGTAAGTAGTCTAACGGCCTGTACGAATTGTCAGCCAGTATATATTCTTTTTTTGGGACATGAACAGCGCTTGGCCTCAGTGCAAATTATGCCTTAACACGTAATAATAAACATTTCTACTGCTACTACTTTCCGATCATTGCTAATATCCCTTTTAGGTATATCTTTTGGGAAGAAGTCATTCAAACTAATAATAAAGAAATGGACTAATTTGAAACTGGTGCTAGGAATTTTGATATTGTCATATGGTTCCCTATAAGATAGGCCTCCCCAAAGGAATCCCAGCTAAGTAATTTACTTATGTAAAAAATATATCTATGTTGATGATTGCATAATTTAGTCAGAAAATATAGAAAACTTCCTCGCTGAATTTATTGACTGGCTAATTATGATTACGTAATTATGTGGAGAGGGATCGTGCGTACGTAGTACGTACAACACCCCCCTTCCGTCTACATTATTGGGTAAGAAATAATTGTTGAAAATTTGGATCTTTTTAGAATTGACTTGCAGCCTGAATTTGAGCGGGATGGAAGGTTTATTGTTGTATTTTGAACAGGAGAGGTAAGTTCAATATTGTATTTGTTTCCATAAAATAATTTGATTTCGTTTTTGGATTCATCGAACGATACATGTTTCGAATTCTCAGATAAGTAGTCTGTGTTGTTTTGTTGAGGTGATTCTTCTTTTGTCGGCGAATCTTTTGGAGAATGTGTAGTATGAGTGAACGTGCTATGGAGGTTGGTATTCACATTTTGATTTTGCTTGTGCGTCAAGTCATGTGTTGATTGTTGTTTAAGCATTGTCTCAATGTTGAGTGCAACTTTGTCGAGTTTATTCTTCGTTGGATTTGTTTCATATATTTGTAATGGAATGTTTGTGGAGGAATGTTGTTGTTTATTTGATGGAGTGTCTTGATGGACTTTTGATCCCTTATCGCCAGGGGAACTATCTGCCTTTAGAGGTATTGGTTCCTCTGTGATAGGGATAATTTGATCTGGTTCGACAACTATTGTATCACGAAGGCGTTGGAAGTGTTCCGCATCTTTGTCCTCTTTTGTGAATAGATCTGCTGGGTTGATTTTACCACATATATGCTCGATGGTTATAAATTTCGTTTCCCGTATAGCATTTTCCCTGATTTGTAGATGTCTGAGGCCTTTGGTTGTTGTGTTTTTCGACCACAATACACAAGCCATATTGTCATTGAAGATTTTTGTGTTTTCATGAAGTAACTCTTTTTCTAACTTTAGATCTTGTATAATGTGCCGCAGGTGAAGTAAATCCTTGACACATTCATCAGTTGCGTAAATTTCCGCTTCGCAGCTGGATCTTGCGGTTATTTTCTGTCTTTTGGAGGTCCAGTGGATCGGTCCGAATAGAGTGATGACATGGCCAGATATGGATCTGGTCTTGAATAGGGCTAGTTCTGGGAGGGGTTTTGATGTGTTTGGCTCTGACTGATCCTGAGGACCCCAGTTCGCATCTGATATACCTGTCATTGTTGTGGAAGTAACAGGAAAGTGGAGATAAGATGTGAGTTTGTTTTCCGTGTCGCTATTGAATGTAATTCCTCTACTTTTTGTCCCCTTGAGATATTTAATTGCGTGCTTTGCGCTCGATATGTGTCGATCATTTGGTTTGTTTTGATGTTTTGCTAACATTGTTGTTATTGTTGACAGATCGGGTCTTGTACCTTGACTTAGCCATAATAGAGATCCAACAAGTGATCTGTATTGAGCTTGTATGGCTTGACGTTGTGAGTCTGTTAGTGTCGGATCGTCTGCTATTTTATCAACTGGATAACCTGATCTATATGGGGTCTTGGTGGTGGTAGTGCTGAAATGGGAAAGGCCTGCTTGTTCCACTAATGTGTCGGCGAAGGCTTCTTGAGATAGGTGCACTTTGAGGTGAGTGTTGTTTCTTTTCCATTGAAACCGTAGTCCAAGGAAATGACTAACATCTCCCATAATGTCGACATTTGTTCTTTCTTTTATTTTCTTTTCAAAATGAGTTTGAACATCTTTGTCTGTGGAAAAATATATGAAGTCATCAACATAAAGCCCTAGATATATTGGAGGTTTTCCTGGTAGGAGAGTTCCAGTGAAGATGCATGGTGCATTTGGACATGGCTTGAGGCCAATGTCGGTTAGAATGGAGGTAGCTTTATTGTACCAGTGTTTGGGGGCTCTTTTCAGGCCATAGAGGCTTCGTTGCAACAACCAATATGTTTTTGATGGGGTTAGTGGGCAACCTGGAGGTGGTCGAAGTACGTACATTTCATCTTTAGGTAAGATTGATTGTACAAACGCTTGTTTGAAGTCTCCACTTTGTAATATGCATTTATATTTTATGGCTAATGCTGTTAACAATCGTACTTCTTTGAGACTCATTACAGGTGCAAAGCAGTCCGCTTTCGTCCATTCATGTGGATCAAGGTTACCTAATGCTACTATTCTGTATTTAGCTCTTTTAGGTAAGCCTACTTCATCATATTTTATTGTTGAAATTGCCATTGTTGGAAGTAATGTTCCGTACTTATGCTTGTTTTGTTGGTATTCGGATTCTGTTATGGTTATCCATGCTGGCAAGTTCTTCAATCCAAGGTATTCCTCAGCATATGCTGAATCCCATATTTGTTTGTCATTTGGGTGCATGTTGACATGTTGGAGAAGGGTTGGTGCTTTGCTAGTAGTTAGAGCTGTTGCTGAAACATGACGGGCGACTACTCTACTGAGTTCATACGATGCTCTTGCTTGGTGAACTTTGTTGAAAGGTTGGTGGCCGGCAAATAATTGAAAGGTTGATATGAGGGTATAGAAGGTCTGATTGAATTGGGGAAGATCTATGGTAGAGTTATTGTTTTTGTAACCAGGTCGGAATTGCCACTGATTTTGGTTGTTCACCAAATAGCCTTGACTCGGTCTCTGCATTCCTTGGAGAAACAAAGTGCATTTACCATTGTGTTTTATCCATGTGGGGATATTTTGTAGTGGAGGATCATCGGAGGCTGGACTTATGTTGGGGTCGGAGGGGTGGATGTGCTTCTCATGAATTTCGTGGATGGATCCATCTGGATATTGAATAGTGTAAATGTTTAAGTTTGATTTTGGTATTTCAATAATTTGCACTGCTGTATATGTGTTGTTAGATGATTGTACATATACCATTGTTTCTGGTGCATATGTTGGTGGTCGTAGAGTGTCATTATATTCACAATATTTGGTGAAGTAGAGGCCGCCATCGTATGGTAGACCAAATGCTGGACCTGCTGCTAATCTTTCATCTAGTTTGAATGTTGTGGATGTGAGAATATTTTTGGTGGCTGGATGATAGAATTCGTAGGCGTTGGCTGTTATACTCTTGCCGATTAGAATGGCTTTACATGTTTGAGCATCCGTAGAAGTTCTGGACTTGTATGATGGGTAGGCCACAGAGAACAAGGGTAGAAGATTACGTATGTCTGGTTTGCAATTATATACAAGCTCATGTGGAGTTGTGAGAGAATTGTTTATTTTTAATGGGATGTAGTTTGAAACCTCAGTAGATCTTTTCATGGCATGCCACCAGAATTCAGATGGCAGTAGTGAAGATGCCAACCAATTTCTTGACATGTTGAGAATTGATCTCCAATTTCTTTCACATAGGCCGTTTACATTCTGTTGGTCTGGAGGAGCAGATTGAAGTATGGTTGGTTTGTTTTGGAAGAATTCGATAACTTTTGATCCCATCAATTTATGATCAAAATCGGTTCTAATCATTTTTGGATTGCATCCTATTTCTTTGATGAGATTGTTGATGGCTGGGACGATATCAGTTTGGAGGGATTTAAGTGGATAAATAAATTTATGACGGGTAGCACGATCTACAACAAATAGACAGTACTTTACTCCTTGTAAAGCTGTTCCAGATCCATATATGATGTCCATATGTAAGACATCTCCTAATCTTTTAGGTAACACCAGTGGATGTGTGTTCCTTGGATGCTTATCGATGGTCGCTACTGTACCAATATCAATTATAGGTTCTTTTTCTAGGGTCGATAAATGTAGATGTTGTGATGTAGCTTTAATTTCATTTAGTATGGAGCTCACATTTCTGAAACCAAATGCTTTGCTGAGTTGGTCGATAGTCATTGTAGCAGAAGTTGGTATATGTGATAGTGGTGTATCGATTGTTCTCTTGATTGGATATGTTTTGACTGTGTTTGATATAGATTCGTTGATTCTATGTTTATGGCCCAATAGAATTTTATTTGACTGTGTCATCGATTTGATATGATGAGAGGGAAGTATATGTTGAATTTCTGGATCATCTATCGATGAAAATTGAAAGCCATTGAGGCATTTTTGAATGTGGCCTTTGGAATAGTGATCATTCCATGGTAACTGAATAGTTACTTTTGTGGGAGAGTTATTTATTTTCGTCCATTTAAATGGGTTCGTTGTAGTATTATCATCTATTTTTGTCGTAGTTTTCTTTGCTGATGGTGTTTTGAACATTTTATCAGTGCTACCGAAACCACCTTCATTTCTTATTGTTTTATTCAGTTCTGCTACTTCGATTAAATCAAGGTTGCTAATTTTCACTATTAATAATTGGCAGATTTTGGTGTGTTTTGGGAAGGTGATGTATTTGGAACCATTATTTATAAGG
>Ga0209092_10003388_pt1 | contig 13861 bp, 14 predicted proteins | sample FraStrMetagenome_FD_187446 | JGI IMG/M metagenome (GOLD analysis project Ga0209092, IMG submission 187446) | Marine eukaryotic phytoplankton communities from Arctic Ocean - Fram Strait ARC3M Metagenome (SPAdes) (version 2) | ecosystem: Environmental > Aquatic > Marine > Oceanic | place: Fram...
TGAAGCATTTGTTATATCCTTTAAACAAAAAATCTTTTCTTTTACGCATCGTCTCGAAGAACTTATGGTACGCCAATAAAGCGTCTTCCATATTATTTTCGTCAATAAACTCCTGACGGTTTTTCTTTTTTCTACTCATTTTAACTGGCTTAACCGACCTCACAGCTAATTTAGCAGGATTCTGCTCATGCCTTTGCTTTTTAGACATGTGTCTTGACTTTTTAGATACTTTCTTAGAATCAATTCTTTCTGATTCCTTTACGTGAAACTCTTTCCTCCTAACATTGTCCGCTTTAACTGATTTAATCATATGATGTTTATTTCTCTTCTTGGTTTCACTCTTCTTATAAACAGACTTAGGAGACTGTGACGAACGGGCCAACTTTCCCACAGTATACAGAGCATTAGGCCTATAATTCCTAATCTCTAACTCTTTCTTACGTACGGTGATAACATTTCTTCATCGTCGTATACTTTCCTTTTGACAATAGCTTTCTTAGGAAACTTAGTACGGCTGATAACTGTAAAATTCAGTTCAGGACCGAATGACGTCTCATTAAATCCCTGTGGAGCAACCATGTTGGAATTACGGTTAACACCCCTACTTAGACTTCCTCTAATCAATATTTCTTTATAGTTCATTCTGACTAGTTTGTAATTATTCTTTTGTAATCACTATTATAAGTTATTTTTCTATTTAAGGCACAAAAGAAAGATCCGTAGCATTTAAAATAATCGCGTATGATTTGGAATTCTCTGGTATCAAGGAAAAGGTTTTATTTCTAATTCCAAATCCAATAGTCATTCGCGCATATTATGCACTCATTCCGTACACGATAATTATGTACTGATCTTCCATCAATAAGTATGCGGCAAGATCGATTCAAAGCTTACTGACCACATAGGTCAGATTTTCCTACCGTCATACCAAAACTAAATATTACTTCACATTATTATTGTATCTACCTGCAGGAAAATTAACAAGATAAAATTACATGACAGGATGAGAGATGCACTATATACAGTATGCTCTAATATTTCCCCCCTTATCTCTGAGGTACTACCAAGTAACATTCAAATAGAGAAACCGCACCTATTAGCACAAGCACCAAAAATGCGCCCTGGCGATGTAGTTATCGATCGCCCCATTGATATAGCAACAGAACCGCATAAATCAACACTAATAGATCTCACAATGATTCCCCCGTATAAAGCTCCTCCTGAATGCACAACGTTCCCTGCTATTACCAAAGGGATGGCGACACATCATAGATTGAGTGAGTATAAAAAATTCAAATTAAAAGACAGTGAAAGCTCTCATGCCACAGCAGACCAACTAGCGCAAGAGATGATTGCAAAAAGATATAGGCTCTTACCATTCACAGTAGACCACCAAGGCATGCTTGGACCCATCGCATCAGAATTCCTCCTTGGGAACGATAAATCCTTCTTTAGCAGCAACATACAAGAGTATGAAACACGCCAAACATCTGTCCCCATATCGAAACTGATACAGTTTTCGCAACACAAAAAAAGAAAAAAGAACGTACTGAAGAGAGCAACGAAACATTGGAGAGAAACGTTTGGAAATAAGTGGTACACAAATACCTTTCACGCACAGACACCAGGTCAGTGGGCAAAACAGGTTATGGGTATCACATTCTCCATGGAAAGCGCAAAACATATACTTAGAGCTACAAACCTCGCATACTCTAAATCACTACACGCTACTCCTAAACAACGCAAGATCTCGTGCTGTAGTATGAACCTACACACTCCTTCTAGCTATACAGTACGTTCATTGCAACAGGCAATGCTGCCTGTTACAAATAGAGCGTAAACAACGTGAAACCTGACTTTAAACATAGTAAACTTATTATTATTATTATTATTATTATTATATGTTGACTTCAATTCAGAATCCAAATCTTTGAAAAATCGTTAATTCAGATTATTTTACTGCAAGATGAGAACTCTTTCTAGAGAAAGTTCTTTCCCTTTGCTAATTATTGTCTAAAGCGCATGCCAGGGTCAAGTATTCTTAAACATGTCAAATTCGCTTTTTCTAGAACATAGACATCATACAAAATTAAAATAGATCTTTCTTTATTTCCAAAAAGAATTTCTTTCAGTTAACATAAGTTCATTACCTATATGCAGAAAAATATGGAATTCGAAAAGCCACCAGAGGAGCAAGATGGTAATTTATCTCTAGCTGATCGGGAAAAGTTGAGCAAAAAGAAGATCTTTTTAATCTTCATCACTTGTGCATTGACCGTGGTAGCAGGCGTCTCGGTGAATGAAATAATCAATGCATCAAAAAAAGTAGACAGGAAAGAGCATGGAAAACCAAATATAATCATAATGCAACCAGATGATTTCCCTTTTTTTGCTGAATGGTCTCCTCCACCCAAAAATCCAAACAAGCTTGCTGATGTTGAAGGTGGTCCTAGAGCTAGACGAGACTTTGCCGAGGGATTCCCAACAGGTTTCACGATGCCTAATCTGGAACGTTTACGAAAAGAAGGATTACAGATGACCCAAGCTTACACAGCTTCAGCTGCATGTGCTACTTCAAGGTATAGTACAATTACTGGACGCTATGCCTCAAGAGTAAGAGAAACAATTTTTTGTTTGTGTGTAATAGATTTGCACTCTCAACTCAAGCAAAACATATCTCATCCTTTTCATTTTACTTTCGTAGTCGGGAAATAGTCGAATGGTCAATACGAATGAAACAATCCTATCTGACGTATCAGTCGGAAATACGAAGCTCCTTGATATTGAAGGTCAGGCAAAAGACTGCTCCGACGAAAATATTGCCTCTATTTTGAAGAATCATGGTTATCACACCGGTTTTGTTGGGAAATGGCATCTTAGTGAAGGTGGTGGAGAGAATGATGACCAAGGAGAAAACACTGGAGGTCAAATAGAAACTTATTCGGAACTTCAAGGCCAAATTCAAAGTTGCGGCTTCAATTTTGCAGATGGTATTTATAGAGGAAATATACCAAGAGAGGAAGCAAATTTCTATTCTCATAATCATGAATGGGTTACTTCCAAGGGCATTGAATTCATCAAATCTGTTGAAAATAATGATAAGCCGTTCTTCCTGTAAGTTCGTTTGAATATCTTTTTAACGCTTTGCTACATCGCTTTCAAGCAAAAAAACTCACAATTGTCACCCAATCAAACAGATATTTCAACCCCACTGTTCCTCACCCATCTGGTGATATGGTGGATGCATTACGTAGTTTTTCATGTCGACAGACTCCAAATGGCTTTCTACAAGAAGAACCAAAAATCCCATTAATGACAGATACTATCGGATGCTCTGATTATCGTGACACAATATTTGAAAGAGCTGGCAATTCCACCACTCGACATGATTTAGGTTCCATTTGGATTGACGATGGCGTTGGAGCTCTATTGCAGACCTTAGAAGATGTTGGAAAACTTGACAATACCATCTTTTTGTTTCAGCTTGATCATGGCGTCGAGGCAAAAATGACAAATTTTGAGAATGGTAACCGTATCGCACAGTTTATCCATTATCCTAAAGAATTTGGTACATCCGGTGTCAAAATAACAAGTCCAGTTTCTACTATTGATATCATGCCGACCCTGTTGGATTTTGCGGGTGTCGATAGTAAGGAAGTGTATGATATGGATGGAGAATCATGGAGGAATTATACCATGTATAAAGAGGGTGTTGACATTGACGTGATAACTGATTCAAGGTGTATCTATTCGGAATGGCAAAAGGATCGGGCTCTAGTTTGTGACAAATGTCATAAACTAATTGCCATAGGTGACGAAATAGATTCAGGAACAGCATCCAATGCTGAGCCCATGGGTTATGCATTGGGTAACAATCGGATGTACTTTAATCTATGTGACGAAGATGGCCATTACATAAATTACCCTAATGATTCTATGGAAAGTGATAACCTTGCATGGGAAAATTGGGATGTTTTTATGGCACTACAAAAAACAATGGATTGTTTTTTGAACAAGACAGCACCTCAAAACGTGCCTGATTTCAACGTCACAATGGAGTGTTCTTTCACTGATGCATTTGATGAAATGATGGGACAAACGGGTCCACCTGACATGATACCAACACATGTTCCGTCATCATTCCCATCTATTAGTTCTCAGCCAACAATCACTCATGCGCCTTCTTTCCCAGAAGGGCGATGCAAAGATTTTGTTGGTACCTGGATACCTGATACGGGAAAAAATGCTGGAAATGAAATAAGCTGTGAAGTCATTGGAACGCGTCAAGGTGTCAAAGCTTGTAACAGAAATGGAGAAAAGTGCCCTGAGACTTGTGGTCTTTGTGGCCGTTGACTTTCCTGTGTTTATAAATTGTTTCTTTTACATTGTTTCATATCAAAGTTTTAATTTGTTTCATTGAATTGTGTTCATTTTCATAAGTTAATTTAAGGTATTGATATTATTGCACATATTATTAGTAGACAATTTACAAACATGTTCTGATGGAATCCAAATAATTCAGTAATCTTTAATTTTAGGTTGAAATATATTCAGCCTAATTTATTCGTCTACTGCTGTGTACATCAAATCTCAAAGAAAAAGATTATTCCCTATTTCTACTTCTTTATTCATCATTCTTGGCAGCCCTTTTCAATATAGCTTGACTCAAAAGGGAGGCATGCATAGCATTCCCACCTCGAACACTCACAGCATTGAGCACTTTTTCCCCCTTTGCTTTCGAAGCAGGAACATTCGTCGAACTGGGATTACTAATACTATCAATATTACTAGTAGAACTTTCATAATCACAATCCAACCCACCAGGTCTAATATTTTGGACAATCTCATATGTTTTACTAAGATAAAGTGAATCCATTTTGACACGTAAAAATTGTTCATTTTCTTCAAGAAGTTTCCCCATATGTTCTAAATGATTCGGATTGCGTTTATCGACAGTGAAACTTTTTTCAAGTTGACGATTTGTGGAAGCACTGATTTGGGTGTCATTTTTTTGGGTCGAGATTTGAGATGATGATAATGGATCAATGGAGATCAAAAGTGTTGTCGTCAGTTTGTAAGTACATTTGGAAGTCGATGATATTGGAGAAACTTCCATAACATGAATAGAATTCCAAAATCCTGTTTGTGGCAAACGTTTGCATAGAAGGAAAATAGCAGCAAAGCCATTTTGAAGACTACTACGTGGAGACTCTGAGGATACCTTGGATTTATTGGTATCCCATAGATAAGCTGAACTTACAACATCATCTTCTGATTCACCCTTACCATAATATAAATCCATGTAAACTTCCAAGACTTCATTGGCTTGCTGTTCTAATGTTCGTAAGTCATTGTTCGGTTTTAACATGTGGTCTTTTTCTACTGGATAATATTGATTCGTCCAGGGAGAGCGGTAGGACGTGTCTTCTCGATTATGATCGCATATCAAGAATGGTTTATTTTTAAAATGTTCATCATGTAATATTTTCAAGGGTGGATCAACGCGTTGGAGTAAAGCTTGAATTAACGAGTCATTTTTGTCATTACTTTCCAAGAGTTGTACTAATCCTTTTAGATTCTTCAAGATGAATAGTTTATCAAATTAAAAGTTGAGAGTACTTCTACATCTATAGATTGATTTGATGATGGCCATACATCAAGTCACTTTGAAATGAAGCAATCCATGAACATACCTGATCTGTATCACAAGGAGGAGTTCGTCGAAGAATATTGAGACAAGAGGCAACTTTGCTATCCATTTTCTATTGTATTTAATTCAATTTTACTTTGAATGCGACAACTTTGTAGATTGTAGATGATACTTTACTCTTTTCTCAAGCAATCTCTGTAGACCTTTCTCGATATGCAGCAGGATAAACTTCTCAGATTGGGTTGTTCAATTTCACGACTCATTTAAAAACACTCCAAAGCCGATTATTACGTGAGATGTTTACCGTTGCATTCAATATCAGTATCTTCGTAGATATCTACGAATAATATCCATTTGATCTTATACAATTGAAATTGGTGCATTCGGATCAATTTTGGCGGTTTGCAAACGAAATAATAAACCTTGGCTTTTGCGTAGATATTATATATAAGTGACGTAGACTCGATGGAAGGAAGTTTATCGCACAAACCACAACAAACCCTTTTTGTTCAATCCATTCGAAAACAGTTCTTCACAATCATAAATCAAAGATATTGCAACGTCTTTTCATATATATATTACAACAATCTTTATCCTCCTACCTATTGAGTCTTCCTCTTGATATTGATCCAATAACTATTGAATTATATATACAACTACATCTTTTCTTCAATCATGCTAGAGGAAGCACTAAATTCGCCTCATTTTCAACCAGGCGAAGCAGCACTCGCTTTATTGTCCTTCTTTCAACAAGAACTACCCGCCGGTGGATCAGCAGCCGAAGTGCGATTCTGTCGTCTCTTTCCACTTATATGTGCACGTGTATTTGGAACCTATGACAAAGGTCTGAATGAATTTGAATTGGGTGGTTGGTTATCACGACAATCTCCATGGAATATCGAAAGACTTCAAAAAAATCACTCCATGTCCAATTCTGCTAATACTTCCACTGCGGCCAAAAAAATTCAACAAGCTGGGTCGTCTCTTTCACACTCAGCTGTTGGAAAGAGTATGACTCATTTGGCTTTAAATTCCTCTCAACGCTTAGATATGGACCCAGTTGTACAGTTATTGTCTATTTATATTAAGCAACATTTATCATCCCTCAAGCATTCTATACCACCCAATCTCAAAAATTCTTCAAGTTCATACGGCTTAAAGGGTGTAGTCCCAACCTTGGTCAATGCAATTGGAACGGAAACACAACTTCGACCAGGTATTAGATTTGCGTTTCCATTAACTGCGATGAATTTACAAGTGCAACAATTTATGATGAATAAATTGCAAATGGCTCAAAAAGCAATAATGCTCCATTCTGAGTGTAATTCTCATTCCAATTCTCCAATGTTTGGTGTGAAATCTTTTTCTTCATCTTCCAGTAGTCGTTATACAACAAACTTGAATCCATCAATGGAGGAAATTCCATTGGAAGGAAATGCCATCAAATTAAGTCAACTTCTACTGGGATTAGATTCTCAGCAGGATGGAGATGAATTCTCGCAAATGCTACAACAACAGCAAGCTCATGAAATTTTGCAACGTTGTGTTGTGCAACAAATGGATGAATCAAATAAAAATATCAATCTAAATAAGAGTACAAATTCATCTCCTCATCATTCCAATGTACGGGATTCATCAAACCTTAATGCTTCAAATTCATTAATTGCTCCCAATGGTGATGGAGTTGGTGCAAATTCCATAATGGCTTCTCCTATCAGCCATTCAATGTCCAAATCATCCACCAACAATGGCATGATGACGACTCCTGCGAATACAGTGCTAATGTTGAATATGTTAGAATATTATTTCATTACCTTTGGTAAATTTCCACAGGACAAACAAATTATGAACATACAGCAACAACAGATGGGACAATCTCGTCGATCATCTCTGATTACAAATTCTACTCCGTCCAGCTCCACCTCTGGAAAGATGTCTTCGTTACGAAAAACAGCTTCCAATTATGGTGATATAGTTTATCTCCACCTATTAAAAACTCAGTATCTCAAATCCTATCTCTCCCATGATGCTCAATATCGACATTATAATTTTTTGGATCATTCCTCTGAATTGTTTTTACGAATCATGATTAATTTCTGGTTCGAAGGAAAATATTCTACTCCATTACCCACTCAACTAGCGTTGGAACAGCATCAGCAACACCAGCAACATCAGCGTCAATCACAGAGTAATCTCCCTCGTTCCTTTCTCAAGAATAATCTTACTGGAACCCTGGATATGGCGCATGATTTTACTATGTTGCCCCAAACTCAAACAAATATGCTTTCCTATTCCAACTATCCCTCCAATCCTGTTTTAGTCCAACGTTCAATACGTTGTTTAGTGGTTCATTTAGTAGCAGATCCGAATATTTTCTATCGAATTCAGGATACTCTCCAACATAGAAAAAAATCATCAACCAAGGCCTCATCTTCCTCCATGGGTATGGATGCAATGGATATGGATATGGATGAAAATTCTCCATCAGCAAATGATACCTCCAATATCCAAAATGGAATATCTTGTTTAACACCTCAAATGCATATGGTCCAACCAAGTTTTTATAATTATATTAGAGTGGTCTTTAAATATGCTCCGTTGCATCTATCCGATTCTGCATTCTTTACGGCTTTGACTGCTTGGTTAATTTGGTTAGAGCCTTGGAATGTTATTCATCGTAAGTTTTTTTTCACATTTTTACATGTCTTCAACTATTTGTTTCTAACTTGGTTATCTTCTTGAATGAATATCGGATAGCTTCACGAAAATTTGATGCTCGCAACTTAACACCCGAAACTGCAAAAAACATGATTCAGCAATTCCTTCCACACAACCAAAATAACAATGGAAACTTTAATAATCCTTTGAAGCAACCACAGTCCAACTCCACTTCTTCTCAACATTTAGGAAACCAGTCTCAAATGCGAAACCCGACTACCCCATCACGACTCACATTTCCTCGTTTTGATGCTGCAAGTAAATATACTCCGGAAAAATGGGAGCCTTATGTAGCTGCCAATCTGCATTTGTACACAGTTCCTCTTTCTATTTTTCTCAAACGCGCAAAAGAATTTGATTTTTCAACAGCTCATTTCGACAAATCTTTGGGATATATTCAACGAGTATTGCGGGTGTTTAGTCCAGCATTAGTCAAAACAATTCACAAAATGACTATCGTAAATGAAAATGTATTAAACGATAGATCTAGTATTGATTTTTATCTTTTCCAATTGAAGCAAATCCATGAAGATAATTTAGGAGGATTTGCCCCTCCCCCTCCAACTCCTCCTCATACTGGGAATTCCATTCGAAGTCTTTCTGCACCTGTCAGTGAGAAATTTGGTTATCATTTCTTACAGTGCTGTTCTGATGCACAAACCCTTATTGAAGAGCTCCATTTTCAACAACGTAAAAAAATACGTGAATTGGACTTTGTGGATCGATTCGTTGCCAAATTTGAGGGTTACTTTGGCACTGGGGTCGTGCAGGGGAATGACCGAGCAATCCAGAAGATTATGTTACAGCTCCGTAATATGATGGAATTGCCAAAAGATTTTGAATTTATTCCCAAAGATGGTAATGCGATGAATGGTGCCAATTCTGGTCTTTCTTCAAATTCTTCGAAGCCTAAAAATATGGATAGGTCAAAGGAAGGATTTGAATATCCAGAACGGGATAGCAATGGATTCCTCACAGAAAGAGGTAAAAAACAGGTCTATACCGGCATTTATAAATGCAATTCTCTAGAAATGGCAGAACAACTTACAAATAGGAAAGTAACTTCATCAGATAAAGCCAAAAGCTATGAAATACCTCTTTTTGTACAGCTAAGTTACACTGGATCAAAATGGCTTAATGTCAAGCTGGGCTTGGAGGATATCGATGGTTCAACGGGCACATCTTTGAAGCGAATGAGCTCATTTATGAGCTGGTTCATTGATAAGAGGGCGATTGAGTATTTTCGTATCGATTTGAGGTTTTTGGCTGATTACAGAAATCTTATTTGGATCGGTATTTTTAGCAGTATCTTTTGGAAATTATTTTTTTAATTTGGTTTTGGGTTGTGCTGAAACATAAGTTTGTGGGCAAAAACTTTTCCATCTTGTATTAATCTTTGTTGTTCACTATAAGTTTGACCTAACAAAGAGATGTATGTCCACTGTAAAGTACATTTAACAAAGAAGAATCTCAAACAAAACGCACTATCTACAATCAAGTAGGAGTTGTATTTTTGAAATATAGAAATCGCTTTGTTCGCCAAAGTATGAGTATGATTATAGAGCTTTATGAAAATCTCTGTTGAAATCTATGGCTGGTAATTTAAGGTTGAGTTAATTAAAATCTAACTTAATTTCTTTGAAGTTACATTTGATGTGCGAGTAAAAATTTGATCATTAAAACAGCAGTAGGTATATGAATAAAACTCATGACGTCATTAAGCAATTAAAAAATAGATCTCTGCGATCAAGTTTATATAAGGCAATGCTTGCAAAGTACCGAACTCTACCAATTTAGGTTGGGCACTTTGAATGAAGAGAAAGAGTATCACAAAGTATCTTTTTGAAGAATCTTTTAATCTTCGAGAACAGTCACAAACGCACATTCGATTTCATTTAAAAGAATTGGTGTTGTCAAATTCAGGAGGTAAAACAAGATGATTTTGAAAAACGATAAAGTCAAGGAACGCCAAAAAATCACAAGCTTTTCCAATGCAAAAGATTATGGCACAAAAGATCATACCGCCATAAACGTAGTAGAGGAGGACGATGATCCAGGGTTGCTTACCGTGGAAAATGTAATGGAAGGTGCTAATTTTCAGATTGATTTAGGTCTGAAAGAAGCTATCCTGGGATTACTTGCATATTTCGCTTTTGCGATTTATTTCTTTTCATTTGTTTTCGAGAGATGGACTGTTGTAGAATCGATTTACTTCTCCATTGTGACTTTCACAACCATAGGTGAGCACACATTCACGTTCTGAAAAGAATATCGTTACTATACATAACCCAAATTCAAGAATATCTCTATGTCTCGTTTTTATGATTGTTAGGATATGGCGATTTCACTCCTGAAACTGAGGCAGGAAAACTTTTCAATTGTTTCTTTGCTCTTTTTGGGGTTGCATATATCGGTTTATGTTTAGTGAGTGTTGGGTCTCATTACATAGATGTACAAATGAATATGTTTCAATCCATGGAAAAAAACATCCAACGTTCGCTAGTGGCAAATGAAATCAAAGACCCCACCGTCGACACAAGTAAAGGGAAGAACATTTTTACGGTCACAATGATATTAAACGCATTTTTATTGGTATTTTTTGCTTACTTAATCGGACGTAATGAAGGTTGGACATTCATTGATACATTGTACTTTTGTGTGGTAAGCGCTACAACGATAGGGTATGGAGACTTCACCCCTATAAAACACCGTTTTTGGGGAGCACTATATCTGCTTTGGGCTGTCGGTACTTTAGGTTATATGATAGCTGTTGTTGGAGAGTACATCATGATAAAAAATAGAGAGAAAGTGCTTGCACGATTTACAGAAAGAAAATTAAATTGGAAAGATATAGCCCAAGCCGACATGAACGATGATGGAAAGATATCAAAATTAGAATATGTTGAATTCATGCTTGTGTCTATGAATATTGTAGATCAAGAACTCATTGATGAATTGCATGAACGCTTTAATGAGATGGATATTAATGGAAATGAGGAGATTACACAACAAGACGTGAGTGAAAAATATTGCAGTTCCTGTATTTTCTTAATTATATATCATTCTTATTTTACTCGCTTCTTTTCAATGGATTGCATGCGTGTGTAGATGAAGATTTGGTCCCGAAACCGAGTTGCGAGTGTGAAAGATAATCTCAATAATTACGACTTTTCGAAGCTTGATAAAAAATAAAAAGCTTCTTTTTTTGCAAAGGTGATTTAGAATAGAGAGGAAACGGATTATATGTAAAATAATGGCACATTTTTGTTACTTTTGTTGGATAATCATTTTCTAATAAACCATAACTTAGTTTAAAGCTTCGAAACCAGCAATGGAATTCAACCCTCCATCAATCGCAAGGATTCCTTCAAAAATCTATTTCATCGGTGTTTTATTGAAAGCCTCAATGTGCAACTCGCAAAGAGAAATTTATATCCTTATACTTTACACGCTTGAGGCAGCTTAGTGACAGCATCACCTCCAAACTTAGCTTCAAGAGCTTCCAACATAATAGCACATTGCTTATCATCTACTTCTACCGGTTTCCTCCAATTGGATACATGTACAGGACTGTCCTTTGTCAAGCGACGTGCCATTTTAGGCCAAAGCCATGAGTTTCGATGAACATCTTTGTCCTTACCTTGGAAAGCGTCCTGTGCCGTTTTTTGAGGAGTCGCAAATGCATCATCGGTAGAAGCCCGCATGAGACTAACACAGCCGGTGGGTAAGTATTTATCATCAATTGCTGCGTTGAGAACAACGCATTCGTCTTTGCTTACTTTGCCTGTGGAGTGGTACGAAATAGATTCATTTGGTGTGTGTATGTTTGAGTATATCATTTTAGAAATCTCCGCCATTTTCGATATTCATGGCTGGGAGATAAATGAACCACTATTCTCCTTTGCTTCGTCTCCATAATTTTTCAACCTTTCGCTGAATGATCTTACCTGGCATATTGGATCGTTTGTAGTTATAAGGTGATTGGATATTATAATATCAATTTATACTTTGTTTTCTTTCAATTACTTTATGGAAGGAAATTTTGATCGATTTATTTGTTCCGCCGTATCTTTTGACCAAAGCATCATTGACAACTTTGTACCAAGAATTACTTTCAATCTATACTTACGATCTTATACGTGAAGAACATATGACTGTTTCAGGAATAAGTTGAGTGTCTATTGCGCAAAAAAGATCTATTCGTATTACTCAAAATAAAAATGCTCCTCTACAAAAATAGCTCACTATTATTACTCTGCTGATCATGAAGTTCCATCTCACCTCATGAAGTTTTTGCATCGTTGATACTACTACACCTCAATCATTTCAAAATCACACAAAAAAATGAGAAGCAAATGAGATGTCATCAATAAGCACGACAACCTTGTCTGAAGAAAGTGATCCAAGAAAACAAAATGTTCCTTTTCCCAACGAATTGAAAATTTCTCGAAATGAACACCAAGAACAAACAGAAAATCAACACCCAGAAAAATATGGACACAACCAATTTTACAATAATGCATTGTCAAACGTGAGGTTGACATCTGCTCCAAATTCCTCATCAGAATTATTCAATCCGTATTTGAATTGTTTCAAGATCCATGGGGTTCTTGATTGCGTCAAAATAATCTTCAATATCCCAATCTACTTGGTATACTGGGTTTGCAAATACCCAGGCATATTCATGTGATTGCACACCCTTGAGAATGTCCATATACTCCTTTATCAAATCTTTGTTATGTTCAATATTCTCCAACTATTCTTCGGTAGGTGGTTGAAGTACTTGTGGCTTTTGATGATTGATTTGACCTAATAATATACTATATTTGGGGACATTCGAATTCGTGATCGATGATCAAATATATAATGCGAAGGATTTGAGGGGCAGGATGAATTGAAATCGCTTTCGTTATGAATGTCAGTAGAATGAAAAGAAAATCATCCTTTCTATTATTTCCTCTTATCGATCCATTGAATCTTGCGAACAGTCATTCATTTCTTGGACATTCCTCTTTGAATTTCGACCCTGGCGGGCCTTACCTATCTATGATCCATTAGTAGTATATAAATACAAATAATGAAATCTTACTATGAATGTTTGCTATACCTTTCAATGGATATATGATATCGTGAATCTGACTTTGTCTTTCATCGTATCTCTGAACCTTTGCGCAATTTTCATGATTTTTCTTTGTTTCACTCGAAACATTCTTCTGTTGTTTTCTTTTTGTCAAGAAAGCGTCTAGAGTTGGATCTGAGCTTATAATTTGAGCATATACTTCCGCAAAGATTTTGTTTTTTAATATTTTCCTTTTTTTCTTATTTTGCAATATATTTGTTTTTGTCGTTTGAATTTGCCGTGTCATATGTCAACCAAGAACAACATTTATTTGTCTTGCATCGTCTCAAATTTCACACCAAGACAAAAAATGATACAGGAAACCCATAAAACAGAGTTGAAAGTTTGTATATTATCTCTTGTATTAGTTACCT
>Ga0209092_10003391_pt1 | contig 13856 bp, 13 predicted proteins | sample FraStrMetagenome_FD_187446 | JGI IMG/M metagenome (GOLD analysis project Ga0209092, IMG submission 187446) | Marine eukaryotic phytoplankton communities from Arctic Ocean - Fram Strait ARC3M Metagenome (SPAdes) (version 2) | ecosystem: Environmental > Aquatic > Marine > Oceanic | place: Fram...
TTGCAATATGCCAAATTATATTTCATCATGGAAAAAATATTTTGCCATGCTCATATTGATTTTGGTATGATTTCATTAATCTTAAAATATATCTTTTACTTTTAGTGGAATCATTTCATCATTTAACACATTATATTTTGATTTTTAAAATATTCCATTTAGAGAGGTAGGGAGCGGCAAAACCTCATCCATGCACTCAAAACAGCACACAAATCCGAATCTCCTCTCACCTTCTTGGCGAAAGACAGACACTTCCTTGAGCAACCACTACATTCTCTGAAGAAACTCCCGAATGCCCTAGTACGTGCATGGCTTGAAGAATTCAAGATAGCCCAAAACCAACGCGATCTGATATTTAATTCTGAAAATACAGCACAAGCCTCTTCCCTCCGATCTTTTCTCACAAAGCCAACCCAAACACCAACCATAAAAACATCACCACCCCCATCACCTCTACCATCGCCCCACATTCATTACACTTTCCCCCAATTAAGTCCAGCCCTCCCCCTCCCCTTCCCAAGCATCCCAAATCCGTCCGCAAACGCAAAAGCAAACCTAAACACAATCACTCACCACCCACCTCTAAAGCTTACCCACCCCCAAAGCTCCATAAAATGAATTCATCTGCCCTTCCTCCCATTTTACCCCATGCCCCACAAAACATCCCCAACTCTCATCTACCTGATGCCTCGTATGCAACTCATTCATTTCCCCTTATAGATAGTGAATGGTCGGAAAATGGTACCAAAACATCCCTCCTCAAAAGGGTCATGGCGACCTCCCTAATATCTCAAAAATTTAAATAGTTTATTATATCTGTCATAGCCGTGCCCTTACCGGGGCGCCGCGAGTCGCCCCTGTTTACAGGGCGACTCTCTAAAGTCCACTAGGGACAAGTAGCAACTAATCCTACTTAATCGATGAGTTATTTCTTTCTTTCTCCTTTTGTAAGGGTTGTCCATCCTTGTACTAGGACAAGCAGCTTTTGCTTTGTCATCCGTTTTTTTTCTAGTTCTGCTGCGAGTTCCAGGACGATTATGACCTTGTTCCCAAGAACTGATGGGTAAGGAATAAACTACTGTCATGATGATAACAACAATTTGTTTCCATATTTATGTTATGTTTTTCTAAATATTTTTTCTTTTTCTTCTGTATTCCTTGACATGCTGATGTCAAGAACTTCAGATGCAGTGAGACTGCACTACATCACACCCTTCTCATCCTATTGTATGAAAACACAAAATTACGTACTTTCGAAAACTGAACTGGATTCCAGTTAAGTGTCAAATCAAGTTCTAATCGATTGACCGCAAAACTTGATTTGAATTGCATATGAGGATTCTCATATGCATATCCGTACTTCCTGCTGATTGAATGTTTTCACTTAATCGGATTCCGATAAGTTGTTCTTGTTGTCAATGATATAAACCACATATCAGGATTCTATTATGCCTCTACTTACTTCCTGATCGGAAACACTTAACTGGATTCCAGTTAAGTGTCAAATCAAGTTCTAATCGATTGATCGCAAAACTCTATTTGAATTGCATATGAGGATTCTCATATGCATATCCGTACTTCCTGCTGATTGAACGTTTTCACTTAATTGGATTCCGATAAGTTGTTCTTGTCAATGATATGAACCGCATACTATTAGGATTCTAATATGCCTCTACTTATTTCCTGATTGTATCCTTGTACTTAATTGGTTTCCGATGTCAATGAAGTTGATTGCATATCAGGAATTCTCCATTTTATGCACTTGGGGATTTCCATACATTTCTAGGTACGTGGAAATTGTTGCATTTTTACACATATTACGTTGCACTTTTACTCATATGACAATTGCACTTTTTAACTCTATTTATGCTTCCAAAAATGTATCGGCTAATTTGGTCTTTTTTCTGCTTTATCAAAAATGTATCGCTTTCGGCCCCTGTTTCTTATTTTGTCCCGATTCAATTTAACTTGTTGCGAAATAATTTATTTACGTCCTAATATGTAATATACTCATTTATACATAAAATCCTACTATGCAAATGAGTTATTTCAATGTGGGGCGGAAAAAACTTTTACCTAGTTCGTTTTTGAGGGTCTTACAAATTGCGTGTCTAAGTAAATAATAGTTGTTTTACAGCAGCAGCTTGCATCAAAATAAAATCCATATACTACATACCACGCATACATACCAAAGATCTGTAATAATGCTTGACGGCGGATACAAACAAATATACGCGTGCGTTGAATCCGTTTATGTTTTAAACTGAGGCTGAACAATATCAGCAGCAAGCTCTTATTCATGAGATTTGATCAGCCTAAAAGCGAGTTGATTTTTTAACTGGGTATATAAATTCTTTATGTAAAGTTGTTTACATGGAAATAAATAGGCTTTATTTTTTTTGTGCGTATAAAGTATTTAAGTGAAAGGGGGAATGATATATGGATATCTCCAGATTATCATTATATAACGCGTTCTATTTTTTACTTAAACGCATGTTATAGAGGTATATAGAATTAAATTTTCAGCAACGCTCTTTATTTACAATGAAATTTTGTACATAAAATATTAAATATTTTAAGTAAGGGGTTTTGAATGGTTTTTCATCGTTGTTTTATTGGGATGCCGATGCAGTTGTTTTTCATTCCGAACTTACCCAATATATTGAGAAGAGAAACAAAGCAATATCAATTGAAAAGCTGAGAGTTACTTCGATCATTCATATTGAGATCCTCTAAAGATCAAGTTCTTCATAAAAGAAAAATCGTTGGCAGTAGAATTTCAAATCCTTTCACGAAGTTTGAATATTTCTAGAAAGCTCAATCGAAAACAAAGGCAACATCTTTTCCTATCATAAAACAGTGAATTGACATAGGCTGTTCCATTTCTCAAACATCAAATATACTAAGCAGACTTAATTGTAAACAATGTCATCTACAAATATCTCCTCTGGCGGGAAAAGCAACAAGGAGATCAAATCACGGTTTCATAACTTGAAAATTGATACATCTACAACGTCGGGAGATAATCAAGACGGAACTCCAGCTACTTCTACCTCCAATTCTTCAGATCAGTTCAACTACACGCCTAATAATATAAGAGGCAGTAGAGATGTGCGATCACCTGGAGAAAAGGCTTCCCCTTTAAATGTCACTGCACCTGCACCTACTAATCCAACAACTTTAGCAGCTCCGAACAAAGGCCCACAGGAAGACACAACGCCAATCCCAGATTTTATCACACAGACAGATCAATATGGAAATCCAACTACACCAAGAAACGATCCACAAATATCATCAAATACGAATCATAATAACGCTGCAGGTGACATGGATGCACATAATCATGACAGTGAACACCACGATCCATGTGAAGCACTATTAGAATCTTTTCGGATGATGTGCTGTTGCCTCCTCTACGAAGACAAAAACTCTGGTATCACTTCCCCCTCCAATTCTAACAACTATCCCAACAAAAACACTCATACAAAATCTCACATGGGCATTGGACGAACACGCCTAATAAAGAATGCTAGACGATACAGGCAAAGAACATCTGCGCCTAATCAAAACCAGACTAGTATGCTTTTACCAATGGATCCAAATGACCCTAATAGAGTTAAATTATTACCCAAGATTCATCCACAGGATGAAGGAAAGAAATGTTTGGTTTTAGATTTGGATGAAACACTTGTTCACTCTAGTTTCAGGGCTGTTCCTGGCGCCGATTTTGTTATTCCAGTTCAGGTACGTCTTTGTTGCACTGTTTGCTTTTTTAATTTTTCTTGAAACAAAAGAAAGTGAAGAATTCTGTTGATCATAACATTTCCGACTTAACGATTCGTTCTTCATTCACGTGTACCAATGTTTATAGATTGAAGACGTTGTTCATTTTGTGTATGTCGCCAAACGACCAGGTGTAGACAATTTTCTAATCGAAATGGCCAAGCACTACGAGATTGTAGTGTACACTGCCTCCCTTAACAAATATGCTGACCCACTACTGGATTTACTAGACCCTCATCGAGTCATTCGAACACGCCTCTTTCGAGAATCCTGTGTATATTTCGAAGGAAATTATGTGAAAGATATGAGTCTCATTGATCGAGAATTGAGTCAAAGCATCATTGTTGACAACTCACCAAATAGCTATCTATTTCATCCAGATAATGCAATTGACTGTTCTAGTTTTATTGATGATCCAAACGATCGAGAATTAATTCAAATTGGTGGATTTTTGAAAAACATTAAGGACGCGGAAGATGTGAGAGGCATATGTCAATTATGGAAACAGTGGCCAGGTAAGACATGACTTGTTTCGTATCTAACCGAATTGTTTGTTCTTACTAACATATTTTGACGCACTTCTTAGATGTTGATTTATCCTCCGTGAAAAGATTAGAAGGCGTTACACCTGAAGAAACTAGATAAAATTAAAGACACTTTTTTGCAAGTTAATCGCGAGAGAATCAAGTGTGCAATTAGCTTTTGAAAGAAAAAAAAAGATAAAGCACCTATCAAAACGATTGGTGAATAAACATCCTAAAACAAATTCCAGTTATTAAAAAATTAATGCCCGTTTCCACATTTTGCTATTGATTAAAAGAATTCTGCTGTACATCATTGTATTTTGATCAGTGTTCGTGTTTCCTTCGAATTTAAGCATTCCGTTCTATTCATTCGTGCAACATGATTAATGAGAATGCGAATCCTGAACCAAAGCTTATCCACTTGATTATAACGCTTTTTCTCCGTCGACACACATATTTTTCGTTATATTAAATAAAAAAAAGAACTCTCATTTTACTCGTGTGAGTAGATTCATAACGCGCAGTGAGCTTGCGAATATAGTGACAGTACGCCTTGTCTACTAATATCAGCGTTACAAGCGGTATTGAAACATCATGACAAAAGCAAAATTTGGCTTGCAGTTTAAGAATTCAAAGACGATGTGATGTCAACAAAAGTGCGTTTAGGATGCGATTCATATGATATTTCTGGTACTAATATTTTTTTTTATATTCTGCAAGGGTTGAGTTCTCAATTTTTTTTCTTTACCTAATTAAATCTTACTAAATGTTGATTCTTTGGAAGGTTCTGAACCTTTCTATCAGAATCCTATGTGTACTGGTTTAAATATTCTTGTCTACAGAGTTAGTGACTTACACGAAACGAAGGCACGCGTTCTGCAACAATGCGGAATAATTGCTTAATGAAGTTCAATATTCTACGATGACAAAATGAAGCTCATGTTAAGCGACACTAAACTTCAATTCTTTAGAATTTATTCAACTATTTTTTTATTTTGAAATAGTAACGACTGCAGTTTGTTTTGAGAGTCCTGGAATTCCTTTCACTAATTCTTCTATTCGTCTTGTCGCCATCATCTATCAGCGAATCAATCAATCACATACACGGTAATTATGCGTCGAAGCGACAACACTATTTCAAGACTTCCGGAATTCTGAACAGGAAAACATATTTTTGCGAACACGATCCTTACACAGAAGGAGTATGTAGTATACACAATTCGCTCTCTGAATCTAAATCTACTTACGTTATCGTTCTCGCAATTCACGAAATTAGTTTAACGAATTTTTGCGGTACCGAGCAATTATTTTTCTCACGGTGAAATGCGAACACACTTTTGATCACCGCGAATGACTACAGACTCATTTAGAAATTTAATGTCTAAGATATATTACTAAATTAGTTTTGATCTATTAAACATTGAGAACAATCTATCGATCGTTAATTAAGTCATGAGTGGGAAAATGACACATCTGTCTATTGATATGGATGAATTAAATATTTTTTGTCTATGTAATTTTTTTTCTACCATAAGTTTCACGTACATGCAAGACAACTTGAACTCAATGACTGTGTGGAAAATTAGCATCAAAACCAGACACCTACACAAAATGGTACCGTATTCCTATTTATTGAACGCGAGAATTTACGATTCAGAAATTCTTATTATTTGAACATTCATCACAAACATCAACGGTCTGTCTGATGTCGAAAGCAAGAGTCATGGATAGCGCATACAGGAACAATGATCACCGAAGATCTCAACCTGCCATCAGAACGGTGTCAAAAATATTTCAAAATTCAGTTCTTTTTGAAGGAAAACAAGAGACAAGAATCGTATCTTTCAGCCCATCAGAGATAGTACCTGGCCCAATCCTTGGAATGGGTGAATTTTGTGCTGTACGAGCAATTTCTAGATTCCAGCTTGTTGAAAATTCAAATCAATGTAAAAGGGAACAACTTCTAAACAACCAAGATCAAGAAAATTCCTCTGAGAAGCGAGGAAAATTATCGGGTACTTTCTCAAAAAAGAAAGCTAAACGATATGTCATTAAATACCTGCATAAAGATGATGGTCGTATTCCAACTCAATTCCAAACCGGGATAATAGACATTACAGTCGAAACTAAAATCCTGTCTGCATTGGACCACCCAAATATTATCAAGCTATATGGTTACAACGAGCGAGCACTATTTTCACCTGACTATTTCATAATATTGGAGCGTTTAGACTATACGCTTGGTGACCTCATGGTGGAATGGAAGAAAAATAATGGAAAGAAAAATTTCAGTGCTCTCATGTCAATCAAGAATAGAAAATTCATGAAATCATCATTGGATAACGTTATCAAAATAGTATCGAGTATCTCATCTGCTATTTGGTATCTCCACAAACGAAGAGTGCTTCACCGAGATATTAAACCAGATAATATTGGTTTCGACAATTCAGGAGAGTTGAAAATTTTTGACTTTGGTCTATCAACAGAATTAAAGCAGGAGAAAAGGAACCCACGAGGCTTGTATCAAATGACAGGCAACACTGGCTCGAGAAGATATATGGCACCTGAAATAGCACGTGAAGAACCATATAACGAATCAGTTGATATTTATTCAATTGGAATGATCATGTGGGAGATGATTGCAAAAGAAACAGCTTTTGATGGTTACACCTTTGATTTACATAATACACTAGTCATTGAATGCGGAATCAGACCGAAAATTGAATCGACATGGCCATATTCTATCAGAGAAATATTAGGAAAATGTTGGGCACATGACTACAGAGGACGTCCAGATGCGCATGAGTTGTATTCATACTTACAAGAAATAATAATCAAGGATTAATTTTCCTAAGATTATTTTTGCATTATATTTTAAACAAAATTCATTAGTATTATAAATCCCTGTTTTCTTTATTGCTTCTTCATTTATCCTGATATGATTATATTCTCCTATTCCACGAGGGAACATTTTAATTTTTATCCAATCGTACAACTTACATCAGGTAAACAGTCCCAGCAAATCCACTGTTAAAGGTGGAATCGCCAATGGCCCCGATAGCTGCAACAGCTGCATCACTTACAGCAACGCTCCGTCCAAACAGTTGTCCAGCCACTTTGCCAGAAAGTCTGCTCACATAAGTCCCATCTGTTTGAAAGTAATAAGCTGCCCCGCTATCGGAACCATAATGACCGTCTTTTGGAGCACCAACAAGAATCAAATCTTGAGCGTCTGATATTGATACGCTAGATCCAAACCGATCACCTGCATTTGGAGTGGGAGAAACAAGTTTAGTCACGTATGTCCCATCTACTAAAAAGATATGAGCTGCACCAGCTTCCAGTCCATTTTCGCTATCTTTGTAGCTGCCAACTACTATTTTGCCATTTGATACAGCAACGTCATAACCAAAGTAATATCCTGCAGTTGCATCAGGAGCTACGAATTTGTGCAATTGAGTACCATTATCATCAAAAATATAAACTGCTCCTGTAAAACTTGATTTATTCGGTGCTCCAACCACCAAAATACCATCTGCCAAATCAATTGAGTATCCAAACGTGTCGCCTGTGACTGTATCAGAACCTTTGAAACTATTTGCTTGAATACCTAAATTATTGAATAAATAAACTCTGCCTCCGTCGGATGTGTCTTTAGCACTAATGGCAACTTTTGAATTGTCCATACCAATGGCATATCCAAAACCATCATTTTGTACCAAGTCAGTCGGCACAACTTTGGTCACGAATGTTCCATCAACCAGGTAAAAATCTGCAGATCCTGTTGCAGCTCCAATGTCATCATCTAACCAGTTACCAACAACAACATGAGTATCGGAACAACGCGACTGTCTTCCATAATAATCGTTTTGTGCTGGATCCCTATTGCTGAGTGTGTGTAAGTGAGATCCAGATGTAGAAAAAATATAGGCTTTACCCACATTGGTAATACCTGCACCTGTGATAGAATCAATTCCAGAATCATATGGAGCGCCTACAACCATGACTGTACTTGATATATCGACACTAAATCCAAACCTTTGGTTATCTTCTGGATCTGGAGGATAGATTCCATCCGGTATGAAGATGCTTGGAAAATTGGATGGAATTATAGTTGGAAGAATTGACGGGTACGAGCTTGGAAGAATTGAAGGTAATGTAGTTGGAAAATGTGATGATAAGACGGTAGGGAAATGTGAAGGTTGTGGGGAGTTACTTGGGAATAAAGAAGGCACAAAAGTTGACGGGTAGGGTATCACATATGTACCATCTTTATCCGAATCATGATTTAAGGAACATCAGACAAAGTGTGTTCGAAAACCGAATTTATTGAATAAATCATGTACTCACCTGAAATGAAAATTACGGATGCATTACCTACACGATCTTCCAAAAAGGATGGGACCCTTCCCGTCAAATCGTTAAATGCTACAAGAAGAATCAAACATCATAGTAATATTGTTAGCAAAATAAAATGGCACGATAAAAATATCCTCGCAATAAGTTCATCGCGAGTACTCACAAATATCCAAGTATTCAAGCTCCACAATGTGTGCTATTTGAGTTGGGATTGTAAAAGTCAAATCATTCATACCTGTTCACAAGAGCAAAATAGAGCAATTATGAATAAAAAGTATTTTGTTCTGCAAAATACAAGGCAAATATTTCTATGCATACCTAAATCTATGATTTGTAAAGTCTGAATAGAACCAAGTTCGCTTGGTATTTGACTATCAAATTTATTATTTCCTGAAGATATCGTAACAAAGACAATGAATGATATTAATTGTGAACCAGAATTAAAAATGACACATGAAAGGAGACAATCTTACTCAAATTCAGCAACTCCAAGTTCACCAAATTTCCGAGCTCTGAGGGGATGGAAGCGTGCAATGAATTTCCAGCTGAATTGGCAATATCATGAAGTTTATAATATTTTAATAAAATGAAAAATGACCTTGTGATAAGTTTTGATATTGATAAATAGAACAGAGCTCAAACGATACAAGGAATAGATGCCTCACCTAAATTAAAGGATGTTAACTCAATCAGGGAAGCTAGTTCACTTGGTATCGAACCTGTCAAGGAGTTATTTGCTATAATGTAAAAAAAATGACAAATCAGAGGAAGCAATCCCTACGAGCAACGTTTATATAATTCAATATGAGGATTGTATCTTTTCTTACCGAAATCTATTTTCTGTAAATATTGAAGCCGTCCCAATTGCGATGGAATAGTATGCTCCAAGACATTTCCGTATAAGGAAAGAAGAGCAAGATCTTCTATTGTTCCGAGCTCCGATGGTATTTCACCAGTCAGATTCATATCAGCTTCATTTTTCGAGCAAAATTCGTCGAGTCAGATATATTTTTAAACAGGAGGATATTTATTATCTTTTTGATCAATTGAAACTTACATAATAACAGAAATTGTAATGAATCTAAATCCTGTAACTCCCTTGGTATTCTGCCTGCTATAGGATTTGCACCTGAAACAGATTGTTTAGTAATCATTCAGGAAAAATAGGAAACAAGGCATAGCAACAAAGCGGATTAGGTTTTTACCTAGTTGAATAAATTCTAGAGAGCTTAGATTTCTCAGCTCAGGCGGAATAGTCCCAGATAGACTATTATCTCCTAATCATCAGATCATATTGAAGGACAATATTAGTGTACATTTGACACATCTGTCATTGCAGCGTTTCAATAAATTTACCTAAATCCAAAGTTTCAAGTTCAAGAAGGTTTGCCAAATCTGGAGGAATGCTTCCATTTATATTATTATTACCTATATCGTACATTGCCGAATCAGTCAAGCATCGCACATATGTGAGGATGTATAAAAAAGTAAAATCAATGAAGCACTGATTTAAAGTAGACGCTCCAAAGCTACTAGCATTTCAACTCACCCAACGAGAATATTGATAATGATTCCAACTTTGAAAGCTCAACGGGTATTGTTCCTGAAAAACCAGAATTTTCTATGTAGCCAATGTTAGCCGAAATGAAAAGAATGATATACAAGATAACATATGCAACATTTCTGCTCTATATAGTTCACTCACTCAGCCACAACGTTTCAGCTGAACTAATGTTACCAAATTGAATGGGGATAGATCCCGTAACTGTTGTATTTACTTTATATGGTTGAAACAATAACAGGATGAGACAATGATAATGTGACTTTTCTTTTCAAATTGATTTGACAGAATGCACTTACTTAATACAACATGTTTCCAAAAAGTTAATTGACCTAGTTCTGTTGGAATTGTACCTATTTCTCGTTTCGCTTCATCATCAACCAAAACGGTATAATTTCCTAGAAATAAGACAAAAATCCATGTAAGCAATAATCTTTTTACAGGTATAAAAGTGGTGATGTAATCAGATAATCTCTTACTCAAATCAAGATTTTCGAGGCCTTGAAGTTCTCCGAGCTCGGTTGGAATCGTTCCGCTCATAATATTTCCTCCTGTTTTATTCGTATGCGAAGTGGATCAATTTAGCTTCTATAACGAACAATCTATACATAAATTTCTAACCAATGATATCATCAAAACAAACCTACCAAATGTGAGGAAATTCAATCGTAGCAGATATCCAAGCTCTGTCGGTATAGGACCTGTCAGAAGATTATCATCTTTGTGACCCGATTTGAAGAAATGGCGATGTATGTTTACATAAGTTTGTTCGCAAGTAAAGCAATCAATTTTTACTCTGCACTTACCTAGTACTAATTCTTTCAGCTTAAAAAGTCTTGAGATTTCAACAGGCAGCGTACTGCTAAGTTTATTTCCATGAAGATTTAGGATTTCTAGCTCAATAAGTCTTCCGACTCCGGATGATAGCGCCCCCTTTAGGGAATTTTTGTGAAGATCCAGGGTTTTCAGCTTTACAAGATCTTTTAGATTCTCTAGCGGTACAGTGCCCGTTAAGTTATTCTCGGCGATATTGAGCTCTTCGAGATTATGCATGAGGTGTAATTCTGAGGGAATGGTACCTGTGAAACGATTCTTTGATAAAGAAAGTGTTTTTAAGTGCACTAAATAATTCATTTGGTCTTCATCTTTTAGAAAAAAAATTGAATTGAGATCCACATTTCGGAAAATTTTTTTGAAAGGGTTGACGAAAGAAACACAATCACTATCTGGTGTTTTAGGGGTTGATGGTATGATAAAAGTTGGAATTTTACTGGTGAGTTCGTTGGATCCTAGATTTAACACGCGGAGCTTTTGTAATTTGGCAATTCTTTCGGGAATAGGACCTCCTAATTTGTTTTGATAAAGATTTAATTCCAGTAAACCTCGCAGATTCGCAATTTCACTTGGTATTGATCCTGTCAACATATTATTTTCTAGCCATAACATCTCAAGGTTCCTAATTCGTGATAATTCTGGAGGTATGCTGCCAACTAAGTTATTGCCACCCAGAAATAACCCAACCAAAGAATGCAACGATCCGAAAGAAGACGGAATAGTTTTACCTGGGAATCCAAAGTTAACCATCCATATATGGGACACTAAATCTTCCGAATTACAATTGATTCCTTGATTTAAACATTCATGTTTATTCTCATCAAAAGCAACCCCAAAATATTCAAAAATTCCCCTTATCACGTCTCTTTGTATTGCACATTGAGATGCACTACACTGGGGGTTGATCTCTAAAGGCTCATCAGGGTCCAAACTAACATCATCTATTTGGTCTAATCCACTTCCGTCTGCCGATTCAAATTTTACCTCGTATGTTAAGTCCAAATTTCCTTCCAAATCATTTATCGTGCTAACGTCAACATCATAATTAAAAGTAGATGCTGTGAGAAGCCTCTCTTCAAAAGAATCGAATATAGTGGAGCTTAAAAAGACATCACAGAAACTTTCTTTATTTTGAGTCGCTTTCGAAATCTTTCTATTGAAAGAATTTTCTTCGGCATTCTTTATCTTCCTTTTCAATTGTATCGGTTTTTCGCATCTTCTAATATCGCCTTTACAAAGACCATTTCCTGAAATAGCTATTTTTTTCCCTATCTCACCGTCACTTTTAGCATCAATACTTACCCCAAAAAACTCTGCTCCTTTTACACTTAAATCATCACTACACAAAATGTCATTATTGATGTAGTCTTTAACACTCTGTTCAAATCCAGCCCTCAGAAAATCTGATTCTAGCAGGGATTCCCTTCCTCCCAAATTAAGATTCCAGGTGACTTTGAATTGACCATCAACTTTTGTTGTCTCCCTTTGAATAAAATGGTGGTTCGAGTGAATATAACTATCTGTTGTACAAAAACATGGATTATTTGCGCTGCATTCGTATTGTGGACGAGTTGCACCAATACTGCTAATTTTCCCGAACTTGAGGATTTTATCATTTGCAATGGGTATACTTGAGAATTGATATGGTAAATTAAATCGAGATGCAATAGAGCAGCTTTCAGATTGGTGTCTATGATCATTACTCCCAAGCACAAATGTCTTCTGAATAGTGTGTCCATATTTTTTCGCTGCTTGGGCACATGCTTCTAAGCTAAGTATGCTTTTGAATCGATGAGATGCACATGTTCCCGATACAATCTCTCTAAGGAAAATATTTACTCCAATGTGCTGAGGTATGAGTAGTTAGAAAATATTTGTATAAAAGAAGAATTAAGATGCTTGAGTACTTCGAATAGAATACTTACATTTTTCGAGAGTTCCTTTTGAAAGGGTGGTATATTTGAAGCTATATTATAGACCTGATCTTTCTGGTTTGAAATTTCATCTTTAAGATGTTTTGAGAAGAGAAAAACAGTAGAACCTAGAAAAGCAACATAATAAATGAATGAGATATGTTTTGAAAGCATTGTTGTTTCTACCACGAAGGGATGTGTCTCTCAAAAGATGAGATGTGGAGTTCCTCAAAATTTGCGTATTATATTTGATTCTAAAGGAGCACGAAAACTATTACTTTTACTTCCAATATTGATATTATGTAATCAAAATACTGATTTTGTGCATGCATTTTTATCTGAAAGTGAACTTCATAATAGCATTAAATTAGAATCGTTAGAAAGATCTGGGTTAAGAGTAAACTTAAGCATGGTAAAAAGGGCTTAATTGGCTTTTCATTCACGAGCATGAGGAACTCATTTTGACTACATATGTTTCTTAATTATGCGGACCTTTGGTGAACGTCTGAAGACACCAGAACTTGCTAAAACAAAAATTCCGGCTTCCTCCTTTTGTAGCTTTTTTTAAATTGCCTTCCAAAGGTTAGCTTTATTCACGTGAGATAAATAAAACAAATAGGTTGTTGTATATGATGTGTTTATACTGATTTAAATGCCTTCGTACGTCGACGGACCGCAAGTATTCAGGGTACCATCTATTTCCAAGTATTAGAATCTGTAAAAAATAAAACAAATAGGTGGTGGTGGTGGTGGTAGTATGCTATATTTTTCGTGTCGTGGTCGGCAATGCGCTGCGGCAGTCCCCGTACTTTCACGGCCTATAAGATATATATTTCGGTTTTACCCACCTAAGTAGGGTCTAAAGCTCGCATGCGAGGAGAC
>Ga0209092_10003393_pt1 | contig 13852 bp, 9 predicted proteins | sample FraStrMetagenome_FD_187446 | JGI IMG/M metagenome (GOLD analysis project Ga0209092, IMG submission 187446) | Marine eukaryotic phytoplankton communities from Arctic Ocean - Fram Strait ARC3M Metagenome (SPAdes) (version 2) | ecosystem: Environmental > Aquatic > Marine > Oceanic | place: Fram...
TTTCCACTCTATAGCGTGATTTTCAGGGAGAGCTTTTGTCCCTTGTTTTGACAAAGTGGTCTCTTTTTTGTTTGAAGTATCTGAGGCACTCATGTTGTGGTTTCGTAGTTAATCTGGAAAAAATAATATTGGCTTTCGTTGTTCAGCTGAGATTGTGGTGCAAAGAATAGGTTATTATTCCTGACATGCAGCAGAATACAAAATCAGGAGTTTTTGAAGGAAAGAATTGAAAACGCATGGATAAAAAGCATAAAAAAGAACAAATATAATTAAGTTAAGTATCATGAATCTTTAATTTTTATATCTTCCTAAAATAAGTCTATGTTTCAATTTGTTTCGAGGCCTTCACGAAAATATCAACTGATACTTTTCATTCTTGTAAAGAGTCGGCTCTAGAAACATTGTAAAATTCTTTGGCATAAATGTATCTATACAGATCTTTCATAATCATCCATATCTTGTCAAAAGTTTTCTCTTTCTTTCTTGAATGGCTGCAATTTCCTCAGGCGATTTCTCCTTCTTTGGTATATCTCTTTGGTTTTGGATATCTTCGAATGCTTCCTGATTCATGTTCCTTGCTAATTTATCGTGTCTATTCTTTGCACGCTCAAGTTCTCTTTCTCGCCAATCACTATTGTCATTTCTACCACTACTTCTATTATCCGTAGTAGGTGCAAATGATCGATGTTTGCGGCTATAATTCTTTCCATTAGCGGTACTTTTCTCTCTCTCTTGACGGCGAATCTCTTCCATTAAGTCTTCTTCTCCAACAGTTTTTTTTTTCATATATGATGTTGACCTTCCCCGGTCATCATAAATTTCGCGTTCACGACTGCGACTGCGGTTTCGTTCGCGGGGATTCGTTGTATAAGATCGTTCCGAATATCCTCTTTTAGAATCCCATTTATTACTGCTCCTACTACTACTTGTATTATATCCTCGTTCGTCATTGTATCCCTTCTTACGAGAAGAATCATGTGCCCGGCTATCCTTCCTCCATTTATAACTATTGTCACGTTCGCGATCGTATTGATTCCAATCTTCTTTCTTATCGCGGTTCCATTCTTGCCCTCTATCTTGCTTATAATCATTTTGCCCTCCTCTTGATACTGAACCATTAGATCGCCAATCAATTTCTCCCAAAGTCACTGTTTCAGTATTTCCATATTCTGGGAAAGTTACAACAAATTTAGGTCGCACTAAATCCATTCCAGCAGTATCGTCACGTCTAATAATACGATCCACTACACAATCATACCATGTTGTAGGATTTTCCTCATCACCGTAGAGGGCTCGAATTTTACAACCAACATTTTGGCAATATTCCATGAACCTTTCATCCCTAAGATGATCTAAAGCACGATCCTCTGATTGTTTTTCCTGCATTAACTTAACCTTCACCTCCCTTTCTATTACAACTGGAAGTCGTGGTAGAACTGTTCCGTAATAATTCATGTCTTTCAGAAGACTCTTGACATACTCGCCAATCGTAGTTTCAGGACGTGAGGGGTTAGAGTAGATACGAACAGGTTCTTCGTCGTATAGATATGGTTCATAAAATGAATATAAGGCACTTGGTTCTGTCGCATACCTCAGGTATAAAAAGCCAATACATCGTATGTAAGGGGAATCTACATGATTCAACATTAATGTCATTTGCTTTTCACTACAACGAAGTGTGAAGAGACGAAGCAAGAGGCAAAATGCGCTTGATGGGACTTTTGAGCCTCCTAAAACAAATTATTTTTGTGTTTCGCATTGCGTGATGAAACGGGTTATGGAATACAAATAATTAGATTCACAAAGAATACAAATAAGCTCATTTTTTTTCAGAAAAAAGAAAGAAAGGATAACGGATACACACCGATCTAGACTTAGACTCAAAAGATAAAAGCTGGTGGTGTGCCAAAAGTTCTGCAACAAAAATGTATACTGAACTGGTCTTTTCTTTTGCTTGGATGATAGCTCTTATCATCTGAAATTTCCCTTTTTCTTTCGTATTGACTTTTTACTTACCTTCATACAAAGCAACCGCAAAATTTAGGTGGAGACAAAAAAGAGGTATTCGTGAGAGAACAAGAAAAAGTTTCATTTCAAGCTGCGTTTCGAAAAATGCGATGTAAAACACAAACAAAGAATCAAATAAAACACGTACCATCTGCCCAAGGCTCCATATGCTTAACCTCATAGTAAATTTCATCCACCAGGGCTCCCCACTCTTGCAGATTTTGACAGCATTTAATGAAATAAGGACTTTTTGCTATATTGCGGAGAAGCATGGGGTTTATGTTGAAGGTATCATCAGGTCCAATAAGAGGAATCTGTCCCTTTACATGGCATCTCTGTTTTTTACGAAATTGATAGAAACGTATTCGAGGAATGAGTCTCTTTTCAAAAAGTGAAAACATAGCAAAAGCAAGTATAACCTCCGAATGTCATGACGTACCCTTCCTTCGTCTACAGCGATTTGAAATGTCTCATTTGCCACACGCGCTCTCTCTTTTATATTCACTTCTTGCCGCCATAATGCAGACCTTGACATTGCTCCAAAGTCTTATTCCAGATCTCGTAACCAGGGTTTATAGGGCGCGTTTCAATTTGGATACTTTTCGAATTATCCAGTGCAAGAAGATTGGAATGGTGTGCCCTCGATTGGGTGTGAAAACGGTCGGAGAATACGTGTATACGGTACGGTAGTAACGAATAAGATGAAATAGGTCAGCAGAGTGTATCATTTATAGCCTAACTGCGATAAGAAATTGGAACTAAATCTCATAAATAATTACATAATCGATAATCCAAAATTGACTTTTTAGAATTAGTATGTTTTCAACGTAGGATACGCGTAGACAATGCTGGAGAGGACAGCTAAATTACCTTGGTATCGTAATTCGATTTAAGAATCCATCTTCACATTCCCAAAAAAACAATCACCCATGGATATTTATTTGGTTGACTCATTCCAGCTGTTATTCAGAAGATAAAATAAGAATGGATCACCTTTGAAAAATTGATAAAGTTAATTTCTTGCGAGACCATTGGTGCATTTTCATTAAGCTATACTAACATGAAAAGATGGTATCGAATATAGCCTGCTGATAAAGGTCAAATCTATGATTATGCCCATAACTAATTCAGAATAAAATATTGTCTTTCCCGAGTTGTTTTTAGGATATTTTTGTAGGATGGTAGGACGATATTTCATTGGCATCTGCAGCATCATTCTCATCCGTGAATAAATTTTAAATGTTGTCTTGCATCATATTGTTCCATTTTGGAAACCAACGAAGAACGTTCAAAGTCATAAAACGATAAATTCAAATGGTCATATACGACGTACCTCTCTATTGTAGGACATATGGAAACATCATGTGATTTTATCTTTTTCAATTGGAATCTACGATTATCAGTAGAAAAGTAGTGCTGTACATTTGTATATAGATAGTACCGTAGTAGCAATAAAAGAAGAGGTTTCAAATTTACAAAATACTCTAAATAGTCCATCCATGCATTGGTCATTATATTCCTACAGTATCAAAATATAATTTATATTGATGTTACATACGGCAAATTAGAATACAAAAGAAAAGTAACCCGTGGGCATGATGATTACTATAGTACGGAGAATGTATCCGCAGGAACAACCATATTCCTACACTACTCTACACTGTCAATAAGGGATAGGTCTGCAGCTACTTGAAAAACGCACTTAAACAACCTAACAAGCAGAGTCATCTTGATCGGCCTCTTTCAGGCATTAGTGACAGAAAAAAGGGTAATACCAGCAATAGCTAATTGCGTACTAACTAACTAACTACAAAGGTAAGGATTATAAGAAACGAAAGACACACTAGCTAAACACACTCGAATCCATTTTGATGGAAGAGTGTGAAGTGAAGTGAAGTCAAGTGCAGTCTAGTGCAAGTGAATTTGAGATCAATTCAACCATCCATTACCAATACAATCAAAATTTTCATTTGAGATATATCAAATTCTGACCTGTGCCTTGCATATAAAATATTTCCCCATTGACATTTATAATCAAAATATCAACACTCTTTGTGCACTTTAAAACTTCGGCAACCTGGGGAACCAAATTACTTTCAACGAACGTCGTGGGGTTGATTTACTCCAATCCTCCCAATCTTCCCCCGACCTTCATCGACAATCTTCTACTAATTCTGAAAGCTCTGTTTCTGAAACCACCACCAACACAAACTCAACCACTGCTGTTGACTCATCACCACCGTTAGCACCACCACAAGAACAATTCAACCCTGGTCTTTCTCCTAAACGCAACGATTACGAATCGACTAAAAAGAAAATCCCACTCGAGAAACTAACAAAAGAAGTCTTACTTGATTTCCCCAACAGTGACGACGAATATTCCGATAGCAGCTCATCTTCTTCCTCTAGTGGCGAATACTACGATAGTGACGGTGAAGGAGCAAGTTGTGTCACCCATTCCAGTTTATTCAGTTCTCAATCACTTTACAGCAACGCTACATTTTCCTGTGTCTCTAATATTTCGACATCCGATCAACGAAGCATTTTATCCATCAAGAGTGCTAGTGCTGAAAACTCCACTCCTTTGCAAAGTGCGATCAAAAAACGAAAAAAGGAGAAACGATTACAACAACTCCGTCTCAATCAAAAAAAAATACGCCGATCGAAAGAAGCGGTACGGTTAGCTGTGTTGAAAGTCAATCGAAGGTTATTGAATTTGTTAAATCAAGAAGGTCCTCATTCGAATCCGAATAATTTACAAAGTACCTTCGTGAAAAATATATCGCAAAGAAAGCTGCATATTGCTATGAGTCGAGAAAATTCGAGTAGAAGTATTCTATCTAGTGGAGGTGGTATGAATAATGGCGATGCTGCTCCCAAAGGTCTACCCGGATTTTTAAGGAGAAGCATACGAAATACCATGGAAGATGATGATACGACACTCCAATCCAGGAGTCAAGGACAATCAAACATTGTTTCTCCTAGTGACTCCACAGTGTCAGAATCCTCCAGTTCCGTGCCGAATGAAGGTGGCAGTGCAAGTAATGGTATGAATGCAAAGATGGCAGCTCTTTCTGTGACAGCCCCTATAAAACCTTCTTCGTCCAGCAATTCTTTATCTTCTCCGCCACAGAGTACAACTGCTGCCACCAATGGGGATAAGTCTACCACCACCAACACTGCCAATTTGACCAAGAAAAGCAACAAATCGAAATCTTATAAAGAAGCCACGTTTGAGAATTGTATAACCTCTCCCATTGTAGATTTGCGTGATTTGCGAAGGTTAGGTTGGAATGGTATTCCTGTGAGTCATTGAAATATTCATTATTGTCTTTATTGTTTCGCCAAATTGTCCTGATTCATATGTCACATGTCTCACTCAATATAATATATGGGAACTCTATCTTCTCTAGCCTGAATATCGAGCAGAAGCATGGCAAATCCTTTTAGGCTATCTGCCTGGAAATTCCTCTCGTCGTAAGGCTACTCTAGAACGCAAACGTCAAGAATATAGAGACGCTATCGCTCAACATTATGATATTGACGATCAGACTCGAACGGTTCAAGAGCAAGAAACACTTCGGCAAGTCCTTGTGGATGTTCCTCGAACAGCTCCCGATGTAGGTCTTTTTCGAAGTAATCGAATTCGACGTATTTTAGCTCGATTGCTTTATATTTGGGCTATGCGTCATCCTGCAAGTAGCTATGTTCAAGGGATAAATGATTTAGTTACTCCGCTTATTGCTGTGTTTTTGAGCCGATATTATGGGGGGAAAGATGTTACGGATGGGATTGGGATTGAGGATGTTCCAGATGAAACATTGTTTGAGGTAAGGAAATGCATTGATTGGAACTCTATCAAGTCGCTCAATGCTTTGAGACGAATTTTATACTTAATCATTCGCTTAACCTCTTTTTCTCACACAGGTCGAAGCAGATGCTTATTGGTGTCTCACGAAACTCCTAGCAGGAATTCAAGATCATTATACGTCAGACCAGCCGGGAGTCCAACGAATGGTATTCAGACTTGAAGAATTAGTTAGGCGTATTGATTCAGACCTGTGTGATTACCTTGAAGCCACAGGTATTGAATTTATTCAATTTAGCTTCAAATGGATGAATTGTCTTTTGTTGAGAGAATTTTCACTTCAATGTATTATGCGACTTTGGGACACATACCTCAGTGAAGGAGATGGTGGATTTGAAGATTTTCATGTTTACGTATGCTCAGCATTTTTATGTCAATTCAGTGCTGAAGTTCAGCAGATGGAATTTGATGAATTATTTAGTTTTATGCAGGTTAGTGTATTTATTTTGTTCATAATATTTGCTCAAAATATACTTTACAGGGTATTAGGGATTATGCTGTATCTCGTTCTCACTTTCTATTCGTTTACTTTCAGAATACACCAACAGAAGATTGGGGTGACGCTGAAATAGAAGTTTTGTTGAGCCAAGCGTAAGTAGTCGCAAAATTATACTTACTTGTCGAATTAAATTTGTAATAACTAATATATGCTTTGATTGATCAAAAAATCATAGATTTGTACTGAGTACACTATTTGGAGGCAGCGATGCTCATTTAACGAGTGGCACATGAAACAGGAAAGGTATCACACTAAAGTGAACAATGACCTACAAATTTGGCTTATATCAAGCTACTTACCAAATGTTATGATTTTTATTCTAAAGAAGTTTCTAAATATAAATTATCTAGTGGAATCTTTTCTAGAGTTTGCATGGAATTATAGTTTCGACCCTGTGCAAATTTATTACTTTTTGATTAGTTCTTGGAGCAATAGTTTTTGCTTGAAAAGTAATTGAGTCAACCCAAAATTAAGTGAGAAGACAGTCTCAACCTTTATCGTAGAATTTTTACTTCAAGATACAAAGACCGTAACGATTTTCGTTGTTGTTAAATTCCTCATATTTTTGGAACGTTTTTCAGATCAATATATGATGAGGCCCATTTGTTTTATTCTTCGTATTTATTACTGTTTCAAAATCTTTCCTGCGTCTCCTTCCAAATTTTATTTGCATTCTCTATATAATTAGGAACCATTGGATAAACATTAACAGTGATGTGAAATATTATCCATGATTTCATTTTATGGCCAAAATGATCAAAAATGAAAATGTCACATTTATTCAAGCTAAAACTATTTTAAGGTCAACTTTAGTACGATATTTTTAGAAGAATTCATCATGGGTACTATTATATTTTTGTGGACATCGTAAAGAGCCTTTTCAAAATAATTGTTGATTTTACACCTCATTTAAGAAATATCCGAATCCATAGATATATGTCTTTTACGTTGGTCAATATACTCTCTAGCAAGCATAATCCAGTCTAATTTATTCTGTGAATGACTGCATACGCTATGTTAAGGTTTAGCACTTACTTTTTTATAATTCCTATTTAAAACATGCATGTAATTGGTGTTATTAAAGAACCAATCAAATGGCGGACCCCCCAATCCAGCCGTTCACCCCTCCTTCAGCCATCGACCCATGGCGCCTCCTCATATACGGTCGCAACCCCCATCTAACATATACCTCACCGAAAAAAATTTCGGCAAGCACTTCTAATAATTCCAATGTCATCACAACCTTCCAAACCACCCCCAAAAATCCCGATATCGCCCATCAATCGAACGTCTTTTCGCCCGCAACAAGACAATCAAATCTGAACGACTCCAACATGCCTAGTCACCATACGGGAGCACCCCCCAAGTCAACCAAAAGCGTAAACATGCACCGCCCATTGCACTCTTACCTTTTTTACACCTTGTTCGCCATTGCCCAATTCTTCTTCTCGGTATCTGTGATACACATGTTCAAGTGTCAAACACGTACCACCTCTTCCCTAAGTAAATGTTTTAAAGAACAATTACAATATCTAAATAAAACCCCCACAAGATACGATAACATCACACTTAGTCCAAGTGAATTATCTCATCTAACACAACCTCCGAAATCTCACCTAATTGCCTTTACACCATTTGGGTCTTCTGTTCTAACTAAGAACAGTCAGTTTAAACCTTCACCAACGGACATATCTTCATCAAACGACTTTTTCCCCCTTAATACCAATCGATACCGTTTATTAAAATCGAATTCTCTCACTATTTTCTCGCATCTGCCGTTTGTTCAAAAGTTTCCGCAATTTCTATTCTTCTCGATGTCTGTCACCCCGACCTCTACCGCCCCCCCTCTCGGTTCTGAAGCCCCCGGCTTTCACCACAACAGCGCACCTGAAGTGAGCCCCACTCTGGATGACACCCATGGCCCGCAGCCAGCATCATACAAGGCGGCAGCTTCGGACCTCCCGACAACCATAAGCTACTCTAGCGATACCATCTATCTCCTCTGCCAGCTTAGGCGAAGCCAAGATATGGAAGAAGACATTCAGCTAGCTACGATGCACAACGATGGCACAGCAGTTAAATTCATCGAATCTCTCATCATCCAAAGCTTCAAAGCTAACCCAGCGATGTCATCCCTCAAAAAAGCCCTTCAGATCAGAGACATCAAGTTTCGCTGTCTGCAAGGCTCCTCTACCCCCACCTACTCTGTAGCATTCGGCGCCATTCTGACCTCAACCCCCGGATCGCAACCAGTCTATGCACGTCATGGCACCCCGACCTACAAAGATCTAGAAGCATACCTTCATGACTTTGTATTCGAACGCTGGCATTGCAAGTCACACATCAACCTTGACTGTTCCCCACAAATCATCTCCCGCTTCTTCTTTCTCATTCCCCCATGCAACCACCCCTATAACAAACCCATCGCATATGTGTCAGGTGTCTCCCCATCTGTATATGGCAGGAAACACCTACACACAAAAGCGATCCTGCTTCAGCTCCATACAGAGATTAAGAGCAAGCTCCCTTCAAACTCCAAGCTCCACAACTTTCCCTACTTCGCGCAAGCATTCGGACTGCAAGTGCGCAGGAACTATACCTTTTTCGAAGGCGCTCAAGAAGATGTATATGTGGCATATATCTCAAATCACACAGACCACACCTTGATCTCCAATCTAGTCTTCCCCTCCACATCAACTCCGTCACCCCACCTGAAGGTGTACAATGTACCTACCACATTTATACCTATCCCAGTACGCCCATCCTCCCACACCCAGGGAGCCCTCTCTGCATACTACCATACAGTTCGAGCCATCGCCGCCGACGTACGCAAGAAACGCCAAATGGTAGAATCCCTCCCCACCATTAACACCCCAATCTTCAAAGATCCTCTTGCTCCCTCCACCCGCACTCACATCCTTTCCAATGAACATATCATTACCTATGCGGTTCTCCACTCCCTTCAAAAGGGAGTTTCCACGAAACTTTACCTCAAACAACCCCCCCCCACATCTCACGATCATGACACCCTCGTGCGCTCCTGGTTTGACGAGTCCATACGAGAATCGCTTTTCTTCTCAAAAAATACCTACTCACCCCACAATACTTCCCTTCCGGCACAGTCCATCCTCAAGGCGGTTGTTAAAAACTTAGATGCCTCAGCTATCCAATTCGCTGCAGCCCTTGGTGTTACTTCAGTCCCAGACCCCCAAATTCCAGCCCCAAAACAACAACATCAACCAAAACCCCCACGCAAGTATACCAACACACCTAAACCCATCCCAATTACCCTTCCACCAACTGAAGTCATCGAAATAAGCCCATCCAAACTGCCCAGGCAAGTTCCAGCCTTCAAACCCCCACCACCAATCCTTCCACATGTTCCACTCCTCACAGAGCATGCGAATGCATCCTCCATTTCACATCTCACACCCCTTAAACGCCCAGCCCGTTCTCCCACATCAACTTTTTCCCCCAAATCAGCACCGCCCCCCAGTTCAAAATCAAAACCGAACGCCTTGTCTACTACAGACCCCAATCGAACCCCCCCACAGTCTCCCTGCTCCACCAGCTCTTCAGATACTACCACCAATCTAGACCCATCATCTGAAGACGACGATGACCAACCTGGGACTCAAACCCAACAGATGGATAACATCACCACGACTCTCAGGTCTAGTATTTCATCCAAAAAACAAATGTTTATTGATGATAACACTCTCTCCACCATCGCCCACCAAGTCTACCAGGCAGATAACCTCCAAGATGCGCTCCTTCAAGCGAAAAAAGACCTGCGGTCAGAAGTCACCAAAGTATATACAGACTTTAGTAAGTACCAAGATAAACAGCAGAAAAAGAAAATCAGGTCCAGCAAGAAAAGCAAAGTGAAAAAAGAAAATCCAGCGTTTATCTGAAAGAACCATGCCAATGAATACCCGTAGCCATCCAGGCTCTTCTACAACACGACCTCGCTCCACTAGACAACTCATACCTTGCCCCATTCCCAACTGCACCACGACATTCACCAAAAACACCCCATACATCATCAAGCACCATCTGCTCAATGATCATTCCACCACAGAAGTCAGGTGCATCCCCACGACCTTCTATCATCAAGCAGATGTATTCAAATGCCCAGTGTGCCCGACACACAAACTTGGATTGTTTGCTTCAAATGGGACCCTCCTCCGCCACATTCAAAGATCTCACAAGCTCGCAACTCGAACTCAAACCAATTCCGACCTCCTACTTGCTACCTTCAGGGTAGACCCAGCCCAGACCGATATAGCTAAACAGAATTGGGATAGATCACTCGCCTACATCCAACGTCACGACCTAGTTCCATTCTCCTTTCGCAAATCTATTTATAATAAACTAAAATTTAATGAGCGTTCTTTAATACAGAATCTAGCTTACAATTTAATTGAAGTTTTGATAAAGTCACACGAACCACATGTGGAAGGAAACACCCCTCACCTTGAGGCATACCAAACCTCAGCCAGCCCTTTCTGGAAGATGCTCCTCCTCTTTGAAGGCAGCCTCATGGCCCCTGCATCCGATACCGACCCCAAGAGGAACTACCAAGCCCTCATCAAGCGTCGTGTCTCGCTATTCCTTGATGGCAACTTTGATAAGTTATATCAGAATGCCATGTCCCACATCTCTCCACCCCGCAAGAACGCCCCTAACCTGGAAGAACGCCAGAAGCGAATTGTACGAGCAGCCAACAATGACGACTGGAAAAAAGCTAGTCAGCTCCTACAGGAACCTCTCCCAGCGGTACCATATGATGCGACTTACCTACCTCACATCCAAGCTCTTCATCCACAACCGACACCCTACGTATCTCCACAACCTCTGCCTCGACCATCACAATCCCTACACCAAAGCATATACTCCACAGCAGACGAAATACTCCGGTCCAGACTCTGCGATGCATCCCTCACCATTTCTACCCTACGGAGACTCAAAAAAGATAAGTCTTCAGGACCTTTCGCAGATTCAACAGACCTGTTGAAAGATATCTTCCTCGTTAGATCAAAACACTTGAACCAAAAAGATGAAAGATTTCCCAGGATCAGTGTACTTACCACTCTCCTTAGCTTTATGTTTAAAGGCACCCTCCCCAAAGATGTCCGGCAATATGTCAACGCCAACGAAAGTGTGGCATTCCATAAGGACCCCGAAAACCTCTCCAGCATAAGACCTATTGGAATAGGCACTGCCCTAAGGAGGATAGCGGCTGCACACGCAATGACAGCCACTAAAGACACAGCTGCCGAATTCCTATCCCCCCACCAGTTTGCTGTAGGTCTTTCATCAGGCATCAACATCATTACCCATTCTATGCAAACACTTGTGGACTCTCATATCGAAACCCCAATCAGCCACAACAAACCCCCCACTCGTGCACTACTTGTCCTTGACCTTAAAAACATGTTTAATTCGATAAGCATGGTCAAGGCGAGAGAAATTATATACACTCAATTCCCACATCTCTTACCTTTGTTCGACATCCTCTACTTCGACAATACAAGGTGCTGGTACCGACGTCCAGACGGCAGCCGACACTACATTCTTCGAAGGGAGGGCTCCAGCCAAGGCTGCCCATTTGCGGCATTCCTCGCATGCCTAGTTCTTGACTCAGTGATAAAAACCTTGAATCAGGAAATGGTTGTCAGAGCACAAGCAAGAAAGAGAGCAAACCCAGACCTACCTGACGATACAGTCATCACTATGTGCTACATTGATGATACAACTGTATGCGTCCATTATGATGATCTCCAATACTTTCTCGATAGATTCGATGAAATAGGCGCACCGCTTGGCTGCATCCTCAAAATGCAAAAATGCAAGATCCTTACTTCAACCAACGGAACCTCGCCCATACCTTTCCTCCCTCCAGACCATCAGCAAGCACTATTATACTGTCTAAACAAATACTGCGGGGGACAGCAATCAGGAGAAATAGTCAACGGCACAAGGATTCTCGGTTCACCGATTGGCAATAGAGATTTCGTTTCTATGTATCAAACAAAGAAGCTCCAAAAACTCCGAGCATCAATCCAAGCAATTGCATCCCTCGTACCAGACCCACACATAGCAATCACACTCTACAAATTTTCCCTCCAACATTACACAACTCACCTTTTGTTCTCAGATATGCTCCACAATGAAAATCAAATTTCTATCCCTAAACACTACCGCACTTTATTCACCTCCACTATCAATTCCATCACCAAATCCTTTTTACAAAAACTTGTCATTGACCCAGATCAACTTTTACATGCTCAACTCCCTGCATACGCATGGCAAATTGCCACTACTCCTACAGGTTTAGGCGGCCTTGGCTTCCTCGACACAGAATCTAGGATGCATCGAACTTTCTCAGCCCCCCTAGCGAACACCATAAGAGGTATGACACAAGGTCTCACCCCAAACGCAGTTAGCACCAACACAGAATTAGCAAAAAACATCTTAATAACCCTCCCACGATATTTCACTACACTTTTCAAAGATTGGCAGTCAAATTCTTCTCGTATATTCCAAAAATATAATCAAATCACAACCCAATATATAGAGAACGAAACAACGTCAGACAATGTCACTAATGTACCAGAAATACCTCAAACTGTCACACTTACTTCATTTACTTTATCGCTACCATTACATAGCACAACAAAACAAATTCAAAAGAACATCAACCTGCAGCGACACCAAACCATATGGCCCACCCTCCCCCCAGATATTAAAAAGCATTTCCCATCCCTGCTTAGCTGCCTCACATCTATCCCAGTCGGCATGTCCACTAGAACTGATAGCTCAAATCACTTCTCAATAGATGAATTTCGTATATACCTCCAAAGAAAACTCCGCATTCCTTTATGGCCACCACCACCAACAACCTGTACTTGTGGCAAACACATAGATAAGTATGGCGACCATTTTTTTGTATGCCCACATGCAAGCAAGCATGAATTACACAACAGAATCCGAGACTCAGCATATGTAGTTTGTAAACATATCTTCCCTCTAATTTCTGACACATCAAGAGACGATGTCCACAAAGAACTCCCCCATATATTTGATAAGGCACCACAACTCCGCCCTGGCGATGTTGTAGTAAAACACCCCCTCAACTCAAAAGCAGAACCCCATTCCACCACGCTCATCGATGTCACAATCATTCCTCCATACAAGCCTCCCCAACAAAGCATTAACACCTTTGCAGAAGTAACTGCATCAATGTCATCCCATCATCAACAATACGAATATAAAAAATTCAAATTGAAAGATCATGCAAAATCCGACTCTACTTCCAACGAACTCTCAAAAGAATTAACCCTGAAGAAACATAGGCTACTCCCCTTCACCATAGATCATCATGGCATGCTCGGACCCATCGCCAGCGACCTTCTTATTGGACACCAAAAATCAACCTTCGACATCGCACCAAATGATTACGATAAGCGCTCTAC
>Ga0209092_10003394_pt1 | contig 13849 bp, 34 predicted proteins | sample FraStrMetagenome_FD_187446 | JGI IMG/M metagenome (GOLD analysis project Ga0209092, IMG submission 187446) | Marine eukaryotic phytoplankton communities from Arctic Ocean - Fram Strait ARC3M Metagenome (SPAdes) (version 2) | ecosystem: Environmental > Aquatic > Marine > Oceanic | place: Fram...
GTCGAAATCACAACAAGACATGAGAAGGTTCATTGGATTGAAGATGAACTTGACTTGTCTGAAGATGTGTCTGATTGGAAGTCTGGCAAAGTAAGTACAATCGAAAAAGAATACATAACAAACATTCTAAGATTGTTTACACAGTCTGATGTTGCAGTAGGACAGAACTATTATGACCAACTTATACCAAGGTTTAAGAACAATGAAGTACGGAATATGCTTGGTTCTTTTGCAAATAGAGAAGCCATTCATCAACGTGCATATGCACTTCTTAATGAGACACTTGGGTTATCTGATGCCGAGTATCATGCCTTCCTAGAGTATACAGAGATGGCAGATAAGATTGAGTTTATGATGGAGAGTGATCCAAACACTGTTCGTGGACTTGGACTTGCAATGGCGAAATCTGTAATGAATGAAGGTGTGGCATTATTTGCATCATTCGTAATGTTGTTGAATTTTCAACGCTACGGTAAGATGAAAGGTATGGGTAAAGTAGTTGAGTGGAGTATTCGTGACGAATCAATTCACGTTGAAGGTATTGCAAAACTATTCAAGGCATATTGTGCAGAACATCCTCGTATTATAGATGACGAATTTAAGGGACATATATATGAGATGGCAAGACAATCTGTGAAGTTAGAGGATAACTTTATTGACTTGGCTTACAAAATGGGCGACATTGATGGACTAGACCAGAAAGAAGTGAAACAGTATGTAAGATACATTACTGATAGAAGACTTCTACAACTAGGACTCAAAGGTAACTACAAAGTAAAAGATAATCCTTTACCTTGGTTGGAGTGGGTACTTAACGGTGCAGACCACACCAACTTCTTTGAGAACAGAGTAACCGAATATGAGGTTGCTGGTTTGACAGGTAAGTGGGACGATGTTTACGCCGCATAATAAATATAATAAAAGGCAGACAAATTTATGAGTAGAAAAGAAATCTTATGTGATGGGTGTGATGCAGTATTCAGAATCGCCCATAATATGGATGAATGGAGTTATGGCGTCAAGTACTGCCCTTTTTGTTCTGAGAACATCGAAGAGGATAATGAAGATGAACTATTCGATGAGGAAGAAGACGAAGATTACTAATGTCACAATGGACTTATAAAGGCGACCCTGTTGACAACCTACCAGAAGACTGTGAGGGTTTTGTATATCTGATAACTAATCTTACTAATGAACAGAAGTACATTGGTAAGAAACTAGCACGTTTCAAGGTTACAAAACCCCCACTAAAAGGAAGAAAGAACAAACGGCGTTCAAGTAAAGAAAGTGATTGGAGAACCTATTGGGGTTCTTCAGATCATTTGAATGCTGATGTAAAAGGACTTGGTGAAGACAAGTTCACCAGAGAGATTCTATACTACTGTCAAAGTAGAGGAATGCTCAGTTATCTAGAAGCTAAAGAACAATTCGATAGAGCAGTATTGCTTAGTGATGAGTACTATAATGGTATCATCAATGTTAGAGTTGGTAGCTCTAAAGTACTTAAAGAAGAGTACAAGAATAAGTTCTAAAGAAATGCATTTTTGATATAACGAGTATGCAGAAATAACATTACTTTTCGTAACATATGACAGCACTATTTACCTAAATAAATGCGAACCACCCCCAAGGAGATTCAAAAAATGCCCAATCAAATGGACAGAGCGAGCCTGAGTGCTCAAAATAATTAACAAGGGGATGCTATGCATCCCTTTATCATTTTAAGAGGAAGAAATAAAATGACAAAATGGATGTTGGATTTGTTCAAATCAAAACCAAAGACGAATGATATTGTACGTTTCATACGGACAGAATATTCAAACGAAGTAAAGCACTTACACGATCACGATGTACTTGCTTATTACGACAACATAATGACTAAAAGGAGAACCTAAAAATGTCAGTCGGTTTATTAATAAACCAAGGTTACAAACATACATGTGCGGTTTGTGATTGGATTAGTAAGGCACTAACAGGACTATTGATATTATGCATATCAGTAACAGAGTCGGCTGGACGAGCAAGAGCTGCATCAGAATTATCTCGTATGGGATATCATGCAGAAGCGAAAAAATTAATGATGGAGATCAAGAAATGAGTGAAATGATAATGAAACTGAGAGAGAACGAAAAGGTGTGTAGGTTCTGTGATATTGTTGAGGGGTTATTCCTTGTAACATTCCCACTAGTATTGCCTGCACTTATAATGTGGGGAGCATCAACATGGTAACAATTACAGCAACATATTGTGCATTCTGTGATGTAGTCGCAGACTTGTATACAAACTTTAGAGATGCTATCACTCCAAAGATGGACAAGAAAGCATACAGAGAACTGCATTCATTGACTGACAGAGAACTTAATGACATGGGTATATGTCGTGGAGATATCAAGAGCATTGCAATGGGTAAAACTGTACCTAGAGGTGGTTGGGACTACTAAAGTTTTTCAACTTTTTTTAAAATAATTTCTAAGTCCTTGTTTTGCAAGGACTTTTTTTTGTACTTTTTTTAAGAAAAGACTTGACATTTGTTTTAATAACATGTATACTGTATAGGTAAGATAGAGAAAAGGAACTAAACATGTCAAAACAAAACGAAATCGAATTCATTTCTGCCTTCAAAGGTGGGATTAAAATGTTCTCTGGTGAGGGTGTTGTTGGTTATGGTGACACTGCCGAGATGATTGCCTATGTCCTAAAAACTAAAGGACTTTCTTCTAGTGCTAGTCACAGTTCTTCTATGGACTTTGCTAATGAAGAGGGGTTTGAGAACCACGATGATGCGTGGAAACTTTGGAATGATGCAATGGAGTTAGTATAATATGTTTGAAGTTGGTATGGAAGTTGTTCGTGTTTATCCCCAATTGGGAAAAGACAACTATATTGCAGAAGGTGAGATAACTTCTGTACACGAAGATGCAGATGATGTAACATTAGTAAGCGTTATGTACAATGATGGTGCTATGAAAGTTTACACAGAAGATGCAATGAAGAATGAACTGGGCCGCCGTATGTTGGTTACAACTGGTGAGAAGGGACGTTTATTATTACAAGCTGCACTAGAAGAGGAGTGGGTATAATGGATATCGCACAGTTACAAAAAGAATATATGTTCTTTACAGACATGTTGAAGTCTATCGAAAAGATAAAAAAGAAAACGCCTGGCAATGGATTTGCCAAGATGAAGTGTAAAGAGAAGATTGCAGAACTTGAGGCGATCTTTGATCGAATTGATTATGCGGCTCAAATCACTTATGATTAAATTTAATGCGTCTGTAGCTCAGCTGGATAGAGTATTGGTCTACGAAACCAAAGGTCAAAGGTTCGAATCCTTTCAGGCGCACCAATCTTTTTTTAAAAAAAGTGAAAAAAGTACTTGACATTTGTTTTAATAACAAGTATAATGGTTACATAAGATAGAGAAAAGGAAGTTAAAATATGATTATGTTTGAAAAAGAAAGAGTTGAGGTGGTAGTTTCTGAAGTGCTTGACTTCATTACCTATGTAGAATCTTTCTATGGTAAAGGTGGTGTGTATCCTATTGGTGCAACAACTGAAATGATTGCGAAGTCTGTCAAGATGTACTTCAATTCTCTTACTGAAGAAGTGACTTGGGGTGGTGGAGACAGCATCGACAGAGAACGTGTTCGTGATATTATGATTGAAAAATTTAAATTGGAGTGGAAATAATGGGATTACATGTAAACATCTATAAAGAAGCAAGACAAGAAGATTCTTGGTTAGGTTCAATTGATTGCACAATGGGTGGTGAATCATCCTATGCAAAAGGGTTCACTGTTGTGAATGCTGATGGGCCTTTCGAACCGTCTGAAGATTACCCTGCTGCTGAACTTGTGATGGCAGAACCAATCGGTGGTAAGAGAATACTACGATTGATTCCAGAATCCAAGAAAGGTAAGTGGACAATGTTCGGTGGTAACTACGCTGGAACTTCTGACTCAAGGTTCTCAGAACTTTGTGAAAGGTTGCTTGGTGTGAATTTCTACGGCGCTGTCGCTGTCCATGATAGAGTGGAAGGATAAGAAATGGAAGAAACATTAACTTTCCTAGAAGCTTATAAGGGTGATTTAGAGTATGGTATCAACAATGGTATCGACTCTATAAACCACTCAACAAGTGGTACGCCCTATTTCTACGGCATGGGTGAAGCGAATGAATACTTGTCTGAACTCCAGACTTTAATTATACAAATAAAAAGACAAATATCTGAAAAAAGTACTTGACATTTGTTTTAATAACATGTATACTGTATAGGTAAGATTGAGAAAAGGAAATGATTATGGAACAAGCACTAGTTGATTATATCACTGCTAAGAACGCTGAAACCCAAGAATGGGTTGACGCTGCTGAGGGACGTATGGCAGGAATGATACCTACCGACCCTGCTTTCTTTGAAGAGAATGGTTGGACTACCCTCGTGAAATACAAGCGTGCTATGTTGGAAGAAGATGCATATTACATGTGTGCTGAAGCATACTCTAAGAGTTATGCTCGTATGATGAACTTCAAATTCAAAACCAATGCAGAGTTGGAAGACTTGTGTGACCAATATGGTGATACCATTGAGGCGAATATAAAGGAAGAGTCTGAGTGGGCGCAACAATGTGTTGATACATTTCAGTCTATCCTTACCAACACTATCAACTGTGGGGCTCGTAATGAAGAGACTGCTCTACGTTGGTTAGTTGAGGGTGAAGACTTTTACCACAGTCAAGATGTTGAGTCTTTTGTTTATGGATATGGTATCCTGTTCACAGACTATGGTAAAGAACTTGTGAAAAAAATAATGAATATTGTGACATATAAGGAGTTTGCATAATGGTAGATATAATTCGTGATATTAGTATCCTAGAATCTTTATTGATTGCTATGGATGAGGGTGCGTCTGATGAGAAGCGAATGGCGCTTCAGTCAGTCGAAAATTTGATTGCTGAGAAGAAGTCAATCATTGAAGATTTTGAAAAGGAGTTTGCAAATGATTCGCAATAAACAACCTAGTGAACTTGTCATTGACTTGACAGGCCCAGCAGGAAATGCTTTTTCTCTAATGGGACAAGCATCAAATCTTGCTAAACAGTTGGGGTTCGATAAATCTGAAATCCTCAAAGAGATGAAGTCTGGTGATTATGAAAACCTTATTTCTGTGTTTGATAAATACTTTGGCGATTACGTTATCTTAGAGAGGTAGAATCAATGACAGGACTTGAACATTCATTATTAGCGACAGGGTTGCTTGCCGCATTTTATTATCTCGGCGTCCACTTCGGTAAGAAGGACGCTGTTGAAGAAGCAGTTGAGTTTACACTTGATACACTTGAAAAAGGAAACTACGTCAAAGTGTTATATAATGAAAAAACTAAGGAAAAGGAACTAATACCTCTTGACAAGACAAGTTAAGTCTGATAAGATGTATAAGTAAATGGTAAGTAAATAAAAAAATGGTATATAAAACTTTAGAAGAGGCAGTAGTTGCTGCCAAAATAATGTGCGAGACGCTAGAAACTTATGTTCGTGTTACAATTGCCCCAGAGGGAAATGGTTACGAATTGTTTGGAACTGGTTCATGCGTACAAACAGTGAAGGAGTGATTATGAAAATTACAATTATTGGAACTGTCTTAGCGACAACTCTACTTGCAACAACAGCATTTGCTGGTGGCGCAACTGTAGAAGATAAGTATAAGACTATTGAAAAGAAAGTCCCACATACAGAGAACATCTGTAATACTGTCGATATTCCTATCTATGGAAATGTTGGTGGTGGTGCATCTGGTACGGACGTATTAGGTGGAATGATTATCGGTGGATTACTTGGTAAGGGTATCACTGGAAAAGATAACGGTGCAGCAGCTGGTGCAGTGCTAGGTGGCATATTTCAAGCAGACAAGAAACAAAACAAACAAAATCAAATTGTGGGTTATCGTCAGCAACAACAATGTTATCAGAACACCACATATACTATAGAGAGAAATACAGTTTACTCTCACAGTATAGTGACTTTTTCCCATGAGGGGAAACAGCACAGGGTAAAATTTAACCGATACTAATGGTTAATTTTCTGCCCGTAGCTCAACTGGATAGAGCAACAGCCTTCTAAGCTGTAGGTTATAGGTTCAAGTCCTATCGGGCAGGCCAATTATTTTTGAGGAACAAATGAGGTATAATAAGTACAACCAGAATAAAAGAAAAGAAAACAAGCCACAAGGTGGTTTGACTGTTGAGGTGCGTGACAATGATGTCAATAAAGCAATGCGTATCTTAAAGAAAAAATTACTAAACGATGGGTTCTTTCAAGAACTCAGAGATAGAACCTTCTATGAATCTAGAGGAACTAAACGTAGGAAAGATAAGAAAGCTGCTACGAGACGTTTCAAAAGAAATATGGAAAAACGTAAAGAAGAACTTGGTTATTAATAAGGTAGTGATATGGCACGGCTCCCAACAATAAATACGGATGAGACTATAAAGAAACCTCGTAAGAAACGGAAACCAATGACGCCTGAACAAAAGAAGGCTGCTGGTGAACGTCTTGCTCTTGCTAGAGAGAAACGTCTCGCTGAGAACCCACCACAATATAAAAGTATTCATCCTAGTGTGGTTGAACGTGGTGATGACGACCCTCTTAGTATGAAGAAGGTGCAGATGTGGATTAAGACACAAAAGGATTTGTTGTCTGCTGCTAAACGTGGTGTTCGTGATAAGGTAAAGGGTGCAGAGGCACAAGTATCTCAACACGAAGGTTACATTAGAAATCTACATCGTTATTTGCGTGATGGTGATTATGTTGATACACGTTATGGTGAACATCAACAAAGTGCCATAAAGTATCGTTGTGTTGCAATGGCGTATTATGCTGATGGTACACCCAAAAGAACAGAGGGTATATTCTATCCAGACCTTGGTTATACATGGATGGGAGCTCATCATGTCGAAGAAGAAAGATAATATCATCAATTTCCCAAAAGGAAAGATAATCAAAGTTGACAACACCGCTGGTATAGCTCGTGAACATATTTTGTTTACTGAAGATTTGACTCAGGGACTTGTGGTAAATATGATACATAATATGTCAGAGAATGGCATTGACGTAGATCATCCCGACTTCCTTAGAGACACTGCCTTTTTGGTTGAGTTGATTAAAAGTATGATATTCAGAGAAGGTGGTTTAGACCATCCTCTACAGGATTTTACTAAACTCTTTATTGATTACACAGAAGAGGATGGTATACCTACTATGGACATTGACCTTGATATGATTCAAGGCGTGTCTGATGAATTGTTTGGAGATGAAAGTCCAGACGATAGTGCAAGTTAACGCTCCCCTAGCTCATTTGGTAGAGCAGCTGATTTGTAATCAGCAGGTGGCCCGTTCGAATCGGGCGGGGAGCTCCAGTTACGGAGTATAGCACAGTCTGGTAGTGCGCTACGTTTGGGACGTAGAGGTCTAAGGTTCGAATCCTTATACTCCGACCAAAAATCTATTGACATATGAGTCGATAAGTGGTATCATTGTATATAAATAAAGTGAGAAAATTATGATTCTAGTGGATATGAACCAAGTTACTATCAGTAATCTGATGGTACAAATAAATCAGTCAAAGAACAAACAAGTCGATGAGGACTTGGTTCGTCATATGGTTTTGAATTCTTTACGGATGTACCGTTCAAAGTTTTCAGAGGCGTTTGGTGAACTTGTACTTTGTTATGATAGCAAAAGGTATTGGAGAAGAGAATACTTCCCCAACTACAAATCTAACCGTAAGAAGGATAGGGCTAAGTCAGACTTGGATTGGAATACAATCTTTGAGACACTTAATGCTATTCGTGATGAAATTCGTGAGACTTTCCCTTACAAAGTTATTGAAGTGGAAGGTGCTGAGGCAGATGATTGTATTGCAGTCATATGTCAACATATATCTAAGACACCGAATGAATTCGAACACATCTTAATATTATCTGGTGATAAAGATTTCATACAGTTGCAAAAACACAACTTTGTGAAACAATATTCACCTGTTCTTAAAAAGTTTATTAAGGATATTGATCCGAATATATATATTAAGGAACATGTGTTAAAGGGTGATAGGAGTGATGGTATACCAAACTTCTTATCGCCGGACAATACATTCGTAGATGAAATGCGACAAAAACCTATGTCAAAGAAAAAGATTGCTGGTTGGATTGAACATGAACCAGAAGATGTTTTCAATGAAGAGATGATGCGTAACTATCAACGAAACAAAACACTAATTGATTTAGAGTGTATTCCAGAAGAACTGACAGGTAGGATTCTAGAAGAGTATAGAATGCCCCCAAAAGGTGACAGAAGTAAACTACTAAATTACTTTATAAATAAAAGATTGAGAAATCTTATGAACGATATTGGAGACTTTTAATATGAAAACATATACACCGTTACTTTCTGAAATTTTAAAGAAAGTACACAACGCTAAAACTAAACCTGAGAAGATTGCAATTCTCAAAGAACATGATTGTGAACAATTACGAATGATTTGCAAATCATCTTTCGACCCTGCTATAGAGTGGATTATTCCAAAAGGAGAAGTTCCATTCACCAGAAACGAAGCTGCAGCTGGTACAGAACATACAGTACTTCGAAGGGAGTCAAGGAAACTTTTTCACTTTATCAAAGGTGGTAATGATGCCCTTCCGAGATTCAAAAAAGAGAATATGTTTATTCAGATGCTTGAAGGTTTGCATATCTCAGAGGCCGAACTAATTATCGCCGCAAAAGACAAATCCTTACATAAGGTATTCAAGGGACTTTCTGAAAACGTAGTTAAAGAAGCCTTTGGATGGAATGACAATTATCAAAGGAGTCAATAACAATGTTGACAGCTAGTCAGTTCAAAGAACTATTTCCTAATTGCAAAGACCCAGCTGGATGGGTAGATGCAATGAACGAAGTCTTCCCGAAATATGAAATCAATACACCAGAACGTATTGCATCATTCATTGCTCAGTGTGGACATGAGAGTGGTGGTTGGAGAGTATTCTCTGAGAACCTAAATTACAGTGCTAAGGCGCTGAATGCAATCTTTGGCAAGTACTTTCAACGTGCTGCTAGGGATGCAGAACCATATCACAGACAACCAGAAAAGATTGCTAACGTAGTCTATGCTAACCGTATGTCGAATGGGGATACTGAATCTGGTGATGGTTGGAAGTATCGTGGCAGAGGCCCAATCCAATTGACAGGTAAAGCGAACTATAGTTCCTTTGCAGAAGATATGGATGTTGATGTTGTGGATAATCCCGACATGGTTTCAGAAGACAAAGAGGTTGCACTCATGTCTGCCATTTGGTATTGGAACAAGAACGGATTAAATCGTTATGCAGATAGTGGTGATATTAAAACCATGACTAAACGTATCAATGGTGGTTACATTGGTCTGGAAGACCGTATCCATCACTGGAAAGAAGCACTACATATGCTAGGTAGTGAGGCTGGAGACCATGAGTCCTTTGCCTCTCCAAGTGATGATGTGCCTGCACCAGAAGATATTGGTGTACTACGAAGGGGTATGAAGTCGGTTGGTGTTGTGATGATGCAAGAAGCATTGGGTATCACAGCAGATGGTGACTTCGGCCCAGGCACTGAACGTGCTTTAAAAGAATGGCAATCCGCCAATGGGTTAGTTGCAGATGGGATAGCTGGGCCTGCAACTCTAGGAGAACTCCTAGACTAACCAGCGTGTCTTGGCGGCATCCCCTTGCTCCTTTCTCTCTCTTACACAATGTGAGGGGATGCCGCCGCCGTAAGGGTAAATCAATGACAGAGATAACACCAATACTACCAGTACAGATAGTGAGTAATTATACAAGGACTTATCCTATAGGAGATTCTCTAACTACTGTACATGTAAAACATACACAGACGGGCGATGGGCCTGTCAGGGTGTCTGAGGTGTCATACACCACCTATAATAACAGAGGACAATCAGTAGAACCTCTCAAACCTATGGGCCAAAACGTAGATATATCTGCATAATGACAAAAATAATTTAAAATAATTTCTAAGTCCTTGTTTTTCAAGGACTTTTTTTTGTACTTTTTTTCACAAAACACTTGACATGTTATGATAACAATGGTATAATAGGTATATAAAGTGAGAAAAGGATATATTATGAATAAAAAACTATCAGAAGCTTGTGGATGGATTGGAATGATTCTAATTCATGGTGCAACTGCTCCAACATCAATCTCAGTTCTAATGGGATGGTCAACTGAACTGCCCCCATTGAACTTCATACTACTTGTATGGATGGGATTAGCACTGTTCCTAATCAGGGCTATCGGTGCCAAGGATACCTTGTACATCGTATCCAATGCAATCGGGTTCGCATTAAACAGTTTATTGTTAAGTTTAATTGCATTTAGTTGAAAAAAGACTTGACATTTGTTATGATAACAAGTATAATACTAGTATAAATTGAGAAATGAGGTTACAGATGAATTTAGTTGATGTTACAGGTGGTACAAAGTTTCAGAAAGAAGTTGCTTTCAAAACAGTCTGCCAGATGATTACTGAATTGATGCCTAGAATGAAGACTTTAGAGATTATAGTTCGCATTCGTAAGTTCAATGATGATGCAATTGGTTACTGTATGATGGAAGATAGCAAACGACAGTTTGAGATTGAGATTAGTAAAGACTTATCTCTAAAAGACTTTGTAACTACTATGTGTCACGAGATGGTACATGTTAAACAGTACGCCCGCAATGAGATGAATGGACTTGCTACCGACAGACGCTGGAAGAAATGTAATGTTTCAGATTCAGTTGGGTATTGGGACTTACCTTGGGAGAAAGAGGCTCACCGTTTAGAGGGTAAACTTGCCCAAAAGGTTTGGGACTCAAATATTTTATAAAAACCTGTTGACAATGTGTTGACAAGGTGATATCATAGCTATGTAGAATGAGAATAAAGGAATAAATTATGACACAAATTGCAGTAATCCACAGTGCTTTCGAAGAAACCCCACGAACAGTTGCTCTAGTAGAAGTTGGTAACTTAACTGGTACTAAAGCTTTAGAGTATGCTTATCGTTGGACTAACAACATCCAAGGTTCTTGGAGTATTAAAGAATTTACACTTGAGGCTGACAATGGTGTAACAATGCAGAATGGCGACTATAATGAGAACGTCACTGTAATGGCCGACCTTCCAGTGTATGAAGGTAAGACGTTTGGAATGCGTTCTACTTCTATGGGAGATCAGATGTTAATGGGAACAACTAAGTACAAAGTTGCTATAGTTGGATTTGAGGAGATTGTATAATGGGAAAAGTTAATGCTTATTTGATGGACGTTCAAGAGTTCGTTTGGGACTACTATAACTCTAGTGGTGACATTGATACTACAACAGGCGTTAGTACTGTTGCTGATATCATTGCCAAAGTTAAAGAAGAGTTTGGTAGTGGAATGGCAGTTGATGCCGCTCGACAGGAGATTGAGGAAATTGAGGGGGGTGTTAGCTGGTGATAAAGGAACTAATTTTAGGCTCTATGTTGACCTTTCACGGACACCCAATTGCTCCAGAGGATTTGACTCAAGGTGAGTTGGATACCTATATGCAAATGGAAACAGGGTGTCTCGCTGACAACGTATACCATGAAGCACGAGGACAAGGTGTAGCAGGACAGATTGCTGTTATCTTCGTGACATTGAATCGTGTAGCAGACTCAAGATATCCAAACAGTATTTGTGATGTTGTCAAACAAGGGCCACATAAACCCAGTTGGACAGGTTCGGGAGAGATGATACCAGTAAGACATAAGTGCCAGTTCAGTTGGTACTGTGATGGTAAGTCTGATGAGGTGCATAATGATTATGTATATCAGAACATTTATACCTTGACAGAGTTAATGATTAATGGTACAATACATACTATAGACATCACAGAAGGTGCAACGCACTATCATGCTGACTATGTTATGCCTTCTTGGGCAAAGACTAAAACAAAAACGATTGAGATAGAAGACCATATCTTTTATCGCTGGGAGAAATAATGATTGAGATACTACAAGAAATAACTGATTGGGGCGAAGAGAAAGTCGCTAATGGAATCTATCATATCAATAAGGCAGGACACTGTGTTCAATACAATGACAAGGTGTTCAATAAACCTCTCAAGCAATTTAGTAAAGCAAGGCGCAAATTTAAGAAAATAGGAGAACGTACAGAATGAATATATTTTATCTAAGTGCTTACGAGGACATGTGTGCCCAGATGCACTGCGACTCTCATTGTAGTAAGATGATTATTGAGTACGCTCAACTTATGTCTACTGCACATCGTGTACTGGATGGTGAAGAGTACACTGATTTGACTAAGAATGGACGCAAGATTAAACGCTGGCGTTTGGATGGGGAATGGGGACGTAATCGTGAACCATATCTTTACAAGGCTTGTCATGTGAACCACCCTAGTGCTATATGGGTACGACAATCTGCAAAAAACTACAGGTGGTTGTATCGTATGTGGTCAGAACTTAATACAGAGTTTATGTGGCGTTATGGTAAAAATGTACCACACGAGAGTTATCGTAAACTAAATGACATCTTGTTCACCACTCCATATAATATGAAGGAAGGTGTTTGGACAGAACCAACACCAGCGATGCCTGATGATGTGAAGAATGAGAGTTCTCTAGTTGCATACAGGGACTACTATGTCAAATACAAACAACACCTAGCATCTTGGAAACGCAGAGGCGCTCCAGATTGGTATGAGGTGGCTGCATGAGTAATGATAATTCGCCAGTTTTTGAAAAGGGATATCCGTCACACAACGCAGTCAATCGTGAAAGTTATCACGATTATATGGGGAGAAGAATGAGAGAAGATAAAGAGAATCAAGTGGTGAGTCCATACGGTGGACTAGGAGCTCAATCCAAAACTATAACTGCATTTACATTACTGGAGCTGGAAATAAAGAATCTTAATGCTAGCTATTATTCTTCCCTAAATAGAATAAAGGAATTGGTTGAAGAGAACCAAGAATTGAAATTACAAATTGAAGAATTGAAAAATAATGCCAACATATAGCGTGAGAGACAATGATACTGGAGAGATGGAAGAGATGTTTTGCTCTTACTCTTCTCTACAGGAATATTTGAAAGATAATCCCTCTAAGGAAAGTGTTATTACTTCTGCACCAATGATTGTTAGTGGTACAGGTATGAGTGGTAACATTAAGACAGATAGTGGATTTAATGAAGTATTGCAGAAGATAGGAGAGTCCCATTCGGACAGCCCTCTTGCTGAAAGGTACGCCAAGAAATCTATCAAGGATATTAAGACAAAAGGTATCGTTGAAAAACATCGCAAATTACAAGCTAAACAGAGGGGAGATTAATGCCAGTAAAATTTAAACCAACACAAGTTAATGTGGATAGAAAAAGTGGGAAGAAAACTGTTAATAATTTCTATATGCATCAACAGACAAAAGAAACTCTTGTTGAAGAGTTAAATAGGTCATCGACTAGAGGCCCGCTAAAACAAAAAATTCGAAATGAATTGACGAAACGAGGTGTATCATATGGGTAAAACAAAAGAAATCAGAATGGATAGTCTGGTTAAAGTTAATCCAATTACGGACAATCAGAAGAAAGCTTTCGAAGCATATCAGAAAGGTAAGAACCTTTTCTTATACGGAGCTGCTGGTACAGGTAAAACCTTTGTATCCTTATATCTTGCAATGCAAGAAGTTATGAAACATGACACACCATACGACACAGTTTATATTGTGCGTAGTGCAGTCCCTACTCGTGAGATTGGTTTCTTGCCAGGCGATGAGGAAGACAA
>Ga0209092_10003395_pt1 | contig 13849 bp, 4 predicted proteins | sample FraStrMetagenome_FD_187446 | JGI IMG/M metagenome (GOLD analysis project Ga0209092, IMG submission 187446) | Marine eukaryotic phytoplankton communities from Arctic Ocean - Fram Strait ARC3M Metagenome (SPAdes) (version 2) | ecosystem: Environmental > Aquatic > Marine > Oceanic | place: Fram...
GAGGTTCCATATTTATATGTCTATTTGTGTGTGTGTGTGTGTCTGTATTCTTTTAAGAGGAACATGGCTTTGTATCTACGACAGTGCCCATGAACGGCTCTTTCAGGTCATCAGCCCACGGTCTCCTCCCATGCATATTGCCAATGGCTGCTGCTTGTTACATCAACCATCTCACCTTATCCGAGGATATCTGTAACAAGTAGTTTTTATATGTATAGGCGGGCTGCCGAGGCACGAAGCTTTCGGCGTACTCGGGGCTGAGAGGACCCGGGTCCGATAAGGAGACCCCGTAGCGCATATGCTGCGATACGTGACCCTGTTACGCCGGCCAGAAACATGAATGTAGAAACAGGAGACTTACCTGGTGGTACGTACCTTATTATGTAGAGTCTCGGTTTGTGGAGGGAGAAGTGAACCGGAAATGAGCGTCTGTTATACTTTTGAAGTAGACTGAAGAATCATCGATATAATTGTAGTATCATTTATGGTATATTATGTGCATTTGTGTTTGGTTGTTGAGAGAAAAAGGTATCTGCGTTTTTAGATGCATATGAACTGGGATGTTTTTGTTGTAATGTATTTGTGTTAGAAACATTTTGTATTTCAGGATGTCATGTGTATGAATCTTAATGTCTTTTGAAATGATGTTTTGTTATGTTTATAAGTTGTGTTTTTTGTTTTTATAAAAAAGTGTTACAGCATCTCCAGTCAGTGCTTGGGATGCGTTTTTGTAAGATCGCGTTCACAATCCATATTCTTGTATTGTCATTGATGTCATTTTGGGAGAAGTATGGCGTAGCGTCTCGGGATAAAAACTCTGCAAAGAGGCAGACAAACACTCCACAATCGTAACCGTTGGTCTGTTGTGGCGTTCCTCTTCTGCATTTTATTTGTTCCCATGTATGTTGTTGCGGGAGTGGTTGATGAAATAGTTTTTGATATTCGTCTTTTAAATAATCAAAACTTGCCTTTAGGTATCTCGTTCCGTTGTTTCCCATAGAATCGAAGTATTCAATAGTTTTTTGGTTGAATTTGATTGCGAGTAGTGTCCAATGATTACCGCCATCATGTATTGGGATTAGCAAATTGTTCAATTGAAAAATGTTTCGGCCAGGGACTCGTCTCGAAAAATTCCTTACATTATTATAATTGTAGTTATTATTCTGTAAAAGTTGTATGAAGAAGAAACTGTTATAACAGTAAAGATTTTGTTGAGCTGGTATCATGTTCCTGTCTCGTTTGTTTCTATCTTGGATGATAGACATGAAAATGTTTATTACTTCGTCTTTGAGCCAGGCCTTCGGCTGTAGCGATTTCATGTTCCCTCTATCAATGGAGTTATTACCTACTCTGGATAAGATTTCGCTGTCAGGGCCCTCAAAAATACCCTGTGGTTTGGACAATTTCTTTATCGGACGAGCTCGCGTGTTATGGATGTCATTGGTAGTGCATACATTCTGTGGTTGAATTGTGGTTGATTTCTTCCTTTTTTGTTGTTGTATGTCCCTATTTGTATTGCTAACTTGAATCTCTGCAATATCCGATTTAAGGGTAAATCCTGTTCGAGGTTTGTCTTTAAAGCTATTTTGGGACTCTTTATGTTGTGTTTGAGTGGAGAGCAGACGGGGTGACGTTGTATGTGGATGGGTTGTTTTAGCAACCTTAGAAAAAGCTTGTTGTGTCGAGTTTAATGTTAACGTTGAAAGTGCTATGCGTTTCGTCCATTCATTTGTTTCTCCCTTTCTATTGTTATTGTTCGTCGATGGCTCGCTATTTTTTTTCCCCTTTTTTTGCTTGTTTGCTATATTGATTAATTTCACCCTTCTATTCTTTCTTTTCCTGTTTTTATTCCCTGATCCTTGTGGTATTATCGTTTTGGTTAGGGTTATTTTTGAAAAGAGTATATCACATTTCCATATCTCTTTAATTGAAGAATATGTTTTGTAAGATACTTCACGACAAAAGTGAGGTGATAATTCCAGGGTGGAGATTGGTACTTGGCTCGCTTCATGCAGTGTGACATCCCAAGGGATTGCTTCCTTTTCTGCAATGCTTATAATTAAGCAAGCGGTTACGACTCTAGGGCCACATTCTAACTCATAGAGGGGTTTGCAGTGAGGAAATGTCCAGTCAATGCTCCTATTGAAAATGTGAGTAGATTGAATTATCGACATTTCATTTATCTGATTTTGTACATTTATTTCATTCTTTGGGTCTAAGATCCAGCCTTTGTAATGGTTTATGGATGGAGATTTTCGTTTGATTACAATCATAGTGATCCATCGACCATGGTGAAAAGATCCAGTGTATACTGGGAAAATGTAGGTTCCTATATCCCTGCGTCTCGCATTTTTAGAGGAAAAGTTGATTCGTTCCGGTATACGAATATTAGTAGACTTATTGTTATTGTAAACGTGAGATATGAAGTTGGAGTTTGCTATATGTATCTCGTTTGTGGATATTTCACTAATTTTACCCAATAAAGCATTCAAGATTGTGCTTCTCATTCTGTTGTTCTGTAATCTTATTTGTTCTATTTGTTTCTTAGGTATATCATCAGTAGTTCCATGATGGTTTTGAACTTCTGGATGGAAAGATGCTTTGTCGTGCCGATAATTTTCTGGGACCTTAGTAATTGGTGGATTTGCTTTTAGTGTTGATAATACTGGTGAATCGCTGTTTGGTTTAGGTATATCCATAGCGTTGGTAGTTCTGGAATCAATGGATGAATTTTCTTTTTGGTATGACAAAGAGTTAATCTTTTTCTTTTCCTTTTCCTCGTCGTTAATTTTTGTTCCTAACATGTTTTCACTATTTTTCGGTTTTCCCTTTAGTTTCCGTGGGGATTTGCATAGTTGAAATTCGTTATTTAAGTTTGAGATTATTAGAGGAGATGTTGTTTCCGGATTAAACTTAGGGTGCTCTTTCTTGTATCTTTTTGGGCTTGGAGTTATAATACTTTCACTCTTTGTTCGGTCCAAATTGCTCTCTTTCGAATCTCTAGTGCTTTGTCTATGTTGATGAATAGAATTGGTGAGTAAGCATTTGGGGCAATTTGAGAATTTGTTGGTTGCGTCCTCTTTACATTGGCTACATAGCAGAGCTGGGACCGATGATTTCGGTGAGTGGCGCAGTGCCAATATTGTAAATTGGAGTGGTTTCTTAGCTCCTGGTTTTATTCCTCTTCCATTGTGTGATTTGCAGTTTTTTTCCGTGAGCCAAGGTTGCATTTCTCCAAAGTTCTTGAGGAGGATGGCCATGAATGAATATAAAATTTTATTTATATTTTCTTCAGATGATATTAAATTGGTGATGATGTAGCATGTTGGCCTATCCATGTCTAGTATTTTACCCAATATAATATCCTTTCTTCTTTGTGCAGTTTCGTGAATCCTGCATCTTTGGCATATCCTGTGTGTGATCCTTATTGAATTTGGGGTTTTCATTTTTTGTGATTGATCCTCCTTCTTTATAATAATTTTACAAGTTGGGCCTTTACACGTTTTTGTATATAGTTTAGACAATTCCTCATTTTCTTTGGATAGTAAATCTGCTTGCAATTTTTCGAAGTTTCTTTTGCATTCTTTTTTAGAAGGTATATCAAATTTTATCCTCAGATTTTTTTCCCTTTCCTTCGTTAGAGTTGAGGTTATTCTATGTATACCTATCCCTCTTCCTTTCAGGATATCTCGGATCCTGTACCAAATTTTCATATTCACTTCAGTATGTGAGTTGGCTAAGATGCGATCGTTTATCTTTGTTGCTTTGAGGAAAGATTTGATATTGTTTTGGAGCGCCTTGGGTATGATACCTAGGCCTATGGCATCTGTTGCCCCCATATTACCCTCTTCTATTGCACCGTCTGGAAGAGCTGTTCGGAAACCTAGTATGCATTGCAATATGTTGACTTTTTTCTGTATACCATCTTCTATATTATCTATACGCAACAATTTACACCAGTTTTTCATTGTTAAATAATTTGGTGCAGTGATGGTGTTCACATTTCCTGGAGGGAGGTCCGGCATATCTTGTTCAAGTTTTCCCTCATCCTGTAACTCTTTAGATCGCAGAAGTTTGTTAATATTGGATAAAAAGAGTATAGCTTCTTTTTTCCCTCTTAGTTCTCCAATGTTGTTCCATATCTTTCTTAAGTTATTTTCTATCCAGTCATTTATATCGTTCCTAAATTTTTGTATTTTTTCATTGGTGCAAAAATGAGTGAAATGTCTTCTGTTACCTCTTTTATGGTACAACTGCGAGTTGTCTTTTTGATTGTGTTGGTCCTTGCATATTTGACATTCAAGAATGTCCTTATTATGTTTGATAAGGTTTTTCGTGAGGAGTAGTTCGTAAAATCTCGTCTTCGCTAGTTGTTTTGGACATTTCTCCTTATCCATGATGTTGAGGGCTAAATACTGTTTGCACTTATAACATGCTCTAGTATGTGTAGGCGTTAAATTGGATAGATACCTTCTATGGCTTGATGATCTAGCCAAGTCTCTTGGAGTTATATCTGCTGAGGGGGCCAGTCTAGCTATGAAGCCTTGAAATTCTCTTTGTTGGAAGCGTAGTATTCTCTCATTTTCTAATTTGGATGATAGAAAGTCGCTTAGATTTTTATCTATTAACTTCCCATCAAATAGAATGTGGAATCTTAGATTGTTCAATGGGATATGTAAATCTTTTGGTATATTGAAAATTTCGTAATTGTATTTGTCTTCACATTTCCGTATTGCAAAACTAGCCCCTTCATCAGCCCAATAATTCGCGTTTAAAATTGCAATGTTAGGAGTTAAATTGGGGTATCTTCTCTTCTCACTTCTTATATCGCTGCCGTCGCTGTTTAATTGATGTGAGTCCACTTCGATTATTGTTCTCAACTCATCGTGGTCCTTGTAGTTTGGTTTCCAAAGACTATCATCTATCTCGGTCCATTCATCCATTTTTTTAATAAAAGCAGCATTTCGTCTTCGCAATTTACTAAAAAGTATATCATTTTCATTATGTTGGGCGGGATTCCTAACTGTCTTTCGATTATCGATATTGTTTTGCAGGTTTGTATTTTTGTTTCTCCAAAGATTAATGTGATAAGAAGCCCGTGATATTAGTGTCTTGCCTAGACCGCCATATATTTTCCTTATTTTGTATCTTTCCGTTGTGTTGTCGCAGTGATCTCTTAACTCGATCATACGTTTGCGCACTGAATTAGAATCCATGACTACAATGCGAGGAAGGTCGCCTGGTAGGCATTCTTCCTGCATGCAAAAGGCTAAAAGCTCTGCATGACCAATGTCCACCTCTGTGGCTCCTATGTATGCTGGTAGAACGCATGTTCGTTGAAGGATTGGTAATACTTCCCTATCCTGCCACTCTCCCGACTCGATAGATTCATTTGGTTTTATTTGGAGAAGACACCAGGTTATGGATGCAGATGCTATATTATATTTGTTTCCTTTTGTATCATTCTTTTTTAAGCCACCATCCGTAGAGATGATAAGTGGACTTTTTGAATTAAATATTTTTACCAATGCATCGCCATATTTGTCGTGACCACACATGTTCCCTTTATACCAGGATATATGATTTGCTGGTATTATTCGCACCATATGACGAACTATCACCCATATATCCTCGAAGGTTGCGCATTGCAAGGTTGAAATTTCATCTGATCTACAATCCGTGCAAGTCCAATTTGAGCTGTTTTTTGGGTCTATGTCATTTTCCTCCCTAATCCATTCCTGGAATTCAAATAATCCGAAGTTATCTTGAATTCGTTGTGATATTGATTTATCCCAAATCGATTCCAGAAACTGTAGTGTATGAATTAATTTCTTGTTTTTGGTGCGTTTTTTAAATTCATTAACTGTGTCTGAATCTTTGAATTTTATATAATTTGAAATGAAGTTATGCATTCTCCCTCCATACACAAAGTCTACCAAGTCGTTATGTTCCTCTCCTAGCATAGGCTCTTTTAATTTGTTAAAATCATCCTGGCCAATTGGTACTTTGTTATTCCACACCCGTACTTCTTCCAACAAATAATTTAATATTCCATCTTCATTGTCTCTTAAGAATATGCCAAAATGAGCGAGTTTAACGATTGCATCCGATATGTGGTTGAATGAGTTGCACGATCTCTTTTTTGGACTAAAGTACCTGGTATGAGCAGACAGTCTCCCTCTAGAACCTTCCGATTCTACCCCTGATGAATTCAGGATTACTTCCAGCTCCCTGGCTATGGCAAGTACATATGTATCCACAAAAGATTTTATACCAAATCCAAATTTCTGTTCGGTGATGAACATATGTATGGAGCTATCGTGCTTGCTCAAGCCTTTTCTCTTCCTCAAATTTTGAATTAGTAACCTATCGCATTGTCGAAGGTCTTTGATTCTTAGGTTGGACGGGAGCGTTGCGTAGGAGTGTAGGGAGTTCAGAAGCATATTGCAGCTGTGCCTTTGAGGATTGTCCTTTAAATTTTTGATTTTCAGATCCGATATTTTTGCCTTTATATTCCCTATAATTTTCTTTGCCGAAGCAAATGTGTTTCCTTGCGTATCCATGGTTAATCCAAGATGTTTGATTTCAGTGAAATTCCCCGAAGTTTCTATTATGATTTCTCCTTCTGGACCATATGATACTTGGACTGGGCCGTCCATATTTTGGTCTAGCTTTATAGCCTCTTCCTTTTTAAGATACATTATTATTTTTATTTCTTCGCGAACCGGTTTATCTTTAGCGAAGCTCCAAGCAACACTGAAAAATCTGATTATTTTTTTTGCTTCTTTTGCCGGTATATTAAATAGATATATAATACATTTTGCTGCGTTTCTTCCTAGCTTGCACACAATCGAAAAGTCTCCTGTCATATCTAATTTTTTCTGTATGATTGCAATTAGTTCGCCTGTGTTTTCGTCCCATAAGAACACTAAATTATCGTCACTGTAGCCAGCCTCCCCAACTGCTACTTCACCATCTTTTTTATCTACTATAGCAAATTTATAGTCTGTGTTAAATGTAGTTGCCTTTTTCCACATGTTGTGGATGTTCATTATCACCAAATTCGCCGCCCTGGGGGAGTCTGGGTTACCTTGTTCTAATCCACACTCGAAAGTAGAAAAAATGGTACCTTTAATTGTTTGGATTAACACCCTTTTGAAAGACATACTGGAACCCTTAAATTCGACATAGCCTTGCGCAGGGAAGCCCGCTTTCAGCATGGCGTTCAGAATAACCTCCGCTGTGAGACGATCAAAAAATTTTTCGATATCTTCCATAATTAAGGCACACATTTTCCCTGATTCTATACAATCCTCCCTGGCTGATAGTTCGATGGATACCAGCGAAGAACAACCTTTGCCTTTTCTATAGGCCGTCACTGCGTCGTGGAGATATTTAGCACGTTCCATAGCAGCTGATGCATGTTTGGAGAAAATTCCGTTGACAAAACAGAATAGATCGTCACATACCGAAAGAGGTCTGTATTGGTTGTTTGTATCCGGTTTGGGTATAGGTATCCTGGATAAAACATTGATATTTTTTGGAATTATCCTCGTTATCATTATTAATTTTACTAGAAGAAGCAAAGATTGTGCCCAACATTTATGCATTCTGCCTATCACTGCTATATAAAAGTTATCATGCCTTGCTTTGTTTGGTATTGAATAGATTGCTGTCCAGAAGTCGTCCTCTATAAAAGTATTATCTAAATCACCGGTGGAATTGATAAGGTAGAAAGGATAATTGAATTCCTTGTTATGTTGTTTAGGGTGTCGGAATTCGTTTGCAGTATGTTTGCCATGCGCTTTTATTATTCTTTGTATTATATCTTCACTTAAAGACTCATTTGGATGTATCACATCTTTTATATCTTTTCTTGAGAATTCCTTGTCTGGAAAAGTTCTTAAGCCCCTAATACCTAAGGAGCCCTCCTTAACAAGTTCGGCAAAAAAGCATGATTTTTTCGCCAGTGATGGTTTCATCCACTTGTCATGATAATTCTTTGTAGCAATTAGTTGTTCTTTTACGCTGGTGCATTGCCTATATTTTTGTTCCTTTTCATCATAAATTAAATCGTGAACCGCAGGAGCTTCGCGTACCTTCGGTTTTAAGACGTTTGTGAGTGCACTCATATTATTTGTTTCACAATAATAGTTTAATTTGTCATGCTTGTACACTCTTTGTTTCCAATATAGTAATCTTCGTAATTTGCGTAAGTCCGAGAGTGCGTTATTAATTGCGATGGGCATATTGATAAGTTGTGTTTCATCCGCTGTATTAATTCTTCCGGCCCAATTCTTGCAACATCGTAAGTTGTTTTTCCAAGCCTTTAAGTATTTTGTAATCGTCCTAGGATCCCATGGGTTGACATTATCGTCATTGCATTTGCGAAGAATGTTTTTACATGATGCTTCTAACATTAATTCGTTCAATTTGTCAATATCTTCTGGCTCAGCATACATTAGAAAATCACCGCCTCTAGAATGCAACGTATGTCCATATGTCTTGTCTGTAGATAGATCATTCTTTTTTCTTGCATGCCTTATTGCGTCTGTGTGTTTTAACCATCCTTCATACTCTGTTTCCAGGTCAAGTACAATGCCCTGAACTTTATCCTCTAGTTTCTTATATTTTAATAAGTTAATGATTTTTTTCTCTATATTTGGAATAGGATCTTGTTCTGATTTCTTCCTATTTGTAGAGTTTGTAGTATTATCTTTTTTATGGGAAATCGTAGATACAGCAGGAGTGTTTATGTTCTCAACAATGCTATAATCCATATCAGGGTCGTTTGTTACCGTATTAGGTATGTTTTGAAATTGTGAGGGTTTGTGATTGTTTATATTGTAACGGATATTGCTCTCTAGGTTTATACTTTGTTGAATGCTTTTGAGTCTTTGAATAGTTCGATTTACTGCTTTGATCGTCAGTCTGATTTTGGATGTGATCGGAAGTGTATTAAAAACTTTTGTGCAACCAGACTTTGCAAGATTTTTCCTATTAGAACTTGAGGTTTTTATATTATTGGACTCAAAGTCAAGTTCTAGAATTTCCATCATGTTCGTGATTGAGGTTTTATAGGAAGTGGATATTTCTTCTAATAGATCTCCTTCTTCTTCGCTTATCTTTAGAAGATTGTTGTTCTTACCATTTTGTCCTGTTTTTACGCTTCTATACCATAGTTTATTTAATAAGTCCGATATTTTCTTATCTATTTTTCCTTTATGATCTAAAGTGAAGTCTGAATCCGGAGCTGTGATATTTTGAATTTTTTCCCAAAGAGCTTTTTGGTCCATAAGCTTTTTGCATTTGAAGCCTGAGTCATCGAATTTGCCAATTTGCTCCTGTTTGCCTGTCCTTTTTAATGGAATGGAGAAAATTTCGTTATATCTGAATGCTATTTTACTTGCACATTCTCTTTCTTCATCTAACGTATATCTAGTGAATGTCGTTGTTAATAGTGAATGGTCAGAATTATAGAAGAGATTCCCTAGTTCTTTTTGTATGTTCCCCGAGAAATTCCAGATATTATTGTCTATTTTTTTAGGAATTAATATGTGATCAATTCCTCTTGATCCGAGTCTGCCTTGGCGCGTCCAATAATGTAAGTTGGAATTTTCTCTATCGTGTCTCACAATTGAGTAGTGAGAGTCATTAAATTCTTGGATAATTCCATTTTCATCTAACTCTTTTCTGAAATTGCCTAAGTTATCCAAATTTGATGTACTCCATGTTTCTTGTAGGTCGCCTAATATCACTATTATCATACTTGGGTATTTTTTTGTCCAGGTATTATAAATTCTTCGAATTTTGGTTGTAGTTTCTATTCTTATTTTCTTTTTGCTTAATCCATTAGCTAGTGTATTTTCACCTCCCGTAATTGCATATATAGATATAATTCCTATAGATTGGGTAGCGGATATTTTGAATGGAATGGCCATGATTCTCCCTTCTTGGTAGCATTGAAGATCCTCTAAGTTTTTACCTCCCCATTTCTCTTCATCGATTATAAGAACTTGGTGTTTTGATTCAAATGCTTTGAAGTATGCAGAATTGAGATTTGAAATTCTGTAAGAACTCCAGGCTTTATCGTTAGTTGTAAATGAGCCGAAGGGTTCCTGTATTGATAAAAGACTTAAATTGGCCTTAAGCATCAGCTCCGCTGAGCACTCATGACTGTAGTGCTTATTAATGTTAAATGTACCAATTGTATCTAACATATATTGTACTTTTGCTTCTTTATCCTGATCTGCTTTAGAGGTTGAATATTCATTGTCGTCTTCTTCACAATAAGTAGAATCGCTTTCATCGCTGTGAGAGGTTATTGATAAAGAATCTTCAGACCAGCTTTCCCATGTGAACGTGGAATACGAGGAATGGGTGGTTATTGAATCATATGAAGAATCACTTGAGTAGTAATTTTCACTTAAAGAATCTTCTTCATGTAAATTGCAACTTTCGTGTTTATTTTTGTCGCGGCGAAGCTTTTCGTTAATATCCTCCTGACAATGGGAACGTTGGGTGGGATTGTCATTTGATTCTACGTTGGAAAAGTTGAATTCCAGTTTTTTCGGGGTAAAATGGTTTTCGGAATGCATATGATCCGAGTTATCCTCCAGGTATTCAAACGACATATTACTGTCTAAAGATTCCCTAGGAGCTTCTATTGGTGCAGCCTTGCTGTATTTATTTTCATTGTTAACACTGTCAATAAATTCATAAGACAATTTACCATCCTCTGGTACGTCTTCCAGGTATTCGAAGGACATGTTACTGTCCATAGATTCTCTAAACGATGATATTTTTTGATCGTGTGAGGAATGATCATTTATGTATTCAAAGGACATATGACTGTCCAAAGATAATCTTATATTGTCGAGGGATAGGTTATCATTTTCGGACATGGTGAAAGGATTATTATTCTATGGATAAGGATGAGAGGGATGATGATTCCGTATTATTGCAGTTCAAGTATGTATCAATAGCTGGAGATAGAACGGTGGAGGTATGTGGGAATGGTTCTTCCTCAAATAAAACAGGTGTTTGAATGGAACGGTCTGATGCTTGAGGTTCACTTCCTGTTTCTGTTTGATGGTTATGTAGTCCCTGGGCTATGAAAAGAAATTCTTGATCGGTTAGGCCTCGAGGTAAGTTAAATTCTTTTTCGAAATATGATTTAAAAGAAGCTTGTGTTGTTGCATAAAATTCCTTTAGGGCGATGCCTAGGATGGGGGACTGGTTGCAACTTTGTACAATCTCTTCAGTTGTTTCTATGCAGACTAATTTTTCGTGTGAAAGGTAGTCTATGCTTTTTGCAAGGTTGATTACTAGTGATAACGATATGATGATTTTTTCTGCAGCTTTGTCTAAGGGAATATGATTATCCGGTAAGAGGAGATCCCTGTGAATTAATTTTTGTTCGATACAAAAATCAAAGAAAGCAGAATATTTACTATTCGCTTGTGTTTTATACTTGATCCACAGATCTACTGCTTCTTGTTCGAAGAAGTTGATTGAAGGTGTGTAGGTTAACGTAGAAATAGCTGCCGGGAATCTTTGGACTTTGTAGAAGAGGTGTGCCAGTTTCGGATCTCTCACGAACGCCTTTAACAATTTAGGGGCTGGGTTGAAAAAAGAAGGGATTGATTCCAAGATTGACATATAATATAGGTTAGTTATTTTTAATCTTAGAAGAAGGTGGTGCTTTAGTTAGGACAGAGATTGTAGTTCCACCAAAATTTCTGGATAATGTTGAAATTGCAACTCTTTTCTTAGAATTCGACGAGGTCTTCCAGGTTGTGGATGTGTATATCCGCTAAAAAGTAAGACAGGGCCACTCTTACTTTTTTATCTTTTTTTATGGCTGCTTCTACCCAAGGATTCTCTGATGCAGGAAGGAGGAGAAGTTCGCCTGCCAGTTCCAATGTTTGACAAATATTCTGGAATTCCTTAGAGAGCGCAAGTTTACTTGTTGCTTCTTCCAATACCCAGAAAGAATTCTTTGAGTTTTCCTGGAGGATTTGGAAGTATTTTTCGATGTTTTGCAAAAGATGTATTGATTCTACTTTTCTCAGCAGTGCCAGGTGGTGCGTTTGAAGGTGTAGAATAAGGTCTCTCCAAATGTTCCTGATTATGCTACACAGAAAGTTGTAAGTTCCTCTGCAATTGTACCCAGCTATAGTCTGTTCGGCAAAATGTAAAAGGTTGCAGAATTTATCTAATTGCTCGTCTTGTTCAAACAATGTAATTCTATTGGACCAAAGTTGAATTTCTTCTTCGTCTAAAATGATATGCATTTAGAAACAGTAAGGCTTATCTATTTCTTCCCCAGGTTGGATATGTTGGAGGATTCCACGATGGTTGTGGGGGTGCTTCTGATGTCCAATTTCTTCTTCCCCACGAAGGATACGAAGGTCTTGTCCAATTCCTGTTGATAGGGGGTCTTGGGGGGGGTGGTTCTTCTGGTATCGTATGAGTGATGTTGTAGTATAACTCTCTTGATATAGTTGTGTTGGATATGGGAATTCTTCTTGTAAATTTAAATGGAGAAAGGACGTGATTGTTGAGGAATTTCTTTAAATTTTTTGAATTGGAGATGTCAGAATTTGTAAAATCTTCTGGGTTTTCTATGATTATCTCGGTGATCAATTGAGGAAAATTACGATATTTTATTAGGACGTTGTCTAGGATGTCTAATTTTTCTTGGTGTAGACTCTTGTAATTACTCAAAAGCCAAATCGAGTTAATAAGAGAATTTGCGAGCTTTAATTGGTCGTAACGGATAGCAATTAGTTTTCCTTTATCGTAGTTTTTTTCTTCTTGTTGGTCGTTTGATTCAATTACGCGTAGGTTTAAGAGGCAGATGTATAGTTTGAAAAATCTATACTTTACCGTATCGCTCCAGTTGAGGTATAATAGATTCGCTGTCTTATTTTCTTCGTATTTGCGTCTTATGGGTAGGTCTTCCGGGTAAAAGAAATCGTTTTTGCGTAATTGACCTAAGTTTTTTTCCGCTTGCTTAGGGAATTGAACTGCTAAATATTCGCCAATTTGAGAGAGAATTGTATTATGACCAGGCATGCACTTTTTGGAAGCTACGAAAAGTTGAAGGATTTTTGTGGGACTTGGAGCGGTCTTGCGTGCGTGTGTTGAATTAAAAGTAATCTCGGAAAGATATTTTTCAAAAGTGCGTCAGTCGAATGATTCCCTAAGTATCTATTTTTTTTTGCAGCTGTCGGAGATCTACTTAGAAAAAACCAGATTTTAATCGTACAAAGTGAATGGGGACTTTCTGAAGTGAATCGGATGGAATCTTGGTGAAAGTGCGCGGGAGATAGAATTATAAAACGATCCGTAGAACTTCGTAGGATCAGGTACTTGAGGGACGATTGAAATAAAGGTATCTTTTTTGGCGGTCTTTTTAAGAGGAAGTAAGGTCAAAATGGCGGAATTGATAACGAGTTGCGGTCGATGTTGTATTCCAAAAATCAGATGGGCCTTGTTATGTCCTTTGATTGTCCTGAAGAGTATGCTTGAGGAGTTATTCGATTGGAAGTTTTGATTTACGGTCAGTAATGAGGATTGAAGATGCAGTTTTTCAGTGATCGGGAAAAGGTAGGCGAAAATGGCCAAAAAATTATTGATCGTGAAATAACTTTTGAGTTGTTCGAAGGATTTGTTTGAAACTTCACAGTCTGTCTCGTCTGTAAAAAAGGAAACCAAAGTGATGTTGAATGTAAGAATTGGAGATCGGTAGCTTAAGATGTGCCGTCGATGTGATTTTCCGCCATGGAGGGGGGTTGAAATTCCTTAGCGCGTAGTTTTTTTGCAGAATTCTATTGTAAAAGAC
>Ga0209092_10003398_pt1 | contig 13838 bp, 10 predicted proteins | sample FraStrMetagenome_FD_187446 | JGI IMG/M metagenome (GOLD analysis project Ga0209092, IMG submission 187446) | Marine eukaryotic phytoplankton communities from Arctic Ocean - Fram Strait ARC3M Metagenome (SPAdes) (version 2) | ecosystem: Environmental > Aquatic > Marine > Oceanic | place: Fram...
GGCGATGCAAATGGTTTTAGTATTAGTTATCCAGCCGGTACTTTTGGGACTTCTGGTAGTATTGCTGTAACCATTACTGTAGATGGTGATGGCTCTTTTGATGCAGAAAAACAATTGTTTAATGTATTAAAAACAATTGCATCTATGGATTTTCAACTTAATGGTTCTAGTAAAGGAAATGTAGATCTACAGGTTATAGGGGGGGTGCCAGATCGTAACTTTGCAGATGCCAACCATCAGTTTGTATATATACCTGTAACAAGTGCTGGGGGTGAAACTTGGCTAAACAACAACTTAGGCGCACATTATGCAAATCTAAATCACGCAAGTTTTAGCCCTATAAGCCAAGCCAGTGCCAGCACAGATTATAATGCCTATGGTAGTCTATTTCAATGGGGTAGATACAGTGATGGGCATGAGCTAATCAATTGGACCTCAAGCAATGCATCTGATGGTGCAGAGCAGGCTAATATAACAAGTACTGCTTCACCGACGACAACAGTAGGGCATGATGATTATATTACAGGGTCTAATTGGTATTCAGGTACTAGCCCAGGCATAGATACTTTATGGCAAGGGGAGGCTGGGATCAATAACCCTTGTCCACAAGGGTATCGACTGCCTACAGAAGCAGAGTGGATCCTAGAGTATTCAAGCTGGTCTACTACTGCTTTGGCGAGCCCGTTAAAGTTATCTAAAGCTGGCCGCCGTGGCATTACTTCTGGTAGTATAGTAGATCCTTCTGTTCTTCATTACTATTGGACGTCCACTGTGGCGGTCAGTCTCGCGAAGGTCAATGTAATTGTCTTTGCCAGTTCTAATCCCGCAGTTAGTGATTACTCTTTTTCACAAGGGATGCCTGTTCGTTGTATTAAGGATTAATGACTTAGGGTTTTCACCCTTTAAAATTTAAACAGGCTGCCCTAATAGACAGTCTTGTTTTTTTAAAACCGCTTTTTTAAAGAAGCAAAAACAAACAAATAAATGAAACATATTATTTTAACAGTGTTGCTATCCACGAGTCTTGTATTGCACTGTCAAACCCTAAACGGCACCCTAGAGCAACACGCGGGGCAGCAAATAAGTCTAACAGGGTTTCATTATTACCAAAGCTTAGAGTTAAGCAAAACCATTGCAGATAGTTTGGGTCATTTTAGCTTACACTACCCAAAAGAGTATACGGGCATGGCAGTTTTAAAAACCCAAGACAACAGCAGTTTTGTAGTTGCGCTTACAACACAACACATAAGACTTAAGGGCACTCATTTAAAAGAACCCGATAGTATGGTTTTTGAAAATAGCACAGACAATACAAACTTTATGCACTATGCCAAAACCCAGGGTGTGTATGCAAATGCAGCATCTGCTTGGAATTATTTAGAGCAGCTATACCAAAAAGAGCCTTTATTTAACCGCCAAAAACGAATTAAATCAACGATAGTAAAAGAACAGCAGCGACTAAAAACCGAAGATGAAGACTTTATAGCAAATTTAGACAAAACAAGCTATGTTCGTTGGTTTATTCCATACCGTAAACTACTGCAAGAAATGCCAAGTGTTGCTAAAAAAGAGCCGCAGCGGATCCCAGAATTGCTCCAACAGTTTAGAACGACCAATTTTAATCACCCTCACTTTAAAACGAGTGGTTTGTTTAAAGAATTAATAGAAGGCCATTACATGCTTTTAGAAAATATGGGACAGCCTTTAGACAGCGTATATACCCAAATGAATATAAGCACACAGCACCTTATAGATAATTTACAAACCAATGATAGCTTGTTAAATGCAGTAGGTGACCAACTATTTAACTATTTAGAAAAGCGTAGCTTGTTTAAAGCCTCCGAGTATTTATCGGTAAGTTTATTAAATAATATCCAATGCGCATTAGAGGCCAATTTGATAGCAAAATTAGAAAGTTATCGCAAACTTAAGGTAGGTGCAATCGCACCAGATATTAGCATACAAAACACCAGCAAATTAAGCGCAATTAAAACCAATAAATTAGTAGTTTTTGGAGCCAGTTGGTGTCCAACCTGTAAAAAAGACACCTCAGAACTATTAAAATATTATACAAATTGGAAAGCCAAAAATATAGAAATCGTCTATATTTCAATCGATACAGACAAAACAGCTTTTGAGTCAGCCTATAAAAGTATGCCGTGGCAAAGCTATTGCGATTATAAAGGGTGGGAAACCCAAGCTGCGAAAGATTATTATATCTCAGGAACCCCAAGTTATTTTTTGTTAGAAGCTACTAATAAAATATTGCTACGCCCCAACTCACTCGCACATGCTAATGCTTGGATAGTACAGAATTTATAAACAAAGTGATAAAGTATCGAAAACGAAGTTTTAATACTTTTGGACTAAGAAATTAGAGCCTAGCGTCAAGAGTTATAAATCAGCAATGAGCAACCAAACCAATCATAAACGGCATTGCGGCACATTCAAGCGCATCAAAAAATTAAATACATTCTTCCCAAGCAAGTATAGCACTGCATTATAATTAATTGTAAATTTGCTGCATGCATTCAGCATCTAAAAACAATAAAAACACAAACATGAAAACAGTCGTTGTGGGACTCTCAGGGGGTGTAGATTCTAGTGTTGCGGCCTATTTGCTAAAAGAAGAAGGTTACAATGTAATCGGTTTGTTTATGAAAAATTGGCATGATGATTCTGTGACTATTTCTGATGACTGTCCCTGGTTAGACGATAGTAATGATGCCATGCTTGTGGCTGAAAAATTAAACATACCATTTCAAACAGTAGATCTTAGTGTAGAATACAAGGATAAGATTGTTGACTATATGTTTAAAGAATATAAAAATGGACGGACGCCCAATCCAGACATTCTTTGTAATCGTGAAATTAAATTCGATATATTTCTTAAAATAGCATTATCACTAGGAGCAGACTTTGTCGCTACTGGTCATTACTGCAGAAAGGACACCACCACTTCAGCCAATAATTCTTTTGTGTATCGTCTGCTTGCGGGGAAAGATTCTAATAAAGATCAGTCCTACTTTTTGTGTCAATTATCACAAGAGCAATTGTCAAAAACATTATTTCCTATAGGAGAACTAACCAAACCAGAAGTGAGAGCGATTGCCACAAAGCAAGATTTAGTAACGGCTGATAAAAAGGACTCACAAGGATTGTGTTTTATAGGAAAAGTGCGATTACCTGATTTTTTGCAACAACAGTTAGAACCTAAGGAAGGACAAATTATCGAAATTCCAGATAGTTTTGAATCGTATTCAGTTAATCAACCTGAGTTTCAATCTATTCAAGAAGAATTAGCTTTTAGAGCTATGAAAACCAAATATACCCTATCAGATGGCGCTCTAGTTGGAACGCATCAAGGGGCCCATTATTTCACCAAGGGCCAGCGAAAAGGCTTAGCCGTTGGAGGGACTGTAGAACCGCTTTTTGTGATAGAAACAGATGTGGTTGATAATATTATTTACACTGGTCAAGGGAAAAATCATCCTGGACTTTATAAATCTGTACTTTTAGTACAGTCATCAGAAATCCACTGGGTTCGTCCCGATTTAGCGATCGATTTAGGCGGTTCCTTAAAAGTGATGGCTCGGATTCGCTACCGACAGGAATTAGAGTCGGCTTGCTTGTATGCCACATCAGATGGACTATATGTTGCTTTTGATTCGCCACAGTCTGCGATTACCGAAGGCCAATTTGTAGCTTGGTATTTAGGGGATGAATTAGTGGGGTCTGGAGTAATTTCTTAGATTGGTGTTTATTAACAAATTGTCTTATGAAAACGCAACTTTTTTTAGTTACTTTTTTACTATATCATTTTACAGTGATTGCGCAAGAAGACGCCTGGGTTTATTTTACAGATAAACCAAACGCAACAGCTCAGCTTTCAAATCCTAACAGCATTTTATCTTCGGCAGCAATTGCACGAAAAATGACTCACTCTATAGTAATAGATGAAAGAGATGTTCCAGTACATGAGCCGTATATAACACAAATAAAAGCTTCTGAAGGCGTCACTTATAAAGCCAAGTCCAAGTGGTTTAATGCGGTACACGTAAGAGGTACAGAAACGGATATTAATAGTTTATTGACACTGGACTTTGTGGATTATATTACTTTTGCAAATTCAAATTTAAACTTTCGAACACTGCCGTTCCAAGATAAATTTGTAATGGAATCTAATCGTACTGATTTTACTTACGGAACATCACAAAACCAAATAGAAATGCTTCATCTAGAGGAGTTGCATTTAGCAAATTATACAGGAGAAGGTGTTTTAGTTGCGGTAATAGATGCGGGCTTTACGAATGTGAATACAATGGCAGGTTTTGAGCGTTTGCGTACGGCTGGAAATTTAATGGGAGGGTACGATTTTGTAAATAAAACAGCGGATATTTATAATTCAACAGCAAGTCAACATGGCACGCAAGTATTGAGTACAATGGCAGGGTTTGTCCAGGATGAATATGTGGGTGCGGCACCTGATGCTCGTTACTACCTGTTTTTAACAGAAGACGTGACATCAGAAAACCCCGTCGAAGAAAGTTATTGGGTGGAGGCTGTAGAACGTGCAGACAGTCTAGGAGTCCAGCTAATTAACACCTCTTTAGGATATAAAAATTTCGACAATTCGAATTATAATTACACAGATTCCCAATTGAATGGGACGACTACTTATAGCTCTAAAGGAGCCAATATTGCTTTTGAAAAAGGCTTAATTTTAGTAAATTCTGCAGGTAATTCTGGTGCATCTGGAATTAGTACTCCAGCCGATGCTGCAGGTGTTTTAACAGTCGCTGCTGTAGATGCAGATGAAAACTATGCGTCGTTTAGCTCTCAGGGAAGTGCATTTCAACTCACTCAAAAACCAGATGTAGCCGCGCGTGGATCTGGTAGTTTTGTGATTACTAGTGAGGATCAAATATCTCAATCAAATGGGACGTCTTTTAGTTCTCCTATTTTAGCGGGAGGCGTTGCTTGTCTCGTTCAAGCATTCCCAGAGGCTACAAACGTGGAAATTATAAACTATGTTCGTGAATCAGCCTCGCAATTTATGAATCCAGATTTTTTTATTGGCTATGGAATTCCAGATTTTCAAACCGCTTTGACCTTAGGGATCAAAGATCAATTATCTAAACAACTAGATTTTGAAATTTTCCCCAACCCAGCCCAATCAACGATAGTTGTTAAATACCCATATTCGATGACTAATGCCTTGGTTTCGATTCATACTATTTTAGGTCAGTTAGTATTTGAAAGTGAACTTGAAAGTATGAAACCTCTCAATATTGAAGCGTTATCAAAGGGACTTTATTTATTAACAATCCACACAGAAAACCAAAAATCGTCGGTATTTAAAATCATCAAAGAATAAATGCAAAATATAATTACTAAGCTTTTTAATATTCAATACCCAATTGTTCAAGCGGGTATGGTTTGGAATAGTGGCTGGAAATTGGCATCTGCATCTAGTAATGCCGGTATTTTAGGCTTAATTGGTGCGGGATCAATGTATCCCGATGTGTTAAGAACTCATATACAAAAATGTAAAATAGCTACTGACAAGCCTTTTGGAGTCAATGTTCCACTGTTATATCCTAACATTGAGGCGTTAATGCAAATTATTGTTGAGGAGGGTGTTAATATAGTTTTCACATCTGCGGGCAACCCAAACACTTGGACGCCCTGGTTAAAAGAACGGGGGATTACTGTTGTACATGTGGTGAGTAGTTTAAAATTTGCTTTAAATGCTGAAGCTTCTGGAGTGGATGCAATTGTTGCTGAAGGTTTTGAAGCCGGTGGTCATAATGGCCGTGACGAAACAACCACCTTGACTCTGATTCCAATGATACGTGCAAAGCTTCAAATCCCTTTAATCGCAGCTGGTGGAATTGCAACCGGAAATGGGATGCTTGCAGCGATGGCCTTAGGAGCCGATGGTGTTCAAATTGGAAGCCGTTTTGTAGCAAGTGTGGAGTCCTCTGCACATATAGCTTTTAAAAAAGCTGTACTTTTAGCTAAAGAAGGCGATACACAGTTAACTCTAAAAGAATTAGCGCCGGTTCGTTTACTAAAAAATAAATTTTACCATGATATAGAGTCGCTGTATCGCACATCACCATCCGATAAAGATTTAAAAAAGCTTTTAGGCAAAGCACGAGCCAAGCGCGGCATGTTTGAAGGTGACTTAGAAGAAGGGGAACTAGAAATTGGTCAAATCTCAGGATTAATCGATGATATTGCCCCAGTTTCTGATATTGTGAATTCAATCCTTACAGAGTTTAATGCGTGTAAAACACGCATATCAGTAATAAATATAACCCATACGAATGACCAATAGAGCTACCCAATTACAAGCATTTGATCGCTTATTAACAATTATGGATGAACTTCGTGAACAGTGTCCATGGGATCAAAAACAAACGATGGAAACCCTTCGTCCTTTAACTATTGAAGAGACGTATGAGTTAGGAGATGCTATTTTAGATGCAGATTTAAAAGAAGTTAAAGGAGAGTTAGGAGATCTGTTACTTCATATCGTGTTTTATGCTAAAATTGGCAGTGAAACTAATGATTTTGATATTTCAGATGTGATTAATGGAATTTGTAAAAAATTAATTCATCGGCATCCACATATTTACAGTGATGTAAAGGTTAAGGATGAAGCTGAAGTCAAGAAAAACTGGGAGAACTTAAAACTTAAAGAAGGAAAATCAAGTGTTCTCCAAGGGGTACCTAAAAGCCTTCCTGCCCTAGTGAAAGCGAGTCGAATACAAGAAAAGGTAGCAGGAGTTGGATTTGACTGGGAACATTCGGATCAAGTTTGGGACAAAGTAGAGGAGGAGATAGGGGAGTTAAAAGAAGAGATTTTAAATAAGAATCAAGACGCTATTGAAGATGAATTTGGCGATGTTTTGTTTTCATTAATAAACTATGCTCGATTTCTAAATATTAATCCGGAGAACGCTCTAGAACGCACGAATAAGAAATTTATTAAACGCTTCCAATACCTAGAAAAAAAGGCTAAGGGACTTCAAAAATCGCTTTCTGAAATGACCTTAGCCGAGATGGATGTTTATTGGGATGAAGCTAAAAAGTTATAAATAATTAATTTATAAGTTTTTTTATTTTAGAATATTTCAACTCCCAAACTTTTAAACCTTCTTTGTGTTTACTTATGTTTTTATGAACTTCTTTTACAAGCGGGTTGTCGTCATCAACATTTGAGAAGAACTGCAAGTTGTTTTCAAGTTGGTTTATTTCACTTTTAATTTCGTCCAATTTTTTTCTTATGAAAATCACTTCATTATTAAATAAACGAGAATCTTTAGAAATAGTTTCGAGTTTAAGGCTGTATTTTAAGTTTTCTAAAGCCTCTTTGTCCAGTCCTATTTTTGAATAGAAACTATCAAGAGATTTATAGAATTTACCATCGATAAAACGTTTACTCTGTGTTACATTTCCGATTTTTTTCCATTGACTTGAAAATTCGTTTAGACTATGCATGTTAGCATCTTTGTCGTCGCTTGGCACAAAAGAATTTAAAGTTTCCAGTAAGCTACTCTTTTCTTCAAAGGCTTTAACCTCTTCGTCTGAACCATTATTTTTTTGTTCGTGATAGCGGTCAAAAAATAAATTACAAGCGCCTCTAAAACGCTTCCACAACTTATCACTGTCTTTTCTAGGAATGTGACCAATAGATTTCCAGCGATTTTGAATGTCTTTCATTAAAACTAAAGTCGTTTCTAAATCTAAACTATCTTTGTTTTGTTCGGCAATTTCTACTAATTCTAACTTCTTTCGATAGTTTTCTGACTGGTCTTTCTTTAAAGTTTTGTAGTAAGTGTTTTTGTTTTTATTAAAAGTTCTTACAACATCTTTAAACGCTGTCCATGTTTTTTCGTTTTGTTTTGAAGGGACTTTTCCTGCTTTGAAAAAGGCATCTCTAAGAGCTTCAATTTCTTTTATGTTTGCTTGCCATTCTTTATGAATGACTGTAGTTTTTTCTGAGATGGCTTTAATTTTATCTATGATATCATTTTTGATTATCAGATTTTCATTAAAAGTCTCTTCAAGCTGACCGTAGTAATCTTGACGTTTATCGTTAATCACTTTAGTGGCGGCACTAAATCGGTCCCAAAGTTCATCCTTAAATTCTTTAGCTACAGGTCCTAATTCCTCTTTCCATATTTTATGAAGTGCCTGAAGTTCTCTAAAAGCCCTGTTTAAGTCAGTTTCAGTAGCTAACTCTTCCGTGCTTTGAATTATTTTTTGTTTTTGTTCTAAGTTATGCTTGAAATCTAAATCTCTTAAATCTCTATTTAGGTGCAGAAATCCATAAAATATCTCCACATGGTGCCTGTAATTATTCCAAGTATCGTTGTTTTCCGTTGAAGGAATCTGCCCAGTGTTTCTCCAACGTTCTTGTAAACTTTTAAACTTATTGTATGAAGAGTTAATGTCCCCTTCTACATTAATCAGTCCTTTGATTTCTTCAATTATTTGAAGTCTAATCTCAAGATTTTGGTTTAGTTGTTGGGTTCTGTTTTTTTGAAATGATTGTTGTCTTTCTCTGAAGTCTTTTGATAAATCATTAAACTTCTTCTTAAGAGGACTTGTGAAATTAAAATCAATAACGTTACCACCTTCTGCTAAAAAGGCTTCTTTTTTTTCTGCAATTAACAGAGCGAATTTAGAATTAAAGCTGTTTTTGATTTTATTAATATTGTTACGAGTGGTTTGAGTATTTTCATTACTTAAAAAGGACTCAAATTTATCCACTAGTTCTGCTAAAGATAAAGACTCAAAGTTATCTTCAGAATCAGTTTTTTCCGATTCAATTTTAGTTTCATTAACTTCTTCTGAACTGACCTCTTCTGAACTGACCTCTTCTGAACTGACCACTTCTGAACTGACCTCTTCTGAACTGACTTCTTCTGAACTGACCTCTTCTGAACTGACCTCTTCTGAACTGACCTCTTCTGAACTGATTTCTTCTGAACTGACTTCTTCTGAACTGACCTCTTCTAAAATTTCTTCGGCTGATCCGGTCTCATTTAAAACTTCTTTTGACGAATCTAAAGCTTCTGTGCTTTCTGTTTTTTTGGGAGTGGTGTTTAAATTATCTCCATCTGCATCTTGCAGGTTATCATGCTCTGACATATCTTTCAATGTTTTAGTGTGTTAAATACTCGAGATAAATATAACATTATCCCTTTAATCTACAAATTATCTAATTATTTTAAATTAAGTTATTTATTAAGAGTTCCATATTTGCCAAGATTTTTCAGCTTGAATTTGTAGCATCTCCAATCCGTTTATGATTTTAGCCCCTTTCGATTTTCCTTTTTTTAGAAATGTTGTTTCAGCCGGGTTGTAGATCAAATCAAAGAGTAAATGTTGTTCGTCTATGTCATCATAAAGAATATCTGGGCACTTTTCTATTTCTGGAAATGTCCCTAAAGGGGTGCAGTTGATAATTAGTTTATGAGCCTTCATTTCAGCGGATGTTAATGAGTTGTAGGTATGTTTGATAGCTGTTGAATCTGTTCTAGATACATATTCAAATTTAATACCTAACTCTTTTAAGGCAAAAGCAACTGCTTTTGAAGCGCCTCCAGTTCCTAGGATTAGTGCCGTTTTATGATGTGGTTTTAAATGCGGAACCAGACTTTTTTTAAACCCATAATGATCCGTATTGTAGCCAACTAACTGGTTGTTTACAATTTTAATAGTGTTTACGGCCCCAATTTCTTTTGCTTCTACGTCAATAGAATCTAAGTACGGCAGGATGACTTCTTTGTAAGGAATGGTCACATTGAATCCTGAGAAAGCCTTGCAGTTTTCTTTCAGTTGATTAAATGATTCAATCGTTTCAAGATCGAAGTTGTTGTAAGTACAGTCTAATTTGTTAGTCTCAAATTTTTCTTTAAAATACCCTCTAGAAAAAGAGTAGTCAATGTTTTTTCCTAACAGTCCAAAAATTTTCATATGTGTTGTTTTCGCTTTTTCCCATACCAGTCTAAACTAAGTATAACTCCAATTCCAAAAATAATAAAAAGTATAAGAGAAATAGTATGAATATTAATTTCTGGTAAATAGCGTTGATAGTTTTCTATAATCTGTGCCCCATTAGCATCAATAAGCGTTTCTCCGAAATCATCTTGTTTAAAAATAGTTTTTTTCCAAGGCCAAACCACTCCTAGAGAGCCCGTAATAAAACCCATGATTAGAGCTAATGTGCTATTTTTGTAACGCTTAAGAACGTAGGTTAGAACGTGTGATAGACTAACGAGTCCAATGATGGAGCCTAATGTAAATACCAAAAGGACTTTTAATAACCGCAGGTGTTCTGTGTCTGCAATAAAACCAAAGTCACCAGCCAATATAAATACAAACGTATCAAAAAGCGTGTTTACAGAATCTACAAGTAGCAACACATAATTCCCAAGTAATATGAGTATAAATGAGCCAGAAAACCCTGGTAAAGCCATTCCTGTAACGCTAATTACTCCACAAAAAAATACAAACCAAAGATTGTCGTTTTGCGTAGCGGGGTCTAAAAGACTAATCCCAATGCCTATAGCGACACCAATTAAGGCAGTTAAACTAGTTTTTAGACTCCAAGATTGATAATCGTTATAGATATAAATAACAGACCCGATAATCATTCCAAAAAACACACTCCATACGTAGAGCTCATAGCGCCCGATTAAGTAATCCAGTAGTTTAGAAATGCTGAAGTAGCTCATAACCATCCCTAAAAAAAGTAATGACAAAAAGCGTCCATTTATATATTGATAAAAACTTTTGAAGCGTCCTCGAAAAAATAAGTTTGCCGATTTTGAATTAAACCTTTGTAAGGAATAAATAAACGTTTCATAAAAACCCATGACAAAAGCCACAATCCCGCCAGACACACCAGGAACCTTATTCGCAGCCCCCATGATGATTCCTTTTAGAATCAATGATAATGAGTTAGATTTTTGGTACTTATCGATCAACTATGTTTGTTTTGTTGCCTATTTTTTCTAAAAATAGAATGATGAGAAAACCGAATAACATCAAGCCAATTGCCTGTAGAAATTGGGGGTCTCCCTCGTAGTTAAAAGGAGAGATACTTTTTTCATTTAAAGGGACTTCCATCCCTTTTGAGTTCATACGATATGTGAGCGCTACTTTCCATGGCCATATCTTATTTAGGGATCCAATCATAAATCCAGTAAGGACCGCTAATGTTAACTGGTGATAGGTCTTAAATAACCATTTTAAAAGTTTTGAAAAGGAAAGAAGACCAACGATGGTTCCAGCCCCTATCACTAATATTGTTTTGATGTCTCTATTTGAAATTGCTTCAAGTACGGGACCGTATGCGCCTATAATTACTAAAATAAAAGCTCCTGAAATACCCGGTAATATCATTGCACATATAGCTAATGCTCCTGCAAAAAATAGAAATAAATTAGAATCTGAAGCTTCAACAGGATTTAGGGTTGTAATAAAGTAGGCCATACTACCTCCTATAGTAATCGCTAAAAAGACTTTGAGTCCTGCGAGATCCCATAAAGTTGCTTTAATTTGCTTGCTTATATAAACAATACTAGCAGCAACCAATCCAAAAAAGAAGGCCCACAAAAGTATAGGGTGGTGTTCAAGAAACCACTCAACTCCTTTGGCAAGGGAGAAAATACTAGTTAATATCCCAGACATAAGTGCTAGTAAAAAGGCCCCATTCAATTTATCCCAAGTATGTTTAAAACCCTTAGATTTCAATTCTTTAAAAGCGGCGCTATTAATATTGTTCAAGGATTCAATGAGTTCTTCGTATATGCCCGAAATAAAAGCGATTGTACCACCAGAAACCCCAGGAACTACATCTGCAGCACCCATTGCCATTCCTTTCAATGAAATCATTAGATAATCAGTTAGAGATCTCTTCATGTGTTGGGTGATAAGTGGTTTAAAGAAGTTTTCAACTATGAATACTCTGGTATTATGAAGTAAATATATGAAATTTTACTTGTAAGTATTTTTGAAATTCTCAATTAATTGAAGCACTGCTTTGCGGTTGTAAACTTCTGGAAATAATTCTTCCAAAATAAATACATGTTCCGAATTAATATGTAAACCTGTAAGCAAATGGGCATAGCCAGCTTCCATATTATTTAGTTTTAGACAGACTCCAGAGAGACGAAATTCTAACTCTTCACTTTTTGGGTGGTATTCTAAGGCTTGAACAAAATTGAACTTTGCAGCTTCATCTTCTCCAAGTTTAATTAGAATATCTCCTCGTGACAGCCAAGTGTTTAATTCATTATCACCAAGTTCCAATGTTTTTTTGTAGCCGCGCTCAGCTTCTTCTAATTTATTAAGTCGTTCGTTGATCGTTGAATATAACCTCCAATAGGATGCGCTTTCAGGGTCAATATCAATTGCTTTATTTATGTAAAACAAGGCCTTTAGGTAATCTTTTTTAGAATTGAAAAACTTAGTAATTCGCATCCAACCTTTATCCAAAGCAGGATCTTCTTCAACTGCAAGGTAGTAGTGTTGAAGTGCTAATTCTTCATTGCCAAGTCGCTCAAAACAGTATCCTATTTTAATTAATGCATAAGGATTTGAATCTTCAATGGCTATAGTGATTTTGTAGTTTTCTATCGCTTCTTCAAATCGTTTTAATTTTTCTAAAACTTTTGCTTTCTCTAGATAAGCTCCAATAAAAGTATCGTCTGAAATAATGGCAAAATCAAAAGCAGTTATGGCCTTTATTAACTCTTTGGACTCAGTATATTGTTTTCCCAGTTGATGCCATGCAACCTCACAATAAGGGTTTTTGTCTAGGTAGCTATTTAAGTATTCAATAGCACCATTAGTATCATCTAAAAAATCAAAGCAATAAATAATGTTATAAAGTGCTGAATAATCTTCTACATCAAGCTCAATACATTTTATAAAATTCTCTTTGGCCTCTTGAAATTGATCTAAAAACAAGTATTCCATTCCAATTAAAGAATAGAGGTCAGCACAATCATCAGAAATTTTAATAGCACTTTTAAAAACGTCTATCGCTTTTTCGTGCTGGTCTTTTTTTGAATAGATATTTGCTTTTTGTATGTAAAGCTCTTCATTATTAGGTTCGATTTCAAATAGGGGAGTTAACAACCGATCAGCTTCGTTTAATTTATTTTCAAAAATCAATATTTCAACTTGAAATAATTTAAGGTTTAAAGAAGCGGGGTGCTGGCTCAATCCGAGTTTTATAGCCTTTTTAGCGAGGGCAATTTTCCCACTCTCTAGGTAGTGATGTATAATGTTTTCAAACTCATTAGAATCAAAGAAAAACACACTGTTAGTTTTTAACATTGACTCAAATTTTGAGACTGTAACTTCTTGATTTTCTTCCGATTGATCGAACTCCATAAATGGTTTTTTTACATTATTAAATTTAGGAGTATATGCACTCCAAACCCTCACAGCATTTTAATGTTTTCAACAAAATAATTAACATTATTTTTTTAGATTGAATTTAGAATCTTTATAATAATAGCACAACCTTTCTTAAGTTCATCACTAGAGATGGTAAGAGGCGGTGATATTCGTATCGCTTTTGGTTCGTAAAGTAGCCAAAATAAGATTAAACCATTTTCTTTTGCCTCTAAGACTATTTTGTTTGCTATTTCCGGAGATTCAACCATTAAAGCTAACATCAACCCTTTTCCTCTAATTTCTTTGATTAAGGGATGTTGTAGTTGTTCTCTTATTAGCTTTTCTTTATCCAGTGTGTCTGGAATTAATGTACTACGTGTAATTTCTTTAAGCGTTGCTAAAGCTGCCGC
>Ga0209092_10003400_pt1 | contig 13836 bp, 5 predicted proteins | sample FraStrMetagenome_FD_187446 | JGI IMG/M metagenome (GOLD analysis project Ga0209092, IMG submission 187446) | Marine eukaryotic phytoplankton communities from Arctic Ocean - Fram Strait ARC3M Metagenome (SPAdes) (version 2) | ecosystem: Environmental > Aquatic > Marine > Oceanic | place: Fram...
AGACTTGCGTTGAACTAGACAATCGTTTTGATGATTGAGGAGGTTTGAATAAAAAACCTCACTTTTTACCTGGTATGTTTCTTACGGTACGATAAAAATAAGATATTCGTGGCAAAAATGAGAACTTTGAAGTCATGACGAACTTCAAATCAGATTTCAAATAATAAAAAAAAACATTTTCAAACGATGAAATGAACCCCCCCAAATATAGCTAAAAAAATCTAAACTTATTTCAACAAGTACGTCTGTTAAATCTGGCGAAAAATGAAAAAGCGTCATGCCGTTTGCAATTATAATGTTCTATTTATTCTTCTGTTTTCTAATTGAAAAAACAAAGAATATCCTTTTAATTAATAGGGTAAAGTAGCATAATTTGTCCGGGGCCTATAAAGTAGCAAGTAAGTTTTTTTGACACTTTTGTGTTTATGTTTGTCTACGAACCACAATACTAAAAATGATGTAGAAAACTTTAAATTTAGAAACCTGGGAATAATATTATTATTATTACTCAACAACCTGCTGTATAATGGTTTCCAATAGACATTCCAGAAGAAGAGTTTTTGCCTTTTATGGTACTGCATCTGTTACTTCAATATCACATAATCTTTCTATCTTCGTACTTCATTAATCTAATTTATACGTTCCAGTATCTCTAACAGAAATACTTAGGGATGTTTTTATTCATTTAGATAGGTGTCAACAAGTTATCATTAATTTAGTCCAACAAACATTCGACAACGTATTTTGTCGTCAATTTATTTCACTTTGCTTTGATAATTTTGTTCTTTTTCATAAAATGACTGACACTTGTAGTTCGGGACGACGAAGTAATTGACAAGATTGTGACTGGTGCATGTCAAAGTACCGACACCGGGAATTTCAGTGATGTTGAAGTAATCTTTGAAATACAACAAGGCAAAAAAATTATCTTTTCGAAAAGTCAGTTGTAAAGCTCACAAAAATTAGATTTGTAGTAATAGAAACCACTGATTCTGAACACGAAAAGATAAGCAATAAGAAACTGAAATCTATCTGCCCAATTCATCAGAAAAGATGTCAACTAAAAACATGGATTTTGATACGGAAAATCCTGCCTTGCAGGAATACATCGGGCAACGCGTTCAACAAGAGCTTGAAAAATACAAACTTTTAGAAAATCTCAAGCATGCGGAAGATCCTGCCTTGCAGGAATACATCGGACAACGCGTTCAACAAGAGCTTGAAAAATACAAACTTTTGGAAAATCTCAAGGATACGAAAGCATACAATGATTCAATTTACTGTGCTATCGATCAAATGTCTCAAAACCAGGACAACAATAACCGCACAAGGACTAGTAGAATGCAGCAGCTTCTCGCAGGCTTGAAAAACACACCTGGTGAAGGAGAGCTAGACCAGGATGTTTTTTCGATGATGATGATGTCAATATCATTACAATCATGGAAAGAATGGGCTTTAGTATGGGCGTATGGAATTTTTGCGTATGGTCTCCAAATTACTCTTGGCATTCTCGTAATTATGGACCAAATGGAAAGCGAATTTGGTGGAACAGCTGTGGGTATACCTATCAGAGGTACCCCCTCTCTTTTCGTTGCGAAAACTTTGGCAATTGTATTATCGGTATTGACTCAAACTGATTTTCTTATGAGTTTCAGGAATATTCTAATTTTATGGAAAAAAGATAGCTGGAAAAAACTAAAATATGATGCTACTCAGAATACAAATATCAATGACAACAATGACAACAAAAAAAACTTTTTATGGTGGATTTATATATTCATTCCCAATGTTTTGAAAGGAACACAAGGACTATTGATTCTTTCCGCCAGCTTCGTGTTAATCATGCAGAGTGAAAATACTGTAGACTTACTGAAAGACTATTCAGCTCTGTTTGTAATATCAGAGGTTGACAATTTATTATTCAATGTGGCGGATATGGGTTATGTAGGTTCTATTTTGTCAGGCAAAGCAGACACAGTGAAAGACCTTAAATTCGAAGAAGAGAAGAAAGAAGAAAAACATTGGAAATGGCTCACTTCAGCTCTGTTCTCGTTATTTGCAATTTTCATTGGAGCTTGGATATATGTTGCAGTTGGGCAGGTAAACGGGAGATATGTGAAACAAAAATATCCTATTTGCAACTTTCCTGAACAATTCAATAATACCGATGTAACTTTTCTGAATATTATTGGAGACGCCAAATGCCAATACCCGAAGGAAGAAGGAACCAATGTTCTAGAATGTGGATGGGATGGTGGAGACTGTGAATTAATTAACGAGAGGTACCCTGAATGTTCTGTCATTGATTTTACTAAGTTGGGAGATGGAAAATGTGATGATAGTACATATAATAATAGGTTGTGTGGATTTGATAATGGAGACTGTGTGGAAACAAATAAGAAAATGCAAGATATTTATCCCAAGTGTACTGTGGAAAATGTAGGATGGATTAATGACACGATATGCAATGGTGGAGAATATGCATCTGATGATTGTGACAATGATGGTGGAGATTGCGCCGACTGTATAGTTGATAATATGGATTTGATTGGTGATGGTAACTGTGATACTTGGACCTACAATACCAGAGAATGTAGTTATGATGGGGGCGACTGCTTAGAATTGAATAGGCAAAAAGAAGAACAATATAAAAATTGCAGTGTGAGCAATATTGGATGGATTGGGGATGGAGTCTGCAACGGTGTAGATTATATGACGAGTGAATGTGGCGATGATGAAGGAGATTGTGATGCTTGTCTGGAAGAGTACCCCACGCTGGACGAAAAACAGCTTGGAAATGGTTTCTGTGATGGAGAAGAATATAATACAGAAGTATGTGGTTTTGATGCAGGAGACTGTGTGCAAAACAATACAAATCTCCAACAACAATACCCAGGATGTGTAGTACTAAATCCAATATGGATTGGAGATGGACGGTGTCATGCAGGAGAATATAACACAGAACAATGCGGCTTTGATGGGGGCGACTGCATTGCTTTCAACATTGAGTATCCTGGTTGCATTGTGGAGAAACCATATCTTGTAGGAGATGGAAATTGTAGCGGAGTAGAATATAGTACACCAGAGTGTAAACTTGACGGAGGAGATTGCCGAAGAGTGGGAGTTTGCACTGCAGAAAATCAACAATATATTGGTGATGGATTCTGTGATGGTGGAATATATAACACAAAAGAATGTAATTTCGATGATGGTGATTGCGACGATTGTATTGTTGCAGAACTAACTCTGGTTGGGAATGGGGTTTGCGATGGGAGAGAATATAACACTCTTCAGTGTGACTATGATGGTGGGGACTGTTTCGAAGAAAACGATGTAATACAAAAAAGGTATCCTCGTTGTGTTGCTGAAAATATAGGCTGGATTAACGATGGTATTTGTGATGGTTTCGAGTATGCAACTGAGGAGTGCGGAAGGGACGGTGGGGATTGTAGAAATGCTTGTGACAAGTGGAATGAGGCTCTCATTGGAGATGGGTTCTGCGATGAAGAAAATAATGGTGATGGATGTACATTCGATGGGAATGATTGTGTTCCTTCCATGAAGCTGATAGGAGAATATGCTGATAGTGGTAAATGGTCTGAAGGTGTGCTTGGACATGATGGAAATATGTATGGAATTCCATTTAATATGAACAAAATTTTGAAAATAGATCCATCTTCAAATGCAACCAACCCAACAGCTCTCGTGGGAGATGATTTAGTTAATGGATGGGAGAAATGGTGGGGCGGAGTCGTTGGAAATGATGGCATTATATATGGTGTGCCATTCAATGCAAAGTCCATTCTGAGTTTTAATCCGACAACAGAGGAAACAAAACTCATCGCAGAAAATCATCCATTATTGGAAGGTTGGGCTAAAGTTGCTGGAGGAGTGTTTGCTGAGAATGGAATGATCTATTTCATCCCATACGATTCCAACAAAGTGGTCAAATTTGATCCATCCAATTTAGAAGATCCTCTGACGGAAATCGGAGATGATCTTGGATGGGGTGGGTTCAAGATGGTTGGAGGGGTTCTCGGAAGTGATGGCAACATCTACGCAATACCCTATAGTGGAACTAGAGTGTTGAAGATTAATATTGGAGATGACACCACATCATTTCTTGGCGATGAATACCCAGATAGTAGGAAGTGGATGAATGGGGTACTGGCAAAAGATGGAAATATCTATGCATGCCCATATATGACGAATCAAATATTACAAATTGATGTTCAAAGCCAAACTACAAATTTAGTAGGGCCTGATTTAGGTGGTCATTGGTACAAGTGGAGCGGCTTTGTGGAGGGAGAAGATGGCTTCTTGTATGGAATTCCACTTAGATCGAGTAATCTTCTTCGTTTCGATCCGATACATCAAACAGCCACGTTTATTCCACTACCACAAGAAACGCTTTGGGAAGATAAATGGCAGCGGGGAGTTAGGGCGGAGAATGGATTCATTTATGGAATTCCCCATGATGCAGATCAAGTGCTATCCATCGCACCTCTGAAATTTAGACCTTAATATATAAAGATTTTTATTACATAGTAAATGCACAGATATAAAACCTTATTGTTGATTGAATGCGTTGTAATTGTCATCCTCTTTCCTCGGCTTTTTCGTCTCCCAATAATTTCGAGCATCCCATTTCTCCTTTAATGTAGGATGACTCAACGTACGTAACAACATCTGTGCAATCGTATACATCCACGTGGAAGCTAAATCAACACTTTTAATACATCTCTTTTTTATTTGCAGCAGTCATCATCTGCTGGGCGATATGCTCTGCATTGGAACAACAAACCAACAACATGAACGAATGTCAGATATTGTCGCTTGAATCGAGCAATACTCTCTCTTCCATGTAGGAATAATACAAATGCGAAATCATCCAATGCACACAATCACCAATGTGGTTATACTGGAGTTTATGTGAGAATAATGCCAATGCGAAATCGTTGATTACAACATACACAAAATTCCCATTTTGATTCTTTTATACGATGTAACATTGGACGAGATGTCCAAGATATCCGTTCTTCTCAAAAACGGGAAGAAGATGGTGGTCTTCCTTCTACCTTGAATAGGAAGAATAAAAACTTTGCAATGTCGAATTACCATTTTCACCAGAATTGAAAAAGGTGTTCTCGGGATTGGAAAAAAGATGTAGCGGATTATTTGGATAGTTCCTCGATTACTTCGAAGCATAAATCATTGGTTGGATGAAAACAGATCTAATCAATCCTAAAGTTGCACAATTTTGAATCTCTTCTGGGAAGGAGTAGGCATGGATCTAAATGGTGCTCCAACTACTAGCACCAACTGTAAATTGTCATAGAGAGGATTTTATGTCGAGTGCAATGGTGTAGATGTCATAAAGAGGATTGGATGCCGTGCGCAATGATGTAGAATCTGCTTCTGATGATTAGAGTAAATCTGAGTCATCTTGTGGCAATGATTTTGTCATGGAATTGGTAGATCCACTAATTAAGATTATTCCCAAAAGTGAGCCGTCATCTCCATCGCTACCTCCTACCTCAACATTATCTGATAGAACAAATTGTGGATGCAACAGTTAAATATATTGAAATGTCAGATGTGGTGAAAGATGAGCTTGAGGAAGTCATTCAATTAGATATATTACATCGTATCGATGAAAAATTGTCTTTGCATTTCTTGGTGATACAGTATTGCACGACATATTGTCGATCAAACTGTTAAGCGTGCCCAAAAGGAAAGGAATGTTGATATTGATGTTGGCGCATTTCTTCTTTACAAATGTGTCTATGATAGAAGCTCCAACGCAGCCACATTTGGTACAATACCAATGAGAAGAGCTACACTACGTATTTTGAAGACACAGTAAGTGATATCGTCATAAGAGGGATTGTGAAAGACTTTGATTCTGTTACAGTAGAGTTGAGTGAATCAAGCGGTATGGTTCGAGTCAACAGGGCTAGTAATGCGGACAGTATTTTGACTTTTGTGGAGGATGGCAATGAAGGATGAACTAGAAACGCAAACAATTTAATACAAGTAATAGAAATCAGAATCACTATATCTCTATACCAATGTGATCCTCGATGAACACATTCCTGTAATATATAGGCTTTTCTGATTAATATATTAGTATCTTGAACTATTCAAGATAGTATTGCCCGCAGGAAAACGAAGAGAGATTAGAATTTAAAGATTATTATTCCTACATACTTCCTTCTTTTATGAGGTCTAACTTGGGTTTTATGTACTTGTATCTTATGGAGGTATTTTCACCTCATAGATATTCAAAGTAAATCCACTTCTTTTCGAGCTCAAAAGAATACCCAAATCAAATCCTTAGGTTTCCAAGCCTAGGTAGACTATTCAATCGAATAAGTAGAACATCATCCTATATAAACAATCATAGAGTGAGTATGGTAGATATCGATATAGAACGAATCTCAAGACAGAAATCCTGGAAGAAAAGGACCGATGGAAATTAGGTGACCCTTCGCAGATGACTAGTATTCAAATCAATCGACACGATCATAATGGTCTCTTGGAACCATCCATTTATGAAAGCGGCGAAAATTATTCCAGAGAAATAAAAGCCAATTTGTATTTCATAAGTCATATCAATGAAAATATTTATCAACATACCACGCCATTAATTCTATTCCAAAGATGTGTTTTATGAGTATGACCATTCCTAGTAAACGAATATGAAAAATATGTACATATACATTCACTTTCTTTCAATTTGAATTCTCCTTCTGACTAATGGTGGAATTAGTAATTGTTTTAAAATCTCTATACTGAAAAAATGGATTTTAGGCCCGATTCCTAGGTCTCTTGATTATTTCGAACTCATGTATTCGCAGAAGTACCCAAATAGTTTTGCTACTCATGAGAGAGCCTTTACGAATGAATCAAACGATGATTGAATCTTGATACATGAGGCTTGTTATAAAGACAACTAAAATTATGAATATTTTCCGGTGACTTTGTAAGCATCCTTCACTTGTACTTCTTATGATGGAATCATTTCTTTACATAAATACTCTATCAAACATTAAATATATCATTAAATCCCAATCTTTTCCAGTAAATTTCCTCTTGAATTCAAAAGGATGTAGTCGTCATATTAAATGAATCTTTTCAAAATGTCACCAATTTAGACCTTCTAGGTTATTAGCAACGGATATTGAACGCTATGCTGTAACTATGATGTTGAATATTATCTGAAACCATCATTATAATCACTAAATTTGTTCTTCTTGTTGAAACTCATTTGCATTACAAAAAGCCATAAAAGATATTTCAGGAGGCATCAAAAGAAATTTTTGTTTTAATAGCACAGGCGGAATTTTGTACCAACATGAAAACGCATGAACATGAATTAAGAAACTGGCACAGATATCGGTCGCTCTTCATCACTTCGAAGGCGACTATCCATTGTTATTTTGCTATCTCTATAACATCATATCCATCATCATATCCATTTCATGCGATGATGCACTGCGATATCGCAAATATGAAGATCAAAATATGCTTGGGACCCGTTTGTCGTTGGATTTAGCATAAGCTGCAGTTTCGTTTATTTTCATGACGTAATTTGCGATTATTTTGTAGTCTTGAAATTTAATATAAATCCACCATCACAAATTCTTTTCATAAACCGACATATAACGTTTAGATTGTGCTGCCGTTGATTCTGAAATCATTCCATTGGTTTTCCATTCAGAATTAGAGTGGCGATCGCATTAGATTGCAATAAAGCAACAAAATTCTGGGAGTTGCATCAAACACGATCTTTCCGAAGCAAATCTAAAAGCACAAACTCAACATATTATAAGACTCAAAAGCATTGTTGATTCATATATACAAACAACACAGCTGCCGAAATTAAGCACTTGTTCAAGTTCACTATGTTGTTTTCGTCCTTCGAGCACGATAAAGATGAAGAAGATCCAAAACAAAAAGTTATCTCAACACAAGACGTGGATCGTTTTGTGCAACTGCTGAAACAAAACGAAAACTTCAACAAATATTTGTTTAGCTTTTTCCAACAAAATACTGAAGTACCTCATCCTGTGCAAAACAATCAAGATAATCCTGCACCGCCGAAGCAGCAAAATAAAACGAAAAAGAAACAATCGAAATCATTTAATCCAGTCCTTATAGGTATCACTAGCTCAGGCTCAAAAGATACACTAGAGGAAGACTTGTATTCCATCATGATGATGACTGAAGCATTGTCGTTGGAATGGTTTCTAGGTTTTCTCTCCTTTCTCATCCAAGTCACTCTAGCAAGCATCATTATTTTCGAGCAAACACAAACAGAATTTTTCGGAACAGATATGAGTATTCCTATCAGAGTTCCACCTCTCACACGAGTAACACAAGTCCTGTCAGTCATACTCGCCCTCATGACTCAAAACGAGTTTCTAAGCGGATTGAGAACAATATTTATGTTTCCATTCGAAAACAAACTAAAATGGGGCAAAATCTGTGACATCGAAAGTAATGATTGCACCCGTCGCCTGTGGTTGCTGCGTATTCTGTTGCCAAATGCCATGAAAGCCATTCAAGGTTTGATGGTCCTAGTAGCAAGTTTTATTGTGATTGTCCAACTCACATCTACTGTAGATGTGCTAAAAGATTATTCAGCGTTGTTTGTGGTGTCCTCTGTGGACAATTTTTTCTTTGATTTTGCTGAAAAGGGATACTTTGGAGAAAAAGTGAGGGCAAATGCGGAAAAAGTAAAAGATACAGAATTCGAAGAAATAGGACTTAATTATTGGCTACGAGCCTTATTCCTTATTTTTATTGGTATTTTTGTGTCAGCATGGGTGAGCATCTTTGCACAGCAAGTGCAGGGAGTATATGTGAAACAAGCGTATCCGCTTTGTGATCATGATGCGAAATTCAATAACACAGAGAAAACATTTCTCAACATAATCGGTGATACAAGATGTCAGTTCCCGCAAGGAGAAGGAACAAATATTATGGAATGTGGATGGGATGGCGGAGACTGTGAGATAATTAATGACAGATATCCTGGATGTGATGTAGATGATTTCACTCTTTTGGGGGATGGGAAGTGCGATCATGGTGCCTACAACAGTAAAGATTGTGGCTTTGATAATGGTGACTGTGTGGAATTTAATGAAGAACAGAAAGTCATGTACAAGAATTGCACCATGATTGTTGAGAATATAGGATGGATTGGAGACGGAATATGCAATGGAGGAGCATATGCATCTGATGAATGTGGTAATGATGGCGGAGATTGCTCGAATTGTACAGTAACTGATATGGATTTGATTGGAGACGGAAAATGTGATACTGGGGCCTACAATACCAAAGAGTGCAGCTACGATGGAGGTGACTGCTTGGAATTGAAGAGGAGAAACGAAAAACAATATCAAAACTGTCCTGCACGCAATATTGGATGGATAGGGGACGGAGTCTGCAACGGTGTAGATTACATGACAAGTGAATGTGGTATGGATGGAGGAGACTGTGATGCATGTATTGAAAATTTGCCATCGTGGTTTGATAAAACAAAGCTTGGTAATGGTATTTGTGATGGTAGGGAATATAATACAGAAGTTTGTGATTTTGATGCTGGAGACTGTGTGCAAGACAATGCTAATCTCCAAAAACAATACCCAGGATGTCTAGTACAGACTCCACGATGGATCGGAGACGGTGCATGTAGTACAGGAGAATATAACACAGAACAATGCGGCTTTGATGGGGGCGACTGCAATGAATTCAACATAAAGTATCCGGATTGTATTGTAAAGAATCCATTTTGGATAGCAAATGGAAGGTGTAATGGTGAGGAATATAATACACCAGAGTGTAAATTTGATGGAGGAGATTGCCTAGGAGTGGGAATTTGCACTGCAGAAAATCAAGAATATATTGGTGATGGATTCTGTGACGGTGGATTATATCTCACGCAAGAATGCAATTTCGATGGTGGGGATTGTGATGATTGTCAAGTTACAAATCTTACGCTGGTTGGGAATGGGGTTTGCGATGGGAGAGAATATAACACTCTTCAGTGTGACTATGATGGTGGGGACTGTTTGGAAGAAAATGAAGCAAAACAAAAAAGGTATCCTCGTTGTGTTGTTGAGAATATAGGCTGGATTAACGATGGTATTTGTGATGGTAGAGAATATGCATCTGAGGAGTGTGGTAATGATGGCGGAGATTGTAAAAATTGTTATTCGGAAAACATGATTTTGATGCGGGATGGATTCTGCGATGAAGAAAATAATATTGATGGATGTTTATTGGATGGAAACGATTGTGTTCCTTCCATGAAGCTGATAGGAGATACATATGCTGATAGTGGTAAATGGTCTGGAGGTGTGCTTGGACATGATGGAAATATTTATGGAATTCCACATTTTATGAACAAGATTTTGAAAATAGACCCTTCTGCAAATGCAACCAACCCAACAGCTCTCGTGGGAGATGCTTTAGGCGATGAAAGGGGTAAATGGTGGGGCGGAGTCGTTGGAAATGATGGCATTATAAATGGTGTGCCATGGAATGCCAATTCCATTCTGAGTTATGATCCGACAACACAGGAAACACAACCCATTGCCGAAGGACATCGACTATTGGAATCTGAAATTAAATTTATTGGAGGAGTGTTGGCTGGAAATGGAATGATATATTTCATCCCACTCAAATACAACAAAGTGATCAAATTTGATCCCTCCAATTTAGAAGACCCTCTGACGGAAATTGGAGATGATCTTGGAGATGATAGGAATAAGATGGTTGGTGGGGTTCTCGGAAGTGATGGCAACATCTACGCCATACCCTTGAATGGAAATAGAGTGCTCAAAATCAATGTCACAGATGACACCACATCATTTATTGGTGATGAATATACAGATGATCGGAAGTGGATGAATGGAATACTGGCAAAAGATGGCAACATCTATGCCTGCCCATCTGATGCGAATCAAATATTACAGATTCATGTTAAAAGCCAAACTACTAATTTGGTAGGGCCTGATTTAGGTGGTCATTGGTACAAGTGGAGCGGCTTTGTGGAGGGAGAAGATGGCTTCTTGTATGGAATTCCACTTAGCTCGAATAATCTTCTTCGCTTCGATCCGATACATCACACAGCCACGTTGATTCTACTACCAGAAGAAATGCATGGAGATTGGAAATGGTTTGGAGGAGTTCGGGCAGAGAATGGATTCATTTATGCAATTCCCTATGATGCAGATCAAGTGCTATCCGTCGCACCTCTGAAAGTTAGACCTTAATATATAAACATACATAACATAGTAAATCAACAATCTTATCGAACCTTATTGTTGATTTTTCTTTCCCCATTGTTTTGGAACATCCAGCCTTTCCTTTAATGTAGGAGGATTCAACGTACGTGGCAAGTTCTGTGCAATCGCATACATCCACGTGGAAGCTAAATCAACACTTTTCATCCATCTCTTTTTTATTTTCAGCAGTCATCATCTGCTGGGCGATATACGCTGCATTGGAACAACGAACCAACAACATGAGCGAATGTCAGATATTGTCGCTTGAATCGAGTAATACTCTCACGGTGATGTATGATAAATGCAAATACAAAAATATCAAATGCATATGAGCCCCAATGTGCATATACTTGAGTTTATGAGATACACATCAGTGACGAAAACGCCATTGTAAAAATTCCATGATTTCATGTAGATGAGACTCATGCAATTGAACTTTTGGTATGATGAAATCATACTCAAAAGTCCCTTGTTGCTTTTCATCTTTTTTTCATACCGAGTCACATTGGATTAAAGTTTGCAATCATCATCGAATCAACGAGAAGAATGAATATGATTGATTGGTGAGAGATTTGATCTACATTATAGAATCAAGAATCAAAACGAGAATAAATGCATACTTTTTCATGGAATATTCTTGAAGCAATTCTTCAACAGCAAAACAACTATGAAACTATAATAACGTACATATCAAAACAGTGTCTTAGCCTCTCGTCAAGACAAGTTCAGTTGAAATCATTGCTCAAATGAAGAAAATACTAAATAGAGATGTTGTAAATTCGTTCAAACAAGAAAATCAAATCTTGCAAGAATAGTATTGAGTTTGAAATTCTGAAAAAAGCATGTCATGCGAAGATACTTTCCTCCATCGAACCTGCAAAATGGAAAAAAGGAAGAAACGATCATCATAAATTCATCCCTCCAGCTAAATCAACAAGCTTTATTAATACCATCAATAACGAGACCTGTACTTTCTCATGATGATGACGGATGTAACATTGTTGATTTGATTTTTTGGAGTTTTTACCTATTCTGTGTAAATGAATCTAGCAGGCATAATGATCCAAGAGCAAACAAAAACAGAATTTTCGGAACAACAGCGAATATGCGTTTTTTTCATTAGGGTTCCACCTCGTGTGTGTGGCCAGGCTTTGGTGGTTATACTTGCTTTTATGACTCTGAACGTATATTTCCTTGATTTTACTTGTGGTTGATGATATAGTCATACATAATCTCTCAGACACATCTAAGAATATCAACTTAAAAGACGAAAGTATTATGAGAGTGTTTTCAGCTACAGCAAGTCATTAGTGAGAAGTCTCAAAAGCAGGTAATGATGATGATGAAAAATATGAAAATAATTTTAAAAAGGCGATATTAATTATGAATGATTGTCTTTCAAGCCACATTCTTCACAAAAACATATGGTTAATGTTCAATGTCACAATCTCATTATACCTATTCATTTAAATAATGTCCTTGTCCAAAAATATTAGACGATACAAAGGTATATTAATATATTTAAAAAAAGGTGAAAAAGATCGAGTTTCATCAATGGCGAATATTGGAACATAACATTCAGACTACGCCCAGATTTTGATACTCTCCATGTTTAACGTAACCGCGAATCTCTTTGCTCTTGTGGTACGCATATAAATTTTCGAGAATTAATACTAACACACGAATTACACCATTTGTAATATCCAAAATACTCCTTCATTTTAGACGGCACATCTGCATCTTCTTGAGAATTGGATGTCGTTTGTCGCCATTATCAATGTCGAAATGACCAGAACAAGAATCTTAATGATCACTGCTTTCTCGGAGATTAATAATGCCACATAAGTACCAATCAGATCATCTAAATCCAGGATTGCCATGTAGTAGAGCAAGTGATAGGGCAGGACATACTATATATTTTGTTCTTGTAAAAAAAGAAGCTAAGGCATGCACATATGTTTTATCCCATTTCATTTCAGGAGACGTCCATTTTTTCACAAATGAGTGAAGATACTTGTGAATTCATAGCACCAACTTTCAATTTATTTTTCAAACCTATGGTTTTTGATGATTCTTGAGATCTGGACAAAGATTAAACTCTCGTAAGAAAAATGTTTAATTCTGATGTAAAATGTGAGATTATTGTATCCTGATGGAAGATCAGTACATAATTATCGTGTACGGAATTAAGTGCGTAATATGCGCGAATGAGTATTGGATTTGGAATTAGAAATAAAACCTTTTCTTTGATACCAGAGAATTCCAAATCATACGCGATTATTTTAAATGCTACGGATCTTTCTTTTGTGCCTTAAATAGAAAAATAACTTATAATAGTGATTACGAAAGAATAATTACATGCTTATCAAAATGAACTATAAAGAAATATTGATTAGAGGAAGTCTAAGTAGGGGTGTTAACCGTAATTCCAACATGGTTGCTCCACAGGGATTAAATGAGACGTCATTCGGTCCTGAACTGAATTTTACAGTTATCAGCCGTGCTAAGTTTCCTAAGAAAGCTATTGTCAAAAGGAAAG
>Ga0209092_10003402_pt1 | contig 13831 bp, 13 predicted proteins | sample FraStrMetagenome_FD_187446 | JGI IMG/M metagenome (GOLD analysis project Ga0209092, IMG submission 187446) | Marine eukaryotic phytoplankton communities from Arctic Ocean - Fram Strait ARC3M Metagenome (SPAdes) (version 2) | ecosystem: Environmental > Aquatic > Marine > Oceanic | place: Fram...
CCGTGAAACGCAGGATGCCCCCCCCCTTCCATTGTACCAGAATACTACTTATATTGGTTTTTGCCAATAATCAATTAATTTTTTATGCGACCAACTTATTGATGTTGTTCTTTCAATTATTTTTAATACATGTACCGGTAGTTGATTGTTGAAAAAGATACGGATCGGAGTGAAGAAATGGTTTGCTTAATTTTGTTCTCTCTCTCCAACGACCAACGAGTATCTTTTATAACCTTTTCTTTCGTATAATTCTTCCACGACTCAATCCAACCATAGTGAGATACGTTTTATTAATACATGTTAACAAAATAAAAAATACAGTTCGAAAATCACAACAGCTTTGCGTTTGCGTTGTAGCAGTACCGGTAGATTATTAGTCCGCATGACTCTCTAGAGAGCTTGAGATTGAGCTAAAATTAAAGCATCCATTACGTAAATGATTCGACGACGAGCTATTGCCAAGGACATCTGTCGTCGCCAACACCTCCATCGCAATGGCAACGCCTCTAGTACTTGCAAATCCTCTGACAATAGATCCTTTGCATCATCTGTGGCATTCAGTGGAAGCTACGACTGGTCAGATCCATTGCAGATAAAGTCACAGCTTCATGAAGAGGAACGTACGGTCCTTCAAACGGCAAAGGCGTTTGCTCGAGATAAGCTCCAACCTCATATTATTCAGGCTAATCGAAGTGAGGAGCCTCTTAATAAATCGTTGCTTAGAGATATGGGATGTGCAGGATTGCTCGGTATGACAATTCCGAAAGAGTATGGTGGGGCGGGGATGAATTATGTATCTTATGGACTTGTTGCGGGTGAGGTAGAGTCGGTCGACTCCGCATTTCGAAGTGCATTATCGGTTCAAAGCTCGCTTGTTATGTACCCTATTTATGAATATGGAAGCTGTGAGGAGTTGAAGAAGAAGTATTTACCGGAATTGGCGAAAGGAAAGTTAGTGGGGTGCTTTGGATTGACTGAACCAAATCATGGAAGTGATCCATCTTCTATGGAATCGACGTGGTACCACGACAAAGGAAAGAATGAGTATGTATTGAATGGTACCAAGAATTGGATCACAAATTCACCGATCGCAGATATTTTAATTGTGTGGTCGCGTCATGTAACAACAGGTGAGATGAGAGGATTTCTTGTAGATCGCAATGAATGTACAGGCGATCTACAAACTCCTAGTATAAAAGGTAAATTTAGTCTTCGAGCGAATCCGACTGGGATGATAATTATGAATGATGTGAGAGTTCCCGAGGCGAGCATGTTCAAAATTGTCAAAGGTCTAAAAGGACCTTTTGGGTGTCTGAATCATGCACGTTATGGTATTGCTTGGGGAGCTCTTGGCGCTGCCGGAAATTCTTTAGATATAGCGAGAGAATATTGCCTACAGCGAAAACAATTTGGTTCACCATTAGCTGCAAATCAACTAGTCCAAGTAAAGTTGGCTAATATGTCGACTGAAATAGCAATTGGGAGACAAAGTTGCTTGCAAGTTGGCCGCCTAATGGAACTTGGGCGAGCTTCTCCAGAAATGATAAGTATGATAAAAAGAAATAGTTGTGCAAAGTCTCTCGATATATGCCGTCAGGCAAGGGATATGTTGGGAGGTAAGAACTAACACCAATTTCGTCAGGAGTAGATAATTTTTCTCTGTTAAATCTGATTTTCGCTTCAAATTTACTTTTAAAGCAAACGGTATATCAGATGAATATCATGTCATTCGTCATATGCTTAATCTCGAATCGGTCATAACCTACGAAGGGACTCACGATATTCATGCGTTGATACTGGGTATGTTATATGTCAACCATATTCCATGTTTTGAAATACATTGACTTATTTAACTAAATGATGAAGCAGGTCGTGCGATAACTGGTATACCGTCATTCGTCCCGAAATCAGATTAGAGATATGCTGAAAGTGCTGTTGTCACGACAATGTTCTCCATGGAGATGACATGGTACTCGATTTTCGAAGTGGGAACTGCCTTCTTTGTTTTTGTAGCATGCATACGACCTTGATTCATCAAAAATACTGCCATATTAATTTTCTTTGCGCCAAAGATTAGCAAGGATTTCAAGACCGTTTGCTGACGCGTTTTACTTACACAACAAACCCAATCGCGTGGTAGGACAACATAGTCTTACATTGCATTATGAACAATGAGGCGCTCCTCTTCGCTAATATTCCATTCCGTGCATGAACTCAATAATTCATCGTGTGATGGTGACTAAATAATTAAAAATGTATTTTAAGCGATAAGCGTTGATTCGATGACATGCGTTGGATTGTGAAGTAATCAAGCTAGGAAACGACGGTATGGCCCTTTATGTTTCTAATCGTAGCTATAGAAGGTGTGTACAAGTCAAAGTGCTACATTACACGGAACACGAACATTTTAAGCTCAAGTATCTCTGACGTTAGAAGTGGTGCCTCTTCCCCACCTGAGCTTTCTATTACATTTATGTCACTCTTTCTTACTTTTTGTATTACGTCTCAATTGGGCTTTGCATGTATCGGCAATAGTTGACTTTTTGGAGTACCACGGTTCGGGATACTTTCTTTCTCGCCCGCTAAAATATTAGCAGTGCCATTTGCAGCACAGAAAGAAAAATTGTTCGAATAAAATTGTCCAGAAATTACCTTCTCGGCAGATGATTAATCCATTGCACAGGCGCAGCACGAGCTTCGTTGACCAACTTCGATCTTGACTTATCTTTGTGCTTGAATGGACGACTTTCTATCTTTCCTCTATTCTTATGGTATTCTAACGGCTTTATTGGCACTTCAATTGCCATACCAGGTGGAATCGAATGTAAGATGTAATCGCCAAAAGCTATACGTACCAGTCGCGTCACGTTCACTTCATACGATGATATACAATGAGAAGTTTATTCACATGTTCTGATAAATTAAGATCAAATTTTTGTCGAACTTACAACCAAAGTACTCTAGACATTTTCGTATTTGGCGATTCTTGCCTTCAATACATTTTATTTGCAACCATGTATTAGTGCGACTACCGTTACGCTGTCTTCTATTCGATTTGCTTTCTATCCTAACATCCATACCCTTATATCTTATCCCTTCTATTTCAACTCTACCACTTTAAATATGAGTACCACGCGATGTGATTAACATAGAATTTTGAAACAATAACTCACCCATTTCGTAACCCACTAAGCTTCTGTTCCGTGATTAGACCATGTACCCGCACTCTATACTTTCTATGCACTGTATTCGCAGGCAGCTCAAGATCTCGTGCAAATTTTCCACAGGTCGTAATCAAAATTAATCCTTCCGTATTAAAGTCCAACCTTCCTATCGACTTCAAATTGTTCTTGAACTTTGTAAGACTTCCACCACCTCTCTTCAATCGCTCCAAAAGAGTGGGTCGCCCCTGCGGATCATGATGCGTCACCAGCTCACCTGCAAGCTTATTCACAGCCCAAACTTTTGTAGTAGAACTTGCTTTGTTATCACTTACTAACGACGAATTGCTCCTATGAACATGATTGTCACGAATAAGCTTCTGAGCATCAATCGATACTTTCTTTCCCATATACAGCAACACGGCTCGACTCGAATCGTCCGTCACAAAATCATTCACATCCACATAATCATTACGAAACACCACTTGATCTCCTATTTGTACTTCTCCAGCTCGAATGGAACGTTCGGCACATCTCCTAGAAACATGACGCAACGAAGAAGCAAGGATTTTGGATAATCGCATAGTCGTTATCACTGATACTGATACTGATTCTGATTCTGATCCTGATCCTGGTCCGTTGGAGTAAGGGCGGTGGTTCCATAGAGTATAATAATGCGATGATGAAGCCGTACATCGTCGAGTGTAGCTAGAGATTAGAGAATGTACTGCTGCTGCACCAGACTTTATCATGGTGTGATGATGATGATGATGATGATGATGATGATGTTGATGATGATGATGTATGTGTGTGTGTGTGTGTGTGTGTGTGTGACTTTGAAAGGAAGGAATGATGATAGATGATAGGGAATGGAATGGAATCAAGAGAGAGATGGGAGAGGTGTCATTAGTTATTTTATGGCAAATGGTATTAATAATACATTTGGGATTTTTTCTCTATCTATTTTCATTCGCGGTTGTGTGGTGGTTGAGAATTCGCATAAGTCCCGCTTGCCTTGTAGCTTGAAAAAATCATCAAAAGACATTCTCACGCCATCACCCGTTTGAAGTAAAGGTAGAGTTCATAAAATAATAATACACCTCCGCTTCCTGCGGTGATGTCCGCATCTGCGATTCTGGGGCATAGTTGCATGATACTCTCGTGGATTGCAGGAAGAAGGCGATTCGTTCTGACCGAGAAGTTCACGAATACTCAAGATCATCATCAATGATAGATGTTCATATTGATCCAATCCCTACGTACGGAAGCACGCAAACATTACAGATTTTAATAGATACCACTGAGTATATGCTTATGTTACCAATTTGTGTCGTTATAGTTTACTGCAAAATTTATGGAGGAGATGCCAGTCATGTCAAAGTGAACAAGAAGAGAAATAAAATATGGGAAAAGATTCACTAGCTTACGTCAGCTATCAATATTTTCTTTAATGCGAGGATGGTCGCAGCTAAAATGTACAAGAAAATGAGATTGCTTCTATTTGAAGAGATTCGAAAGAGAATAGAGAAGACCATCTCCTAATCTGAACGAGAATTGATCAAAATGAGATGATATCCGAATTGAGTTTTTACTGGCCCTGAGATACATGAGGTAAAGTAAACAATGAGCATTAATATTTTTAATATAATATAACTAATTTAAAGCATCTTACTTACCGTGCACAACACCAACTGGTATTCATGTATAATGAAAGGTTGTATCAATATTGACATGTCAAATAAATGAGACCAGTGCAAGTATATGAAACGCAATCAAAGATATTTGTCTATCACTTACCATCATCATTGAAAACTACTTGATCGAACTCCTTGACCATCGCACCCGGACCAAACTCCCCTAAATTTCCACCACTTCTGCTACTCGGACATTCCGAATAAGTTGCAGCAGCCTCTGCAAAGGCGACAGGGTTGTTTCCAATCTCGGCCTTCAAATCCTCCAACTTATTCGCTGCTTCCGCTCCACCCTTGATCAGAATATGAGACGCACTTGCCCTCATGAACAAACTCTTAAATGATTTTTGAACATCATCAAAAATACCCATATTTAAAGCGCTTTTGGTGCTGGACGCAACTTCTCTGTTCGCATGAGTTGGCAATCCACCGAAACCATGACATGCAACGATGACAAAAGCTACGAGATAACACAGTACTGATTTCATTTCAAAGGATATACGTAATTAATGATAGACAGTACAATGCACTAAATGCAAATGCAGGTATACCGGTACACAAAGTATACAATATTTTATGTTAATGACGACGAGCTTCAATCTGCGATGCTTGTATCGTATCTTTCCGCTCTTGAAGACACCTGATATTTTGAATCCAAACGATGACCGGTGGTATTTTTTGAGTCTGACATCAATCGCATATCCTACGTAATTTGTAGTAATACAATATTTTCAATTCAGTTCGAGAATGATAAGCGATAAGCGCAATGCGGAAAGTTTATAAAATTATAAGATGACTCTTTATATTCCCGGGAATGCAAGTTATACAAAAGCCAGACTTGTAATATTACGACAATAATATCCAGTAATGAATTCTCTACATATCATAAATACTTTCGTCGGTACTTCACCTGAATAGCAAGAATAATAATACACAGCAAACAACCCAATGAGAGCAATGTACCGGTATTTAAAATACATGTATTTTTTAATATTTATTAAAATAATACATAGCACATATACGTACATGGACCACCGATAAACGACGAAAGAACGCGAGATATCGATATCGTTCGAATGTTTGCATGGTATTGACACAGTGGACAGTGGCGCAACACCTGCCTTCCTACAACAATAACATATTACATACATTGATACAACAATTACACATTGATATACAGCAATTACGAGAGTGGTATAGATATTTACATACAAGCATATACATTGAACATTATACGATGGATCGTGGATCTGCCTCCTCCAGCGGTGGCATCGAGACGAACACTGGCAGCAGCGGCAGCGGCGGTAACTTGAAGGGTAACAAACCAGCGCGTAAATCCAAGGGAGCTCGTAAGTCCAAGCAGCAACAACTGCAGCAGCAACAGCAACAGTTGGTGGATGCCGATGGTAGACCTATTGATAAGTCATCTCAGCATGGTGCTGTTGCTGGTGATGATGGAAATCAGGGAAATACTGCTACGGGCAGGAAGAAGGGTACGAAGAAACGTAAGGTATGTAGGCTGCGTGTCGTGTATTGTATTATGTAATGATGTGAGGAACTGATGAGATTTGAATTTTTGTTCGTTCGTCCGTTCGTTTGTTGTGCGATGGTGGATTTTAGGAAAAAGTTGGTGGAGCTGGACGTGGTAGTGGGAAAAAATCAAAAAAGCAGTCGATGAGTGAAGCACAGATGGCTTCGAGTGGATATTACTCTGCAGGGCAGGTAGCTATCAATGATATGATGCGTCGAGCATTGGTAGAAGAAGAGTATTCTGCTATTGGGAGTGTTGTCGATACAGATACTTCTGATGAAGAGGAAGATGAATTGGTGAAGGGCATTGATAGAGCTTCTATATTGTCAGCTTTTCGAAAGAACATATACCGCGAAAAAATTGACAAGAAGAAGCCTTTCGTGAAGAAGGAAACGAGAACTTCGAAGGTTGTTGGAGGTGGGAGAAGAGGGCAGAACGAAGTTTCGAAGCGCAGGAGAAATGATGATGATGACAGTTCTGTGATTAATAATAACGGCTCTAATAAAGATAGCGGCGTTGGCGAAGATGAGGATGATGTTATCGATGATGAATCGAGAAGTAGCGAATTCGGTGATCAAGGTAGTAGCGCCAATACTAATGAGGGTACGGGAAAAGGCGCGAATAATGCGACATGGGTTAAGTGTGACAAATGCAACAAGTGGCGACGTCTGCGTGGAAACGTCGACGAAAAGAAATTACCGGTCAGGTGGTTTTGTTCCATGAATAAGAATGATCCGGCACGAGCTAAGTGTTCCGCTCCCGAAGAAGAATATAATGAGGGCTCTTCAAATGGTAATCAGGTTCCTTTGGAAAGTGCAACAGATCACAGAATTCGTAAACATTTACGCCTATGGGTAAGACGCTTGCAGAGCAACGAGGCTTATGAACGAAAACTACCGACCATGACACGCGGAAAGAAGAAGTCAGTTACAACAAATTCCAAGGAACCGTACGAATGGGTTCGTTGTTGCAACCCTTCATGTGGAAAATTTCGAGCTATTCTTCGATTTATGGACGCTTCTAATGTGATTATGGGTGCTGACACGTCTTTTTCCACTGGAAATAACAGTGCGAATAATGGTAACGGTAGCAATAGTGTCGGTGGAAAATGGTACTGCGTATTGAATACTTGGGATGAAAAGGTAGCAAGCTGTGCTGCTCCACAAGAAAACTTACCTGTAGATGGTTGCTGTCCTCCGTGGGTACTGCAGGATCAAGTTAGTAACAAAGATTGTTCTGAAAATTGAAAAGTGAATGAATTGTGACTTATGTGATATGTGACGCTTGTTTGGGTGGACTAAACTTTTTTCTTACTTGATTTTTCAAGAAATCTCATGATCAAACAATCCGGCATGAGAGATGAAATCTTTATATTGTTCTGTATTTTTCATGAGATCAGAGGCTATCGCTCCTCTATAATTTATGTAATCTCATCTTGATAATATTTATGAACGACTCACTGTTTGCTAGAATATTCGTTTCAATGATGCGATCATTCTTTAGGCTATTAGATTTATTCTTGGTGCCCATACGCACAATCTAGACCAACCGATGTATACTATTTGTTCAGTTAGTCTTTCTTGAAGGGATTCATTTGAAGAATATACTTTCAAGAACTTCAGTAGTACTGGTTGTTGTAGGAAAAAAGGAGTGTTGTCCTTAAACAATAACTTCTTTTATACATTGTCAGTGACAACCTACCCTTTTTTTCCTTCGACTAAGGTTAATATTTCATTCAAAAAATGAAAAAACAGAAATTAAGCTACGTCACACACATGGTGCATCCTTGAAAAAGATCTTTTGGGCAATGTCGTTTTTGCCAAACGATTATTTGAGGCGACTCTATCACCCATCTTGAAGACAAGAAAATGGTGGAGTGTGCTCTTCAGTGGACGATACATGTAGAATCTTATAACAACGTTAATACTATCATGAGCATAATCGAGTTTCATATTGGTGATAACCGTGAACGGGGCTAGGAATTTGGTAGGAAATCGAGATGAGCTTCTGTAGGAGTTCGCCTATTGGTCACAGATCGCGTGTTATTGATTATTGGCGAATAATCTACCCTATCAAGAAAATAGTTTATTTGACAAGGAAATGGTAAACCACAAACAATAGCTAGTTAAAGATTTTTATAATAGGAAGATTTGCCCACAATTAATCCTGCACATATAACAAAGAAGGTGGAGCTTTTCATTTCTTCTTTATTTCTCGATCATAAGAGCAACATGAAAAGCCCCAATTTGTTGTCAGCAAAGACACGTACACGTTTGTTTACTTTATTTGTGAACAGGAATGGTATAACCTTTCTTGTTTATAAATTAGAGATTGGTTTCTGCAATGGATGTTACTTCTGAAACGATCAATCAATGATCAAACACATTTTACCATGATTGATCTCCCTTTAAGTAGAAACTAGAAACCGTTAGTTTACAATATGTTGCTTAAATTAAGTATGCTCTCTATATTAACAACCTCAACCTCTGCATTATTTCTCATTGATTTAGTAAAAATAGCAGAATGATAGGTTATCTCCTATAATCTTTTATGACACTGTAAATAGGTTTATTCGCAATATCAGGTCCTTCTTCTTCATCAAGGACATCGTCGACGATGCAATAATAGCTGTGGTCAACATTTGGATTTTTCCAGTAGATGTTATTTTTGTTGATAGCCGAAATGTCACAGGCAATGAAAGGAAATAAGAATCCCTTTACGTGGAACTGCGGGACCTTAAAGAAGAAAGTAGTCATGAGTTATATTTTCAAAAACAAACCACAGATATTATAGGAACATACATATGCAAAAATTGACGGTACTTCTGAGTAGCTGATATTCATACTAGAACCGACTTCATCGTATGATCCTTGAAAGATTACAACTACAAGTTCATAAAGTGATCTACCCACAGATGCTATCGAACAAATTATCAAGATGGCAATAGTTATCTTTGAATAGAATTGAATCAACTTCTGTTGAGACTGTGTCATCCAATCATATTTATTTGTTTCTTCTTCGGACCATCCCGGAAACTTCATGCTTCCCATGAGGTCTTGATTGCAGTAATAGTATTGATCGCTTTCAGGTTCCTTACACAAATTATCAAATGGAAAGCTTGAATAGTTATAAACGGTCATCACGGATAAGAACATTATTGAAAACCATAGAAAATATCTACGCTGAAAGTTTGCGATGTGTTTGTCAACCTTTCCCATGCGCGCCCATGATCTAAATAGGCAATATTTACTAAAAATAGAAAAAAAAACGAATAAGAATCTTTTGCTAAAAGGAAGAAGGAAATATTGAAATCATCAACTTACTCGATTTGGTAATATACAAATAAGGCGACGGCTCCAAGGAAGAATCCGTTGGGAAGAAGAACGGAATAGTAAAAACTTAAGAATACAATTTTTGTTGCTTCAGTATATCGTTCGGCCACGCATACTTTTGCTCCAGAAAAATTTCGGATCATATCTATTTGCCTTTGAGCACGTGGCGCAAGGATATGACGTTTCAATACGTTCGGAATGTCTAGCATACGAATAATTGGACTCGTCAAAACTTCTGCAATGAAAATATTCACAACGGTATTCAACAAATTCCCATCGCCATCAGAAAGTGTTGATGTGAACGGAGTAATAACCGTGATCAAGATAGCTTTTCAAAATAAAAACAATGTCCTTAGACGACTAATCTTCTAATTTACAACGCAAACTCACCAGTGTTGCACCATCGGAACACCGTCACCTTTACATAAAGAGATATTTGACTTGAAGTCTCGTTGAAATGCTTTTCCACTGCATTGACGGCTTTCAATACTTGTGGAATTAATGCATTAATGAGCGAAATAATAAAAGCAACATAGCTTTTAGAACGAAACGTATCAATGATAGAAGCACATAAAACGATGAGACCAATAACCAAAATATTGCTCAACAGAACTTGTCTAATCATGGTCTAAATATTGCATAAGTCAGAAAACAATGATAGAGGGGGAAATGGTACAAAAGCAATACCTTCAATGATATACCAAAATCTATCCAGCGCACACATGATGGTTCAGCAGCTTCACAAGCATATAGAACATTTCGTCCACGAAAAAGTGGTAAGTTTGAAGGTGGCGTCAAAAACCCGAAGACATGTGCTAGTCCAGTGGACAAGTTGTTCAATGCTTGACGCTGCTCTTCTTCTGTATCAAAAGTTACGTAAACTTGGCTTGCATGAAAGGTCTCTGTGCGTCTCATATGGTTTATTTTCGTCTCGAGAGATTTTAACTTTTCATGATACTCTGTTTCGCCGAAAGTATTAGTCTGGTTGAGAGCTTTCTTATCAGATTTCTTGTCCTCATAGCGATCATGATAAATTTTGTCGATCTTATCTCTCAATTGGCGATGTTTTGCATGTAAAGCAAGCAGTTTTCCATTATCTAAGCCCACAGTGACAAGGATAGGACCATCACCTCCCGACACTTTTGTAAAAAAGTCCCGCCACTCATCAGGTGCACATGCATCTTTTGGGGGGTTTCTAACAACTATCGAATAATCTTGGGCCTTGAATTGAACCAAATCAATTAAGATATGATTGTCAAACTAACAAAATAACCAACTTACCGTCTGTTCATTTTCATCGAAGTGTACAATTAGCCTTCCTGATATTCAAACAAAAATAAATTATTTTCTGGTATTTAATGAAAATCGAAGTCAGACATGAATTCTTGCCTTGGTAAAACTGAAGGTAAAATACAGCACCGAAAAGAATTAATAGAGAAATACAGTGAAAGTATCCATGAAACAGATCATCAGCACTACATTTATTCTTGAGAAAAGCTTCTCCTAAATTATCATCATAGAGAACCCTATCTGAACCAAAATCGGATGCTACGCAATCAGAACAGGTGACAGTTTCAGTGTTACCACAAACAGCTGAAAAGCGATAAAGAATTGGCAGGTCTTCGATTCGGTTGTGATATTTTCCTTTCGCATAGAAATACATTGAAGGGATATTGAACAATCCTGCAACAAAAAGCATTATGCCAAACCAGCGAATACTCGCAAAGTACAAAGCAATCCCAATCCCAAAGGTTCCTAGGTGATCAATGAAAATTTATGTTGAAAACATGAAGCTATATAGAGAAGTCGTGTCAGTATAACATCAACAAATTGACTTACCAAAATCGTCCTCTTCAATATTCCTAAAAGAATACAATTCAGTCAAGTAATCTGCCTCGCCAATCGGGGCCCTTTCCTTGTCAAGTTTGCTCCACAGCGATGCATTTCCTGAATACTTTTTCACATAATAACGTGGTAGCGTGACGTGCTCAAAATAAGCCCACGCTTTTTCCAAACTCGGCGCTCCTGGTATATCTTTTTGCGGAAAGTAGAATTTGAATTTACTCAACCATCTTGCAATAATTCTTCCATTAGTTTGAAGTTTCACATGATCTTTGAATCGCAACAATCGCGAATTAAAATCACTACCACTCGTATCGATAGGAATGTAGTGTTCATTTTTCATTGCTCTGATGGCAGTCAACGTATTCTTCACCATGTTAGCTTGCGAAAAAAGCTGCCACTTCTTTTTAGGAAGGAGACTCGTCTCCTCGTCTGCAACCGACATGATTTGTTTTTGAAAATGCTCACCCTTCACAACGTTTTCCTATTGTTTGGTACGATGCTCGTATGAGTAAAAATGATAATGAGGAAACTTTGTATTCGGATTTTTTATATAAAAATTTAATGTGACCAAGGAAGGGTGCCAACGTGTCAAACCTTCAATAACACTTAGAATGGGTTTTGTGACACTTCGATACGATAGAGTTTAATTGAATTATGTGAATAAACGTCGTCGCATGTAAAAATGTATCTTTGAGATTTTACGGAGGGTTCAAAAAGAGATCTTTGTGTGCATGAAAAATGAAATAGCGGTAAATGTACATAAGTTCCGAACCTCGTTGACATGAATGTAGCGAGAAGAAAATTAGCGTAATACATTATGCATTGCAATGGGACATAGGAACATTCTTCTGTCTATAAAAGAATTATAATTGCAATTATCATAATCTCAGCAATGTAGCGAGAAGAAAATTAGCGTAATACCTAACAACTAAAGTAACTGTATTCTTCTTTATGTATTAATACGCATATACATGTAAAATACAAGAGAGTATCCATATCCATATCCATATGCACCATATCATAAATTAGCTCTCGAGTTTTTTAAAAACAAATGTCATATTAACGCAAACTACATACATATGCCCAACTGTTTTCAAATTCTGATTCCAAGCACATCAAAAGTTATGGCCATTTTTCAAGTGAAATTTTGAAAACTCCGGGTGGAGGCAATAAACTACTCAAATCAATCAATATTTTCATCTACATCTCAATTAAAAGCATTAATAAGTTAGTGGAAAAGTTTTGGAGTCTTTGCGGTGAGTAGATGTTCGTCAAAGTTCTTTCAAAGATGAAGCTCATTTTTCTGCATCGATTTTCTAGTGAAATTTTGAAAACTCCGGGTGGAGGCAATACACCAATTTCATCAGTAACCGCCGAAGTCTACCGAACATTCCTAATCGAAAAACTTCTTCCTGCAATCAACCAAAGATGGCCTTTGCATCATCGTCTCAACCCAATTAAAATTTAGCAAGACAACGCTAAACTCCACGTTTCACCAACAGACAATTCATTTATGAACGCAGCACAAGCCTTGGTCTTAAACGTTCAGTTAATCTGCCAGCCCGCGAACAGTCCTGATCTTAATGTGCTCGATCTTGATTTCTTCCATTCAATTCAGTCTTTTCAACATACAGCATCACCTACAACAATCGAAGAATTAATTGCTGCTGTGGTAAATAGCTACAATGCAATCACACATGCGACGCTTAATGATATCTTTCTTACCTTACAGAAAGTAATTGAAAGCTGTATTTTGAGTGATGGGAATAATAACTTCAAAACGCCACATTATAACAAGCGAAGACTAGAAAATTTGGACCAATTTCCGATAAGCATTGCCCTTAGCCCAGAATTGGAGGAAAAGTTGGCGGCTGCATGACTTCATCGTCATCATCTGCTTCTGTATAAAGAACGCTCTGAATGGTCAGCAAACAATAAAAATTCTCTATTCTTCAATTAAATCGCTCCAAAATCTTACCTGTGTAATCGATGTGTATTTATCGGCTTTTTGATGTGTTTTGTGTTAAAAATTAGTGATGTCGATGGTATGAATGGAGTGTTGATGGTTACGTGATGTGATGCTCTTTGTTAGAAACTAAAACCTCACTATTGCCAACTGGGATCTTTAATCCACTAGTTTCTATAATGGAATAGTTCTATTGCAGCTTGAACTTATTAGATGTAGTTTATACTATATAATAATTGGGATTGTTTCAATAGAATGAGATCAGTAGCTAATTTACTAATCATCATTCTATTTACTCCTTACTA